>JAEEGK010030464.1_pt1 | contig 10690 bp, 6 predicted proteins | sample 8958771 | NCBI WGS metagenome assembly JAEEGK01 (sample SAMN16246547, study PRJNA631951) | gut metagenome | biome: gut microbiome; feature: rumen; material: SC-attached | host: Bos | place: Iran: Karaj | collected 2018-10 | reverse complement strand
TAATTCCATGATGAGCGGCAATACATTTACCAAGTGCAGTAAAGTATTTATTCAAGAGTTTTACGACATCTGACGCAGCCATTTTTTCACTCATGGCAGTAAAGCTTCTGATATCACAGAAAAGAACCGTAACCTCTCTTGTTTCACCACCAAGAGCAGCCCCAAGAGAAGCACTTCCCGCTCCGGACATAAGATAATCACGAACTTCAGGATCTACAACCTTACCAAAGGTATCCCGCATAAATTCTTTTTCAGCAAGCGAAACCGACATATCATTAAAGCTGTCTGCTAAATCACCAAGCTCATCTGCTGTAACAATTTCTACCCTTGTTTTATATTCTCCGCTTTGAATTCTTTCAGCGGCATCAGTCAGTTTTTTAAGAGGATTCAGAATCAGCTTTGAAATACATGAAGTAATAATAAAGGCAATTACAAGCAGAAGAATCGAAACAAAAATTACACCTCCATGAACAGGAAGCTTATTATTTATCTGAACAGAAATAAGACTTGAAAGTAAGATGATTACCGGAAAAACGGACGAAACCATAAAACAATAAAGCATAAGATGCTTAAAGGATGGACGGAAAGAAAAGCCTTGTCTTGAAATATGCCCTTCGGGAAATACTTTTGGAAGAAGGACAGTACGATTCAGAATCTCAATTGCAAGATAAGAAAGGGTCCAGGCTGTCATTCCGGAAAAAAGTGCAAAGCCCCAGCTGGAAATCAAAATACCTTTTATATGAATTCCAAATAGTTTTCTTGCATAAATTACAAAGGGTATTTCAATAAAATAATAAACATTCCAGCCTATTACAGAAGAAAGCGAAAAAACGGAAGGAATTTCTGCAACATTTTTTACGATTTTTTCATCTGATTTAAAAATTTTGGTGGCATAAATAATACATACAACGGCAGGTATAAGAAAAGCAAAAACCATTGCTATATCAGAAAGATTATTATGCTGTAAAAAATCTGACCATATACGGTTATTTTCTTCATCAAGAACAGGTATTGCAATATACTGTGGAACAAGGACTGCAACAATATTTGAAATAACAACTATGAGCCCGTAAATTCTTGTCATTTTAGCTATAAACTTTCTGTCTAATTCCATGTTTCTATTATAGCATAAAACATATTGACATAACAGTTTTTTTTCTATAAATTATTCCAACGTAGTTAATAATTTGCTAAGTCGCGCGGGAGTGGTGGAATTGGCAGACACGCCAGACTTAGGATCTGGTGCTTCGGCGTGAGAGTTCAAGTCTCTCCCCCCGCACTCTTTTGACTACTAACAGGTTTATGCGGAAATAGCTCAGTGGTAGAGCGCCACCTTGCCAAGGTGGATGTCGCGGGTCCGACTCCCGTTTTCCGCTCTAAGGCGTTTGCCTGTAAAAATAATTAATGCGGAAATAGCTCAGTGGTAGAGCGCCACCTTGCCAAGGTGGATGTCGCGGGTCCGACTCCCGTTTTCCGCTTAAATCTTACAATAGAGACGCAACTGCTTGTGTCTCTATTTTTTTATAAGGAGTTCCAATTGAAACTTAAGAAAGAATTCAAGAGTCTTGAAAAATCAGCAGTTGAACTTACAGTAACAATTGCAAAAGAAGAAGTTGCAGACGCATATAATGCAACATTAAAAAATTACGTAAAAAATGCACAGATTCCTGGTTTTAGAAAAGGTCATGTTCCTGCAAATGTTTTGGAAAGAAAATATGGCGATGCTATTAAAGCAGACACAATCAGCGAACTTATTGACAAATCTTTTGAAGAAGTTATTAAGGAAGACGAAAAGAACCGTCCTCTTCCATATGCTCAGCCATCAATGGACAAAGCTCCGGATTTTGATATTACAAAAGACCTTGTTTATACAATTAAATATGATGTATTCCCAACTGTAGAAGTTAAAAACTTTTCTGGAATTACAGTAAAAGAACCACAGGTGACAATTACAGACGACGATCTTGCAGATGAACTTAAGACAATGCAGGAACGCAACGCAATGGTTATCGACAAAAAAGATCCTGTAGTTGCAAAAGATGATATCGTAACAATCAGCTACTGCGAACTTGATGACAGCGGAAACGAAATTGCAGATTCAAAACGCGATGATTTTATCTTCACAGTTGGAAGCGGCGAAAACATCTACAAAATCGATGACGAAATCATCGGTATGAAAAAAGATGAAACAAAAGAAATTACAAAGAAATACAAGAAAGATGATGAAAATCCAGACCTTGCAGGCCTTACAAAGAAAATCAAAGTAACTGTAAAGGCTGTAAAGATTCGCGATCTTCCTGCTTTGGATGATGATTTTGCTCAGGACTGCAACGAAAAATACAAGACTCTTGCAGACATGAAGGAAGATCTTAAAAAGAACATGGAAACTGCTAAAAACCGCAGACTCCGCGAAATTAAGAACAATTCACTTCTTGAACAGCTTGTAGAAAAAAATAAATTTGATATTCCTGCATCTATGCTTCAGGCAGAACTTGACGGACGCTGGAGAATGATGGCTCAGCAGTTCCAGACAAGCCCTGAACAGCTCGAAAAAATGATTGCTGCAAGCGGACAGACAAAAGAAGCTATGCTTGAACAGTGGACAGGCGACAGCGAAAAAATGCTTAAGTCACGCATTATTGTAGACAATCTTATCCGCGAAAGAAACATCAGCGTAACTCCTGAAGAAATTGAAGCACGCTATGCAGAAATTGCTGCAGACGGTGGAATGACTGTTGAAGAAGTTAAAAAGCACTACGCAGATGCACGTTCAAAAGAATATCTTATTGATGATACAAAAGAAAATAAGCTTTACGATGAAATTTATAAAGAAGTAAAGGTATCTAAAGGCGATAAGATGTCTTTCAAAGATTTATTTGCTAATCAGGCCTAAAGCTGAACAGCAAATAAACGGCTGAAAGGCAAGTTTGACTTGAAAACGGTGGTTTAAAAGCCGCCGTTTTTTTATGTCTCTTGTTGAGCCTGCAAAAAATCTGCCTGCTATAATCATTCATTCAGGTTCTGTATTTGAACTGCAGGCTCTGTAATAATTTTATTGTTTTATACTACCCTATTTATCAAAAATTCAGTATATTATTATAGATATATAAACAAGTTCGGTATGACGGTTTTAAAGGGGATTTTATGAACGAACAGATGAATAATAATATTCCAAATATTTGGGAGAGAACAGGAAACGGCGAAAGAGGCTACGATTTATTTTCAAGACTTTTAAAAGACAGAATCATCTTTTTGGATGGAGAAATAAATGATTATACAGCAGACCTTGTTGTTGCTCAGATTCTCTTTCTTGAATCAGAAAACCCGGATAAAGATATAAGTATTTACATAAATTCTCCAGGCGGAAGTGTTACAGCCGGTTTAGCAATTTATGATACAATGAAATATGTAAAGTGCCCTATTCAGACAATATGTATGGGACAGGCAGCAAGTATGGCCGCAATTTTACTTGCCGGCGGAACAAAAGGTAAACGTTATGCATTGCCTTCAAGCCGTGTTATGATTCATCAGCCAAGAGGCGGTGTTGAAGGACAGGAAAGTGATATTTCTATTCTTGCAAAGGAAATTATAAGATTAAAGAAGCTTTCCATTGAATACCTTGCAAATGATACCGGTAAAAAAATTGAACAGGTTGCAAAAGATATTGAAAGAGACTTTTACATGTCTGCAAACGATGCCTGCGAATACGGAATTATTGATCAGGTAATGGCTTTTAGAAAATAAACCAAAAGAACGGAGTCGGATATATGAAATTATTTAATTCATCAGATAAATTTTGTTTCTTCTGCGGAAGTCCTGCAAGCAAAGACCGCAAATTAATTACAGGACCTAGTGGAAACGCATGGATTTGTGACAAATGTATTGCAATTTGTGATGAAATGCTTCAGCAGCAGCATGCAGAAATTCTACCGATTGAACTAAAAGAAGTTCCAACTCCAAGTGAATTCAAAGAATATCTTGATAATTATGTAGTCGGTCAGGATGAAGCTAAAAAAACTCTTTCTGTAGCAGTTTATAACCATTACAAAAGACTTTCAGTTCCTTCATTTTCTAAAAATGATGAAAATGCAGTACAGATTGAAAAATCGAATGTACTTTTAATAGGACCGACAGGAAGCGGAAAGACTCTTCTTGCACGTACTCTTGCTCAGCGACTTAAGGTTCCATTTGCAATTGCAGATGCTACTACCCTTACAGAAGCAGGTTACGTTGGTGAAGATGTAGAAAACGTTCTTCTTAAACTTATTAACGCTGCAGACGGAAACATAGAAGCTGCAGAACGTGGAATTATTTTTATAGATGAAATTGATAAGATTGCACGCAAGAGCGAAAATACTTCCATTACACGCGACGTAAGCGGTGAAGGTGTTCAGCAGGCACTTCTTAAAATTATTGAAGGAACTGTTGCAAGCGTTCCTCCACAGGGCGGACGAAAGCATCCTAATCAGGAGATGCTTCAGATTGATACAACAAATATTCTTTTCATTCTTGGCGGTGCATTTGTCGGCCTTGATAAAATTATTGAACAGAGAGTTTCTTCTCACGCAATGGGCTTTGGTTCAGATATCGGCCAGATGAACGAAGAAGAAAAAATGAATCTTTTAAGTCAGGTAACTCCTGATGACCTTGTAAAATTCGGACTCATTCCGGAGCTTATCGGTCGTATGCCGATTACCTGTGCGCTCAAAGAGCTTACACGCGATGATCTGGTAAGCGTTCTTACAGAACCAAAAAATGCACTTACAAAGCAGTTCCAGGCTTCTTTTAAGATTGATGATGTTGAACTTGTTTTTGAAAAAGAAGCAATCGAAGAAATTGCAGACGAAGCTATAAGACAGAAAACCGGAGCCCGCGGACTTCGTACAATTGTAGAAAAAATGCTTATGGATGTAATGTTCTTTATTCCAGACGTAAAGGGTAAAAAGCAATTTACAGTAACTAAGAATATAGTTTTGAATAAAGAAAAAGATCTTAAAAAGCTTTTAAAGCTTAAAGAAACTGCAATAGAAAGTGCATAACGGAATAAAGCTCTGTGAAAGATTTTTCTTTACTTAACAAACAGATTCAGGAAAAACTTAAGCTGCAGAATATTCTGGAACCTACTCCAGTACAGAGCGAGGTAATTCCTCAAATTCTGGAAGGAGACAATGTTCTCTTTCAATCCGAAACAGGAACCGGAAAAACTTTCGCATATCTGCTTCCCTTGCTGAATAAGGTTGATGAAAAAAGACCTGGCGTTCAGATATTGATAACGGCTCCAACCTTTGAATTGTGCTCTCAAATAAATTCGGCATGCAAAAGCGTCTGTGATTATAAAACAGTTCTTTTAATTGGCGGAGTTCCTTTAAAAAGACAGCTTGAAAATTTAAAAGCCTCTCCTTTTATTGCAATCGGAACACCTGCAAGACTTGTAGAATTAATACGCCTTAAAAAACTAAAAACCGAAAAAATCTTTGCCGCTGTTTTTGACGAAACCGACAGACTTATAAAAAAAGAACTTTATGATTCAACTTCGGAACTGAGAAATGTACTTGCAAAGCCCGGAATTTTTGGTCCGGTTCAGATTATTTCCTGCAGTGCTACACTTGATAAAAAAACAAAATTATTTTTTGCAGATTCAAAATCAATTATAATGCCCGAAGAAAATATCTTAAAAAAGAAAATTACGCATTGGGCAATTTTTGCAGAACGCCGGGATAAAATAGAAACCTTAAGAAAATTCTTGTGCGCTGAAAATCCTCAAAAAGCTTTAATTTTTACTTCACGAACAGATCAGATAGAAAATATCAGAAGCAAGCTTGCATTTAAAGGAATTAAATGCGCAGTTTTATTTTCTAAAGCAGATAAGGTTGAACGCAAAAAAGCCATAGACAGCTTTAGAAGCGGAAAAGAAAAATTCCTTATAACAAGCGATTTATCTTCGCGTGGACTTGATATTTTGAATATTACACATGTTATTCAAATGGATTTACCGGAAGACGAAGATTTCTTTGTTCACAGAAGCGGAAGAACCGGTCGCGCAGGAAAAGATGGAATCAATGTTGTAATTGGCGATGAGATGGAAATGAGACGATATGCTGCACTTGAAAAAAAACTCGGACTTACAGTATATCCAAAAGAAATTTACGGTGGGAAAGTTTTAGATTGTGGATTTGAAAGCGAGGAAGAAAAATGAAAATTGCAGTCGACACTTTTGGATGTAATCATGCAAAAGGCGGACTAGGAGCCTATGCTCTTAATTTTATAGCAAATATTCCCGAAGACAAATTAAAAACATTTGAAATTCTTGGCTTCGAAGTTGACCGATACGTTTTTAATTCAAACAAAGATGTTCCGTTCAGTTCTGTAAAAGTTTCTGATGACGATAAATCAATTCAAAAATTCTATGAAAAGAAAATCAATAAAATTGCAAAAAAGAACGGCTACGATGCAATTATTTTTCCTGCCTGCGAAAAAGCACTTCCGCTTAAATTTAAAACCTTTACCGGAATAGCAATTGTAAACACAATCATTTCTTCTTTTATTGCAGAAAATCCAAAGCGTTCAAAAAAGCTTTTACAGGGCTTAAATAACATTCAGATAATAATTGCGGCTTCTAATTTTATAAAAGAAGATTTAATTCACCTTGGACTTTCAGCAGAAAAAATCACGATTGTGCATAACGGAATCGATCACAAAATTTTCTATCCTATGCCGGACATTGATGCAGAAATTGTAAACATCAGTCCGTTTGCAATTAAGCGCCCGTATTTTATTTACGGTTCTACCCTTTCCGGCCCGGAAAAAAAACATATTGAACTTATAAAAGCCTTTGAAATATTTAAAGAAAAAACAGGCGCCCCGCATCGCCTGGTGCTTGCAGGAAACGACGGCGCTTACAGCGAAATGATTCACCAGTGTGCATTCAATTCAAAATATGCTTCGGATATTTTTTTAACAGGTTACTTTCCTCCAAAGAATTTTGCAAAGCTTTATGCGGCTTCTGAACTTTGTATTTTCCCTTCTGTAATAGAGGGTGTTGGACTTCCGATTCTGGAAGCTATGGCTTGTGGAGTTCCGGTTCTCTGTTCAAAAGAAGGTGCTTTAAAAGAAATTGGCGGAACTTCTCCAATTTATTTTGATTCAAATAATATAGAAGAAATTGCAGAAAGCCTCGAAAAATGCATAAATGACAAAAAACTCAAAGAAAAAATGATTTTTGAAGGAATAATCTGGGCCAGCGAATACAATTGGGAAAAAACAGTAAGCCAGACAATTGAATTAATAAATAAAGCATAATTTCTGCTTGAAATTTTGAGATTATTTGTTATTCTTATTATTATAAATAATACATCGAATCAAGGCACGCTTACGCTTAAAGCCGTAACGTTGTCCTGAATAATTTAAAAAAAAGGAATTTAAAATGAAAAGAAAATTTTTATTCGTCTTTATTTTTTTCGTTCTTTCTATAAGCTGTTTTTCACAGAATTCAGATTTAAAATATTATTCTGGTATTGAAAAGGATTATGATGGCTGGGCTCTTGCAGAATATGTAGATAAACTTGAGGATGATGATATAATATTCCTGAATGCCTATATAGAAGTCTTTAAAGCCATATTTACAAAAATCAACGTAGAAGTTCTCGAAAAGGTATCTAAAAAGGATTTATGGCTGTTTCAACAGGCTTTAGATGAATGGGACTATAAAAGTGGAGAAATATACCTTGTATTTTGCTCTGAATCATACGATGAAGATGAAGGAATAGTTTTTTTAGCAATAGTAAATGAAGAAGATACACCAGAATGGGTTGCTGCTTATATAAATATTGATCAAATGGAAGATTTAGGAAGTATTTTTTAATAATAAAATAATATTTTTTCATACTCCTAAATTTACTGTCTTACAAAATTCCCCTGTAAATTCAGTTTATAAATTCACTTTAAATGAAATGGAAAATTCTGTATAATAAAAAGACTATACAAAGAGGTTGCACGCTAAGTTGCAGAGGCATTTTTGGCGGGTGCGGATTTTATTTGGAGTAAATTGTGTTCTTAAAAAGTCTTGATATATCAGGTTTTAAATCTTTTGCAGATAAAACTCACATCGATTTTGCTGAAGGAATTACAGCGCTTGTTGGTCCAAATGGATGCGGTAAGAGTAATGTTGTAGATTCCATTAAATGGGTACTTGCAGAAAACCGTTCAAAAAATCTCCGTGCAGAAAAAATGGAAGACGTTATTTTTAACGGAACAGAACGTCGAACTGCTTTAAATGCCGCAGAAGTAACATTAACTCTATGCAACGATAAAGGACTTCTTCCTCTGGATGAAGAAGAAATTGCAATTACACGCCGCCTTTACCGTTCAGGCGATCAGGAATATTTTATTAACAGAAGACCGGCCGGTCCTACAGAAATCAGAAAGCTTTTTTTGGATACAGGTGTCGGTAAAGCAGCCTACTCCGTTATGGAACAGGGAAAAATTGACCAGATTCTTTCCAGCAAGCCGGAAGACCGCCGCTATCTTTTTGAAGAAGCAGCCGGAATCAGCCGTTCAAAAGCAGAATGTGCCGAAGCTGAACGTGAACTTGAAAAAACAAGACAATACATGGTTCAGATTGAAATTGCAATGGGAGAAATCAAAAGACAGTATGAAACCCTCAAAGTTCAGTCTGAAAAAACAATTAAATACCGCAAATACAAAGAAGAAATTTTAAACGCTGAACTTGATCTTGCTTTGCTCCGTTTGAAAAATTTTGTTCAGGATAAAGCACGCCATGAAGAAGAGTTAAAAAATGTTCAGGCAAAGCGCGACAAAGTCCGCCAGGAAATTGAAGAAATCAACAACACAATTTCTGAAAACATGGACAAAGTTAAGGCAATGCAGGAAGAACTTTATGCAAAACAGGCAGAGCTTCTTGCAATAGGACGCGAAAAAAACGGTAAGCTTGAACTTATTAAACAGCAGAATCAGCAGGCTTTAATTTTAAAAGAAAAAATAAATACTCTTGAAGGAAAAGTCCGTGCAATCGGCGAACGTGTAGAATCTATTCAGGAAGATATTGATGAACAGAATGCTGCCCTTCACCAGAAAAATAAACAGCTCGAAGACATTAAAAACAATATTTTAACCTTTGAAAAAAACATAGAAACAAGCAGTTCACAAATCACAGACAATGACAGACAGAGTGAAAACTTAAAGGCTCAGATTCAGACTGTTGAAGCAGAACGTAAAGTTCTGCAGGAAAATCTTGCAGGCATTACCGAAGATATTGTTTCCATGCTTGATGAAAAGCTTAAGTCTGCAGGCTTTAGCGAAGCTTCTTACAGAAAAGCAAAGGAAGAACTTGAAACAGCAGTTTCTAAAGTAAAGATTTTTGCAGAAGGCCGAAAAAATATTTTCTCTGACTTTTTAATTAAAGAGCATCAGAATGCGGAATATACAAATGCATTAAAAGAAGCAACTGAAGGTTTTGAAGAAGTAAAAAATCAGACCGAAAAAATTTCTGAACTTTTGAATCAGTTTGTTTCATCTTCACCTGCATTCATTACAGAGTTCCTTTCTCCGGAAGGAATCATGACAAAAAAACGCGACATTGATGAAAAAATTAACGAAAACATTAAACGCGTAAACGAAATTAATGAACAGATAGAAAAGCTTTCCGGCGAAAATGCTGATTTGTTAAAGAAAATTGATGAATACAAAGAAACTTCAAATAAGCTTAAGCTGAACGAAATCCAGATGCAGGAACAGATTTCTGCCAGTAAGAATCAGATTGCAATGATGGAACGCCAGCTCACAACAGAAAAAACAAGTTTAAAAGAAGCTGAAGATGAATTATTCCTTGAAAAAAAGCGTTCGGACGAAATCAACGATCAGATAAACGAATATCAGGATGAGCTTGCAGAAATTGAATACCGCGGTAAAAAGCTTGCCGAAGAAATGAATCATCTTGATGAAGATATTGCAAAGGCTAATAAAAATGTTTCCGGTAAAAGCGGTTCTCTTGAAAAGAAACGCGAAGAGCAGAATAAATATCAGGAACAGTATGAAAAGCTTTCTCTTTCTTTAAACTCTGCCGACAACGACATACGAAATATTAAACAGAATTTCCAGGATCAGTATTCACGAGACCTTATGGAATTTGAAGAGCGCATGTACAAAATTACAACGCCTGCCGTAGAAATAAAGGATAAGCTTTTTGAATCTAAAAAAGCACTTGCAAATCTTGGCAGCGTAAACCTTATGGCGCCAGAAGAATTTACAGAAGTTAAGGAACGCTATGAACGCCAGAAAACAAGTTACGAAGACACAGCAAAATCTCTCGAAAACCTTGTTCGCGTAAGTGAAGAAATTAAATCTAAATCTGCAGAAATGTTCCTTGAAACATACAATCAGATTAAGAAGAACTTCCATAATATGTTCCGCCGCCTTTTTAATGGAGGACGTGCTGAACTTAAACTTGCAGATCCTGCAAACATCCTGTCTTCAGGTATTGATATTTACGCACAGCCGCCAGGAAAGAAGCTTGAAAACATTGCCCTGCTTTCCGGTGGAGAAAAGACAATGACTGCAGTTGCCCTCCTCTTTGCAACATATCAGGTTCGCCCTAGTCCATTCTGTCTTCTCGACGAGATTGATGCCGCCCTAGATGACAAGAACGTTTCTTCTTTTGTAACTGCGCTTGAAA
>JAEEGK010030458.1_pt1 | contig 10691 bp, 6 predicted proteins | sample 8958771 | NCBI WGS metagenome assembly JAEEGK01 (sample SAMN16246547, study PRJNA631951) | gut metagenome | biome: gut microbiome; feature: rumen; material: SC-attached | host: Bos | place: Iran: Karaj | collected 2018-10 | reverse complement strand
CGCTTCCATGTTCAAGGCACGCACCAGGGCGCCACCGCGCACCTGTTCGTCAATCAGGTAATTCGGATTACGTCCGCTCACAAGGGTCATAAAGAGCATGGCATCAAAGCCGGGCACCACCTGAGAGGCACCACCCGGGAACAGCACCACCGGCAAATCCACATTGGCCTTGAGGGCTGCCACCTGCTTGGGGAGCGTAAAGTTACCCAGGTAAGAACCGCCCACCAGCAAAAGGTCGGCACCGTTTTCGGCGGCCATAGCGCCCGCCTTCACAAAGGCAGCTTCATCAGACGTATCGGGGTCCAACAGCACGGCAAAAAGTGCACCGCGTTTCTCGATTTCAGCATTCAGACGAAGTTCTGTCTTCCCAGGTTTCATACAATTCCTTTTCTTGCGTCTATTCCGCAAGATACCATAAAGATACATTATTTGTTTCCTCCATGCCACAAAAAAAAGAAAGAAGGAGTGCCGAAGCCCTCCTTCTCGTTCACCTCCCGTTCTCCTAGCCCCCAAATCCGTTATTCGTCCTTAACACAGCGCACATTTAACTGAATATATTCTCTCGACCACTGCGCCCTCTGCTGAATAAGCCATTTTCCATAGCTTCCAAACATAATCATCGATGCTCGAGGATCCGAATACGCGCTATCCGGCTTTACCGCATAATAGGTCCAAAGTTCCTTGCCGCCATCTTTTTCGGTCACGTTTCCAAATCCAGCCGCAAACAGGTAGTCCGCAAGGTCATAGATTTCGAGATCAAGCGATTCTTCGACAAAGCTGAACATTTTTTTCCAATCATTACCATTGGGAAGGCGCCAACCATCGGGACAAACACCCTGATAAGTTCCAGTAGCCGTCTCCACAGAATCGATTGCAGCCATCATCCTTTCATAGTTGATGTTATTTCCCATGGCATGCAACGTATCGCAGAGCGACGGCGCTTCGCTTTCGGCCAAACATTCTTCCATAGACACCATCACAATCGAGGTATCCAGCGCAAGCACTTCGGACAACGAGTAATAACCATTGGGGCTGTTGAACATCAGGTTTTCACCAAACCATGTCTGCGTTCCGTTTTCCAAGGTGTACGTCACCGTCTTGTATGTCTTTCCGTCGCGTTCGTCTGTCATTGAGCCCGCAACATAAGGCGCCTGCTTGACCGAAGTGGTCCACTTATTCGATGTACACACAAAGTTGAACAAGACACCCGAATTTTCAATAACGGCACCTTCTTTTTCCGCAGTACATTCTTCCAAGCCCTGCATCAGAATGGCGAAGTTGGTATTGATTTCTTTCGACAACTCGGACATTTTCAAAATGCCTTGGCCTTCTTCTTTCACGATAGTGTTCAGCTTGCTAAACGACCATGCGGTAAAGAGTTTTTTCGTCTCTTCGTCAATATTGTCAAGCAATCCGTCTTCGCCAAACTTTTGCGCCAGAGATTCAACACTCGATTTGCTCAAAGAACCAAAGTACAAGTGCATAAAGTCCAAAACAGCGACGACATCCGAATCAGCGGCATGTTCATTCTTTTCGAAATTGAAGGGAACACCCTCGATTCCAAATGCCGCGAGAACTTCCCTGTCGGCCTGCGTTTTCGCTTCGGCAAAGGTTTTACCCGAATTCACCAGATAGCGCAAGCGGAAGGCTTCCAGGTAGGTCATGATATTCACGTTCACGTTCTTGGTTTCACGCAAATCCACTACGGCCTGATACGGAACGTAATCCTTGTACCAGATGCCATCGTACCAATCATCACTATTTTGATTGGGGTGGATCTCGAATTGCGCATAAGGGCTGTTCAAGGTAACGCTATCGATGGAGAATTTTCCGGTTTCGTTGGCAAAGGCGCCTTCAAATACAACCCCCGTCGTATCCAAAGTCACCGAATCCAATTCGAACACCTTCATCAGCGAAACTTTATATCGAAGCGACGAACTCTCAGAGTATTCATTGCCGTCCTGCGAGACAAGGGTCGGCAAACTTGCCGTCTGGCCACCGATCGAAATATCGGCTAGCACTGGAGTCAAGCCGGTCTCTTCGGCAGAGCCGCCCATCACGGTTTCGGGCTTACCGTCATCTGTAGAACATGCTGCAAGAGTCAAGGCAAATAACACCGCCATTTTGCAGACCATCTGTCTTTTTAAGTAGTTCATGGTGTCCTCCTCGTTTTACTTTTTTAAACCTTTGATGTTTGTCATCGGGAAAAACTGCATGTTCAAGCGGTACACTTCATCAACTGCAGAATCCCTAGTCGCAATGGCAATGACGCGCTTGCGGCATTCAGCAATTTCTTGCACAATTTCATTGTAGGCATCGTGCGTAACGCCAAGGGTCACGCCCGAAAAATGACGTTCATCCTGCGACACGCCCTCGATTGCCGAAAGCGCCAGCTCCCCCATTTGGCGGTGCAAATTGCGAACCGCCACCGGAGTGACTTCCATGGGGCCCGTGGTTACGGATTTTTCCGTTTGACGGTAATTGCCCGATTCGTCTTTTTGCAGCAGCCCCGCCTTGACCAAGAAATTCAAAGTCTCGCTGACCTCGGCGGCGCTAATCTTTTCACGGCAGGCATGGGCAAGCGCGAGGGGTTTTGCCCCCGGCATGGCCGGGGCCAATTCGCGAATCACCGGATTTTTCCAGTCCCCAAAAAACCGGAACGAATCCCCTTCCAGAATAGTCGCCTTGTGCGCCTCGGCAATAGAAATCATCTTGCTGAAAGCGGCCTTCTTTTCGGCATCCGTTTTCGCATGATCGAACTTGACCAATTCCACAAAGAAATCGCACTCGTAGTCAGCAAGATTCATAGCGGCGGCAACGCGCACGGCAGTAGCTTCGCCCAGATTATAACGGCCTTCACTCACATACTTAAGGAAAATGGACGAAGAAAAACCAGCCAACGAGGCGAATTCCTGCCAGCTAAACGCAGACTTCGCCTTTCTTTCGGCGTAATAATCCGCAATATACTGGCGGTAGCTCGTATATTCAAGTATATCTTTCATTAGTCCTCCTCTTAGCACCCCGGCTAAGCACATTCTAAATATAAACAAAGATTTTTCAAAAGTCAATAGTTTTATGACATAAAATTTGTGATTTTTAGCAAAATTTAAGTGTTTTTGTATTTTTTATAAAAATTAGCCATTTTTACGATACATCAAAAAAAAAAAAAAAAGAAGTCGGACAAGCGTCCGCCTTCTCGTTCCTCCTTAACCCCCAAATTCACTATTCGTCCTTGATGCAGCGGACAAAGCCGGCACTCCACATCGCATTCGTATACGCAGTCTTCATAAAGCCGTCATTTAAATCATACGTCAACGTATAAATCATTCCTATCGCATCCCCTACATACGGCATCCCAGGTTGCAGGAATTCTTCAGGCGTGGGCCTCGGCGTAAACAGGTAGCTAGCACCTCCATTTATCTGCATTCTATAACGGCCATTATTTCCGCGAACCCAACCCAAAGTTTCGAACCCAAAGCCCACCGGATCCCCATTAGCGGAATGCAGCAAATCATAATCGACATGCGCCAGCAAAGTATTCCAATCCTCATACGAAGGCATTCGCCAGCCCTCAGGACACACATCATAGTTCAGCACGTCCAGCGAGTCAATCACCTTACTCCAATTCACATTGTCAGGGTTTTCCGGATTTTCATGAAGTTCCTTACAAAGTCTATGAGCGTCATCTATAAAACGCAAGGAATCACTTTCACTCAACGGACCAACCTCATCCAACGAGTCAGCAACTGCACGATATTCTGTCAGCCAAGCATTCATGCGATCCGCAACGCAGTCCTCTTCTGACGCATATTTATTGTAAATCGAATCCAGCGGGAAAATTGAATACAAGCGCCCATACACAGAGCAATTCGACGAATCATCCCTAAAGCAACTGGACTTTTCTGTTGCATAGTTCAGATTTTCCGCCATCCACGTCTGCGAAATACCATCATATTCAAGCTTGACCGTCTTGTAGGTTTGACCATCTCTTGAATCAATCATAGTCCCCATGGTCGAAGAAACATTCCACTGAGCGACGCGATTATCAACAAGTTCCCAGTCTCCTTCATGGCATTTCAAGAGAGACTCATTCTTATAAACTTCAACAAGCGCACCTTCGTTTACAGCAGAGCATTTTGCAGCCCCATATATTTTAGCAAGCACGTAAAGCAAATATTTTTTCTTTTGCAAGCATTCTTGATAGAACTGAACCGCATCTTCGCCGAGTCTCTCAAATGCTGCCTCGGGAAGCAACAAGATTCCCGTAACATTAGAATGCAAGATAAAAAACTTCATACTTTCTTTAGAACTTTCTGAAAGTCCTTCAACCATCCCTGTTTCACCAAGTTCTTCTTTTATTTGCTGCAACAGAGTATACGGAAGTTCATTCAATTCGTCGCGAACCAAGGCAGCTTCCGATGGATCCAATTCATCTAGCCCGAATACAGCGGCCATTTCAGTTTCAGCCTGATTTTTCGCCTCCGTAAACGATTTTCCAGAAGCTACTAACTTTTTAACGCGATATGCTGTCAAATGGGTTAATACATCAACAACAAACGAGCTCGAATCGCGCAAATCAAGAATCGCATGCAAAGAAATATCGTCAGAAGTCGCAATCAGCATGACAACCGGGCTGTTTAGAGAAACACTGTCAAACTGGATTGAGCCATTATTACTCGGACGCATCTCTCCGGTCACAGAATCTTCTACAGCACCGCCAATCTTCGCCGTATAAGACTCTCCGTCAATCCATTCTAACGTCGTAGAATCCAGTTCTTTAAGCGTTACCGAACCGCCCGCCCAAAAGACATCCTGCGGGAAAGAGGCATCCAAGTTTTCCAGAGAAGGCTTGGTTTCACTTTTTGCAGGAGCATAATAAGCGCGACCTCTCAAAGAGATATTTTCGTACGCGATAACATTCGGCTCTTCCGAAGAGCCTCCCATCTGCGTTCCCGGAGTCGTTTCCACCTTTGAAATGGTATTCCCTTCGTCAGTGGAACAGGCCGCGAACACCAAGGCGAGCGGCATCGCCATTTTGCAGATAAAGTTTCTGCTCATTGTTTTGTAGTTCATGGTATCCTCCTAACCCTTTTTATGAACCCTCTTGCTTGTCATCGGGAAAAACTGGATGTTCAAGCGGTACACCTCATCCGTTTCAGTTTCCCTCGTGGCAATTTCAATAATGCGCTTGCGGAACGCATTGATTTCAGCGACGATTTCGTCGTAGGCGCCTTGCGTAATGCCAAGCGTTACACCTGAAAAATGCCTTTCGTTTTGCGGCACACCCTCGATTGTGTCGAGCGCGAGTTCGCCCATTTGGCGGTGCAGGCCGCGAATCACCGCAGGCGTCACTTCCATGGGCCCGGCCGTGATCGACCTGTCCGTCTGCACATAATTGCCGCCTTCATCCTTCTGGAGCATGTTCGCCTTAATCAGAAAATTCAGCGAATCGCTTACTTCGGCAGCGGTAATTTTAGGGCGGCACGCTTTTGCAAGTGCCAGCGGCTTTGCCCCCGGCATGGCAGGCGCCAGTTCGCGAAGCACCGGATTTTTCCAACTTTCAAAGTAGCGGAAGGCATCAGCCTCAATAATTTTCACCTTGCGGCTTTCCGCCATCGCCACCAGCTTCTGGAACGATTCCTTTTTCGCCTTGTCCGATTTCGCATGATCGAAGCGAACCAGTTCGCGGAAAAAGTCCAAGTCGCCACCGGACAAGTGCATCGCAGCACCAACGCGCTCGACAGCCGCTTCACTCAGGTTGTAACGTCCCTCGCTTACGTACTTCAGGTAGACCGGCGAAGTGAACCCCGCCGCAGAAGCGAACTCCGGCCAGGTAAACGCAGATTTCGCCTTTTTGTCGGCGTAATAATCCGCGATATACTGACGATAGCTCGTATATTCAAGTATATCTTTCATTTGTCCTCCTCTTAACCCCCCGAAAACTCGGCCCAAGCTAAGTACATTCTAAATATAACCAAAGAATTCCAAAAAGTCAATAGTTTTACAATAAAAATTTAAAATTTTTGCTTAAATTTTGCGATTTTTGCTATTTATTTTAAAAATCGCCGTATTTACACAATAAATTCAGAATATAAAAGAAGGCGGGTCAATGCCCGCCTTCCTGGCCTCCTAACCGATCCTCCTTCCCCTTTCTCCTCCTAACAAGAGAGATAGCCTAGATTTTCAAACAGCGTACATAACTAAAACGGCCTTCCGGAAGCATGTATGTGCTCGACGAGGCTTGCTGGCGGACAAGCCATTTTCCTCCGCGGTCAAAAGAAATGACAGACGCGTTCTTGTCTTCGAAGGTGGAATCGGGCTTAACAGCAAAATAAGTTCGATCATCATCCGTCACCAAGTCAAAACCCGCTCCGTACAAGAAATCCGAGAGGTCCGAAGACCTTGTACTAAACTCTTTTTCAAGATGTTCCATCAATGCCCACCAGTCGTTTGCAGTAGGTAGCCGCCAGCCATCGGGGCAAATTCCCTGATGATTGCTGTCCGAGATGCCGAGGGAATCCATTACAGAATACAGCGCTTCGTAGTCGGGATAGTACTGCTGGTACACGCAAATGGAATCTATTCTGGCAGAATCTTTTGCTGTAAGGGTTAATAGCACTGAATCATCGCTAAATACAGGAGTCCATTCCACAAAGCATTTTTCATAAGAATCCATAATGGATGCCGAATCCAGAGCCATATAGGCAGGCAGGGAGTACAGGCCGTCATTGGAATTGTACATCAGGTTTTCGGCCAGCCAAGTCACCGAGTCCCCATCGATGCTGTAAGAGACCGTCCTGTATGTTTTTCCGTCGCGCTCATCGGTCATTTCACCTTCACCGTGCTCAATCGTCCTGAGCACGGCAGTCCAGTGCCCCGACAAGCAGACAAAATTGAACAGGTGATTCCCCACATCAAACACTTCGCTCTCATTTTGCGCAGAGCATTCATCCAAGTGCAACAAAACTGCCGAGAACTTTTCTTCCATAAATTTCATACGTTTATAATCATCGGACCAGGATTCTTCCTTGACCCGCATGTAATCGTCCAAGTAAATAAGCGACCAGTTCTTCCACAGGTCAATTACCGCGGAGTCGTTCACGAACGCACCGTATTCCTCCAGCATTCTTATCGCCGCCCGCATTTCGGTCCGGTCACGCAAATATGCGTCTACAACATCCAGCAGAATGACATTGTCCCGGTCTTCGGCATTTTCAATCTTTTCAAAGGTGAACGTCATATCGTACATTCCGAATGCATCGAGAATTTCCCTGTCAGCCTGATTCTTGGCCTCCTCGAATGTCAAGCCAGTCTTGAACAAATGGACAAGGCGGAACCTTTCCAGGGTTGTCATCTTATTGATATTGACACTGCCGGTTTTTCGCAAGTCAACGATGACACTGGGCATCACGACATCTATGTAATCCCAGTCTTCCCAAATATATTCGTATTCATCAACAAAGTACGGGGAAACCTCCAGCACAGCATACGGACTCTTCAACGAGACGCTGTCAAAGGCGAACGTTCCCGTGGTGTCATTGAAAGTCCCATAAAAGACTCTCCCTGTTGAATCAAGAGTGACAGAATCAAGTTCAGACACCCTCACGGCCAGGTTATGATAATCAAAGTCCAAATTCGAATACTCGTTCGCCTGTTCCACCACCTGACCGACAAGTTGGTTCAACTGCTGAGCACGCCCCTTAACGGAATAGTACTGGGAATTGGCAACAATACCCCTTTCCTCTTCGGATGCGCCACCCGCAACAGACTTGTCATCGGAACACGCGACAAGCGCATTTGTGAGGAATGCCGCGAACATCATGGCGAACGGCATCGCCAGTGTGCAGAAAATTTTACTGCTCATTTTAACGTTATTCATGGTATCCTCCTAACGCTTTTTATTCAAGCTCTGTTTGTTCGTCATCGGGAAAAACTGGAGATTCAAGCGATATACTTCGTCCGTCTCGTCTTCCGCGGTGGCAATTTCGATAATCTTCCTGCGGCACGCATCCAGTTCCGCGACAATCTTGTCGTAGGCGTCGCGCGTGATACCCAGCGTCACGCCCGAAAAGTGGCGTTCATTTTGTGGCACGCCCTCGATTGTATCGAGCGCGATTTCACCCATCTGGCGGTGAAGCCCGCGAATGGCGACGGGTGCAGCCTCCATCGGGCCGGTCGTCACGAACTTGTCGGTCTGCACGTAGTTGCCATTTGCATCTTTCAAGAGCAGATTCGCCTTGACAAGAAAGTTCAGCGATTCACTGACTTCAGCGGCAGTGATCTTCGGGCGGCACGCTTTTGCGAGCGCAAGCGGTTTTGCCCCGGGCATGGCGGGAGCAAGTTCGCGAAGCACCGGATTTTTCCAGCTATCGAAATAACGGAACGAGTCGCCCTCGATAACCTTGGCATTACTCTGCTTTGCAATGGAGAGCATCCTGTCAAAGATTTCCTTCTTTATGTTGTCCGTAACAGCATGATCGAATTCTACCATCGCGCGGAAATATTCCAGCCGGTTCCCGCTTAACCCCATGGCCTTTGCCACACGCTCGACGGCATCTTCGCCCAGGTTGAAACGCCCCTCGCTCACATACTTCAAGTGGACCGACGAGGAGAACCCCGCCATCCTTGCAAACTCCCGCCAGGTAAATGCAGACTTCACCTTCCTTTCGGCGTAAAAGTCTGCGATGTACTGGCGGTAGCCCGTATATTCAAAGACATCTTTCATTTTTCCTCCTGACAAAGTCCCGCTTCCGAGGGCTTCACGTTACCAAATATACCTCTTATTTCGCAAAAGTCAACTTGTTTTACAATACAAAAATTGTGTTTTTACTCAAATTTCAGCAGTAATTTAAAAATTCATAAAAAATTTGCATTTTTCTATAATGCAAAGCCGCGCTTATTTTCAAGGAGTCCGCCTTTACCTATATTTACGGCATGGAACTTTTCACCAAAATTGACATTCCCGCATCGAGCATTCGCATCGATTACACGAGCCGCATCGCGTTTTCCGGGTCGTGCTTTGCAGACAACATATCGGCACAGTTTGCTGCACGCAAGTTTGGCGTGCTCGCGAACCCGTTCGGGACGGTGTACAACCCGGTATCTATCGCAAGGCAGATTAGGGCGATTGCCGACGGGAAAGTTTTTGGGGAGGGCGACGTTTTTCAAGATGTCCGCGGGCTTCAGAATGTTAGCGGGAATCAAGATGCCCGCGAGCCCTGGTACAGCTGGGATGCGCACGGTTCGCTCTCGGGCGCGACGCGCGAAGAATGCATCAAAAAACTGAACGAGGCCGCAAAACGTACGCGGGAATTCCTAAAACAGGCCGATATCGTGTTCATTACGCTCGGGACTGCGTTCGTGTACTACTTGAAAGACGCTTCCGCCACGGGCAACGGGGATGCGCACGAATGCGCAGTCGCAAACTGCCACCGGCAAGACCCCGCACTTTTTGAACGCAGGATGATTGGCGTAGAAGAGGCGGCGCAGGCTCTTCGGGAGATCGTGCACGACCTGCGAAAAATCCGCACCGACATCCGTATCGTGTTTACCGTATCGCCGCTGCGGCACATGGGCGACGGTGCACACAACAACACACTTTCGAAGGCGACGTTGCAACTTGCTGTAAACAACGTAATAAACAAAGTCACCACAGTCCCTTCGGCTAGCTCAGGGACCTTGCCGGTCAGCTACTTCCCGAGTTACGAAATCGTGATGGACGAACTGCGCGACTACCGCTTCTATGCCGACGACATGGTTCACTTGTCCAAAACCGCCGAGGAATACATCTTCGAGCGTATGGCAGAAACGTACTGCAGCGAAAAGACCCGCGCGGATATCGCGCAGGTAGAAAAGTTCATGAAGATGGCGAACCATAGAATTGCCGACCCGGAATCGCCCGCCACGAACGCCTTCGCCGAAAAGATATTGGCGCAAGCCGGAGAACTTGAAAAGAAAATACCGGGCCTTAACCTGAGCGAAGAAAAGCAGAAATTCAGGGAAACTACTCTACACGTTCGAGGATAACAAGCGCGCGGTCTTGCGTGCTGTTCGGGATGGTGTAGAAATGCTTCGCGATTAGTTTGTACCCAAAATCTTCGGGATGGAAGACCTTCAGCTCGTCGGCAACGCCTGGGCCCTTCATGAAGTACACGCGGCCCCCTACCTTGAGGGAGTTCGCGAGGCGCGGGAGGGTCTTTTCCATCCATTCGAATGCGCGGCTGATGACTCCGTCGACCGGGAGGGTCATGCTCCGGCTCGTCACCTTGTGGCCGAACACGTCAATACCCTTCAGGCCCATCTTCTCGATGACCATGTTGAGGAAGTTGATGCGGTTCGGACGCGGCTCGCAGAGCGTGAGACGGATATGCGGGTTCACGAGCTTGAGGGGGATTCCGGGAAATCCGGCGCCGCTCCCGACATCGATCATGCGGGCAGGCCACTCGGGAACATACGCATTGATAAGCGTGCAGTCGGCGTAGTGGCGTTCCACCATCGTCTCGAACGCGTTGAGGCGCGTGAGGTCCTGGTCATCGTTGTTGGCACGCAACAGCTGATGGAATTCCCAGAACTGTGCGAGCGTCGCGGGTTCGAGTTCCACACCGTAGTAATGCAACAGCTTGTCGAGCCCCTCAATCGAGGGCTTCACGCGCTTCCCGTTAAACAGCGGAAAGTCGGTGCGCGGCGCCTTG
>JAEEGK010030457.1_pt1 | contig 10692 bp, 12 predicted proteins | sample 8958771 | NCBI WGS metagenome assembly JAEEGK01 (sample SAMN16246547, study PRJNA631951) | gut metagenome | biome: gut microbiome; feature: rumen; material: SC-attached | host: Bos | place: Iran: Karaj | collected 2018-10 | reverse complement strand
AGGTGATCACCTCCCTTTGTCAACAGAAACTCTTGCGAGTCCCGTACCAGCTCGCCCGCATCGCGAACGGCCTAAGCCATTAATGACTCTAAACGCAAATATAGCAGTTTAAATTGTAATCGCAAACTTAGACGCAACTTTTGCCGAGCCCCCCCCTGCCCTCGAGTGCGCGGTAGGACGGTGACCCTCTACCCTCGCAGCGCAGCGACAAGGTCCTCCAGCGTCCCCACGACCGAGTCGAAGAGCTTGTACATCAACTCCGGCTCGCCCATCTCCGGGATGTAGGCAACGACCTTTCTTCCTGCCCCGGCCATCCACCCCGCTTCGGTGTGGGCGCTTCGGCCGCATGGCAGAATCAGGACGCACGTATCCGCCCACTCCAGCGCCTCCATATCGGCGGCGAACTGCCGCTCCGCCAGCGGATGGTGAAGGCCCACGGCATACTGGTCGAATGTCCAGCTCGGGGCGTTCGGGTCGATATCGGTCCAATGGAAGCCGTTTCCGCCGTGGGGCGGGTTACGGAAATCATAGACTTCGTGGCCTTCCTCGCGAAGGCGCCTTACTACCTCAGGGTAATATTGATTTCTCCAACTGGATGCGACGTAGATCTTTGCCATATAATTGACCTTTAGAGAACCGAATAGGCAAAGATAATATATTCTGCGGGGTTGTCTTGGATTTCAGAAAAAAGTCTTTACCTTTGCAATAGGATTCGTCGAAGGGGAATTCGCGTAAGGGATGACAACCTTTTCAAGTATACTTGATCCGAGCCCCATTTCAAAGTCGCTACCTGGCGGCTTTTATTTTTTCACTTCCCACATAATACTGAACATACGTTCCCGAAGTCTTCTGACGTCCAACGATTAATCGACAGTGTTTCCATTTTAGAAGAATAATCTTGTCATAAGGCTTTTGATTTTTATCATTGTATTTGCGAGGTAGTGTTCCAATGGGAGTTGCACGACTCAGCACCTCAGAGAGTTGTAAGACAGCCTCTGTCGACTCTTTAGAGAGAGAGGCATGTCCTGCTGTCTCATTGATAGATTGGTATTTAACATAGATATACGCCTTTAGGGACTCATTCCACACCTTTTTGTCCGGGTGTTGTGCAATCCAGTTTGCGTAAAAATCTTTAATAATTTGTCTTCGGGTTTTGATCTCTTCCCGGGAATTACCTTCTGGTATTTTCATAGCAGTTTAGTTTCTTTTTTTCAAAAATAAGAATAATAATCCTCCGTTCTGCAGAATTGCTTAAATTTGTCCTATGAAAAAAATCCTATTCCTTGCCCTTGCCGCGGCGATGCTGCTGGCCGGCTGTAAAAACGCTAATAATCAAAAATCAAACGATATGAAAACCGCTGAACCTTTGAAAGAGGTCGCCGGACGTAAGAACTTCGGCCCGAACCATGCCCTTGTAACAACCCCTCAGCCCTGCGTAATGATCGCAACCTGGGACAAAGACCACAACCCGGATGTAATGATGGCCGCCTGGGCCGGGCAGTACGACTACAAAAAGATAGTCATCTCCCTTTCCAAGCATAAGACTACCGAGAACCTCGAGCAGACCGGCGCCTTCACCGTCAGCTTCGCAGATATCAATACTGTAGCAGAATCTGACTACCTCGGCATCGTAAGCGCACACCAGGTTCCGGACAAAGTAGCCAAGGTCGGCTTCACGGTTACCCCCAGCCCGAATGTAGACGCCCCCATCATCAACGAATATCCCCTCACCCTCGAATGTAAGGTAGTCAGCTGGGAAGGCGGAACCCTTATCGGCGAGGTCGTCAATATGAGCGCAGACGAGAAGATTCTTACAGACGGCAAGGTCGATCTCGACAAGCTCCAGCCCATCGTCTTCGACGCCGCCTCAATGACCTACCGCGCTACCGGCAAGATAGTCGGCAAAGCCTGGGGTGACGGCAAGAAGTTCCAGGACTAGTTGTAAAGTTTATTTGTGTCTATGAATACTTTAGGAAATATCGTATGGCTCCTTCTCGGAGGCTTTGTCATCACTATTATCTATTACATCGTCGGACTTCTTATGTGTCTGACTATAGTCGGAATTCCTTTCGGGGTTCAGCTGTTTAAGATCGGGACCTATGCCCTCTGGCCGTTCGGCCACGAACTGGTCGACGGACCTAAGGAGCCCGGTTGCCTTACGATCATAATGAACGTAATCTGGATCCTTGCAGGATGGTGGGAGATCGCTCTGATCCATATCATCTGCGGCCTTATCCTCTGTATTACTATAGTCGGAATTCCTCTCGGCCGACAACACTTCAAGATGGTCCCGGCCTCCTTCCTTCCCTTCGGAAAACAGATTCAATAGCGCTACTGGGCGAAAGCGCGGAGCGCGGCGGAGCAGCGGCCGGGGATGATGATGTGGTGATTGCCGATGGGGGCGGTGAGGAAGTAGGATCCTATCAGCGACGGGTCGTCCAGCTGGACTTCGATCTGAGTGCGGCAGAGGTCGGGCTCGTCGAGGTTGCGAAGAATCTGGCCCTCGGCGATAAAGACGCGGCTGAGGTCGCCCGAGACCTTGAAGACCGTCACCGGAGAGGCGGGGATGTTGCCCTTGATCCCGACGCCGATTCCCGATTCGAAATGGGTATCCAGCTTGAATGAGTCTACGCAGTCAAACGGGACCGTACAGTGGGCAAAGACTATCTTTCCGGTAGCAGGGTCCATCCTCGAGGGATTGGCCATGAAGCCGGTTGTACCGGTAATCGAACGGGCGATAGTCATCGCGAGCAGGGCGGGAACGTCTCCCTCGCAGGATGCGGGGATGCCTTCGGCATTCAGGCGGGCAAGCGCAAGGCAGCCCGTATTCTTAACGGCAGTCAGCAGATCGAAGCAGCGCAGGGTAAGACCGTCGAGTTTGTTGTCAAGAACAAGTTGACGCAGTGCCCAGTAAATCTTTACAGCGCCGGGGATCGAATCACATACCTTTTCGGCGCGGGCCTGGACCAGGTCGAACGATTCGTATTCGGGCTCTGCCGGCTCCGCCTTTTCTATTGCAGCCTTAACCTCATCCATCGAGATGTCTACCAACTCGATGCCGAGCTTTTCGCGTACCGCGGAGGGGTCGGCGGCGCTGGAGATCAGCCAGTCGGAGGGCCGGCCGAGGACTCCGAGGCGCTTGCCTCGGAGCTCACGCCGCGCCCTGGCTGCCGCAGCCAGCGCCGCAATCCTCTCTGCGAGCCCGCTGCCGTGGAGTATCTCTCCACTAAGGCCGTTCTGATTGAGGTACGAAAGTATTTCCATCGATGCAGCAAGAGAGTTGTTCTTGCCAGAAGTAAGCAGATAGAAATGCTTCGTCTCTTTCAGTGTAGGAAGCAGTTTAATAAACTCACCTTCGGTACCGCCAGTCCTAACAAAGATGATATTCAACGGATATGAGCAAAAGGATGTATAAGAATCACCGCAGAAATCATAACCTCCCCGAGGGAAGACCTCGCTAAGGAATTGTTTGGTAGATACCTCGAGCGCCTTCTTATCGTGAAGCGCCGATGTGAGAGTATAGACTGCTATGTCGTTCATTTTTTAATATAAGTCATCCCGACCTCAACCCAGCCGCCGTCGGTCCCGGGCCGGCCGCCGCCCACCGCGCAGCGGGAAGGGTCGGCGCCCAGCGCCGCGCAGGCGGCGAGGAAGACGCCCGGGCAAGGCTTGTAGCCCCCAATCGAGGGCGAGTCAAGCAGTGCGTCGAACATCTCCGGCTTCGCGCCGAGGGCCACAAGCTTCTCCCGGACGCAACCGTAGTCGGAAAGGACTGCGATCTTTGCGCCCTTGGACTTGAAGTCCTCTGCCATTGCAAGGACCGAGCTATCTATGGTACGATACTTTTCCAGGAGGTGGATCATGGTAGGCATATACCAGTTGTAATACCACTTCCGAACCTTGTCTACAGAATAGCAACTGCCCTTTGATATCTCGGCGAAAAGTGTTTCATATGAAGCTGGTTTTTTGGAGGCTGCGATCTTGCGGCGTGTTCTTCTCTCCTTCCCCAGAAGGAGCAGGCAGCCGCTCTTCAAAGCGGCCCATATGAACTTTGCTGGCATCCCTTTTTTATCGTAAAGGGTGCCGTCCAGGTCGAAAAACACAGCCTCGTACATAAACTCTAGCTTCTGATTCCTCCGAATTGATTTACGAGTATATCGCTTACTTCGGCGATCCTGGCCTGAAGCTCTTCCTGAGTAGTAGCCTCGCAGATGAACCTAAGATAAGGCTCGGTATTAGAAGGACGGACATTGAACCACCAGGTAGGATACTCCAGACGGAAGCCGTCGAAGTCCATAAACTTCTGAGGCTCTCCGAGAGTAGCGCGGAAGTGATCGCAGACGGCCTTCATAGCGCCGGCTTTGTCTTCCAGACGGAAGTTGATCTCGCCGGAGTTCTCGTAGCCGGCGATCTCGGCAATCTGCTGGCTGAAGGTCTTGCCCTCTTTCTTCAGGGCTGCAACTATACGGAGAACTATCATTGAAGCGAGAAGTCCGCTGTCTGAATAGAAGAAATCCTTGAAGTAATAGTGGCCCGCTAGTTCGCCTCCCCAGAGTCCGTCTATCTCGCGGAGTTTCGGGGCGGCGAAGGCGCGGCCCACTCTCCAGGTGTGGACATCTGCGTTATATTTCTGGAGGTACTCGGCAACTGCCTTGGAGCTGCGGATTTCCTGAAGGACGAGCGGGTTCTTTGCTCCCCTTTCGTCGCAGAAGTACTTTGCCATCATAGCGATTACAAGGTCGGGGGCTACGAAGTCTCCATTTTCGTCGACAAACATTACTCGGTCTGCATCGCCATCGTAGATAACACCGATATCGGCCTTCACCTTCTTTACGAGCTGCTTCAGAGGCTCTACGTTCCTTGCTACGAGCGGGTTCGGTTCGTGGTTGGGGAAACGGCCGTCGAGGGTATCGAACAGGTAGTGGGGCTTCTCGCCGTAGATTTCCTTGGCGAAGAGGTTGGCCATTCCGTTAGAGAGGTCAAAGGCGATGTTCAGGTCACTGTAGTCGCCCTTGTACTTGAGCATGAAGTCGATATAATCCTTATGGATATCCTTCTCGTAGACGGTTCCGCGCTTAGAGGCGATAGGAGTCTCGCGGCCTTCTTCGATCCATTCCTTGATCTGGCCAAGACCGGCGTCATAGCCAACCGGAAGGGCGTTTTCGCGGGAGACCTTCATTCCGTTGTACTCGGCGGGGTTGTGGGAGGCAGTGATCTGGACCGAGGCGTTGAAGCCGTAGTTCGCGGTAGCGAAATAGACCATGGGAGTACTGCTGAGGCCGATGTCGTAGACGTCTGCGCCGGCGTCCGTAATTCCCTTGATGAGGTTGTCGTGGATCTCGTCCGAAGAGGTACGGCAGTCGCGACCCACGAGGACCTTGTCCGTCTTCAGCAGCGAAGGCAGGAAATAACCTACCTTATAGGCTGTAGTTTTGTCGAAATCGACTCCGTAAATACCACGGATGTCATATGCGTGAAATGCTCCCATTTTAGTGTTATTTGATGCGTGATTTATAATGTGTCGATACTTTTCCCTTTGCGATTCCGATGAGCTTGCTGGAGATCATCTTCCGGCGGATAGGCGGTACAAGGTCCGTAAACAGGACGCCGTCCAGGTGGCTCATTTCGTGTTGGATCATACGTGCGCCGAACTTGTCGAAGGTCTCGGTAACCTTTTCCAGCTGCTCGTTGTAGTACTCTACAGTAAGGGCCTCGGGCCTTACTACGTCCGAGTAGATTCCCGGGACGCTAAGGCAGCCCTCCGAGTACTCACACTTCTTTTCGGATTCCTCTAAGACTACCGGATTGATAAGGGTTCTTTTGAAGCCTTTCAGGTAGGGGTAGGTCTCTGCGACTTCGTCTCCGTCTACTATCAAGACCCTTTTCGATACGCCAATCTGGGGCGCTGCGAGGCCGCAGCCTTCGCTTACCTTGAGGGTATCTTTCAGATCCTGGACGAGGGCGGCAATTCCCTCTTTGTCGTTAAGGTCGATCGGCTCCGCTTTTTTGCGAAGTACTTCCGATCCGTAGAGGTATATAGGTTGTATCATTTCTTCTTGTCTAAATAACTTTGGAGAATAATCGCCGCGCTGATTTTGTCTACCTCCGATTTGTCCCTACGCCGCGAAGCCTTCATCCCGCCGTCGATCATCGCGCGATGGGCCAGGACCGACGTGAAGCGTTCGTCTTCGAACTCGACCGGCACCCCGGGGAAAGCCTTTTTCAGCTGGCCCACGAAACTGTCTACCTGATGTGCGGTCTGGGCCGGGCTACCGTCCAGCGCCAGCGGCTTACCAACTACGAACAGGACGATACGTTCCGAGGCGGAGTATTTTTGGAGATATTCTATTATCTTTGCAGACGGCAATGTCTCCAGGGCAGAAGCGAATATCTGCAGGGGGTCGCTTACCGCAAGTCCGGTGCGCGCGCTCCCGTAGTCTATTCCTATGATTCTGTCCATAATTGCACAAATTTAATCAAATAGAATGGGAAGACAAAATAAGATTAAACGCTACCGCCTGACCGTCACAAATGACGAGTCCCACGAAAAAGTTTACTCGTTCCTGGTGACCCGCGTAGGCTTTCTGGTAGCCGTAATTCTCTGCCTCTGTTCGCTGGTAGGCGGTATCTACGCACTGGTTGTTTTTACCCCTTTGCGCCACACCGTCCCGGGCTATCCTGATGCCAATTTCCGCCGCCAGGCTATTCAGAACGCAATCAAGATAGATTCGCTCGAGACTGCTATGACCCGTTGGCAGATGTATTCGGAAAACCTCTCCAGGGTTCTTGCCGGAGAGCAGACTCTCGTTCTTGACAGTATAGTAAAGGACAACAGCGCCCGTTACCTCCAGCGCGAAAACGAACAATACCTCAAGACCCGCGATTCCCTTCTCAGGGCTAAGGTCAACAAAGAGGAAGCCTACGGCGTCTCTTCTGGAGTCCAGAGACATCTTCCTATCGAAGGAGTCCATTTCTTTACTCCGCTTAAAGGTGTTATCTCCAACGGCTACGATATGGCTTCTCACCCCGCGGTAGATATCACCGCCCCTAAAAACAGCGTTATCAAGTCCGTCCTTGACGGCTCGGTAGTAGCCGCCGGCTGGAGCGACGAATACGGATACACTATCACTATCCAACACGAAGGCGACATCCTTACTACCTACAAACACAACAGTAAGCTTCTGAAAAAGCAGGGCGACAAAGTCTCCGCCGGAACCCCGATCGCCCAGGTCGGAAATACCGGTTCGCTTACAACCGGAGCTCATCTCCACTTCGAGCTCTGGTACAAGGGAGAAGCCATCGATCCTACTAAATACATCTCCTTCTAATGGGCGGCAAACGCAGAATAGCGATCCTCGGATCGACGGGTTCAATCGGAACCCAGGCCCTTGATGTCATCAGGCAACACCGCGACCTTTTCGAGGTCCAGCTTATCAGCGCAAACACCAGTATCGACCTTCTTGAGAGCCAGGCCCGGGAGTTCGACGTGAACAATGTCGTCATCTGTGACGACAAATTGTACGGCGAACTCAGCAGCCGCCTCTCCGGTACGGATTCGAAGGTCTTCGCCGGTACGGACAGCCTGTGCGAGCTCGTTCGCAGCTCCGAAATCGATATCGTCGTCGGGGCCATGGTCGGGTTCAGCGGCCTTCGTCCTACCCTCGCGGCCCTCGAAGCCGGGAAGGTGGTGGCCCTTGCGAATAAGGAGACGCTCGTTGCCGCCGGCTCGCTGGTCACCAAGACTATGCGCGAACACAACGCCGTGATCCTGCCGGTAGACAGCGAACATTCCGCGATATTCCAGTGTCTGCTCGCGGCCCAGGGAAACGAGGTGAAAAAGATCCATCTTACAGCCTCCGGCGGCCCGTTCCGCAACTGGCCGAAGGAAAAGATAGCTGCCGCTACTGCAGCCCAGGCGCTCAAACACCCCAACTGGGATATGGGCGCGAAAGTGACTATTGATTCCGCGACTATGATGAATAAGGGCTTCGAGCTGATCGAAGCCTGCTGGCTATTCGACCTTACCCCCGAGATGGTAAACGTAGTTGTCCATCCGGAGTCTATAATTCACTCGATGGTCGAGTTTGAAGACGGGGCCGTAATAGCCCAGATGGGCTGCCCGGACATGCGCGAACCCATAGGTTTCGCACTCTCCTTCCCTGCCAGATTGTCAGTGGGTAACAAAAAACTTGACTTCGCGTCACTCGGAGCTTTACATTTCGAGGCACCGGACCCGGAGCGTTTCCCCAATCTCCAACTGGCCCGCGAGGCTTTTACGCGCGGCGGGAACATCCCCTGCGTCCTCAATGCGGCCAACGAGGTCGCCGTGCGCGCCTACCTCGCGGGCCGGATCGGCTTCTACGGCATCACCGACCTTATTGAAAAGTGTATCAGCGGTGCGACTTTTGCAGCAGATCCGTCGGCCGGCGATATCTTCTCGACCCACGAAGAGACTATGCGCCGCGCCGAAGAATTGATTTAGTTAGCAGATATGGTCGTACTCTTCAAGGCTCTGCAAGTTATCCTTGCACTGTCCATCCTCATCATAGTCCACGAATCCGGACACTTCCTCTTCGCCCGCCTTTTCGGTATCAGGGTTGAGAAATTCTACCTGTTTTTCGACGTAGGCGGTAAGGCGCTCGCGCGCTGGCGCTGGGGCGAGACCGAGTTCGGAATTGGCTGGCTGCCCTTCGGCGGGTACTGCAAGATCGCGGGGATGGTAGATGAGTCGGTGGATATGGAGCAGCTGAAGCGCGACCCCCAGCCGTGGGAATTCCGCTCGAAGCCGGCGTGGAAGCGGCTGTTCGTCCTGGCGGGCGGCGTGCTGTTCAATTTCATCTTCGCGATCATCGTCTATAGCGTGATCAGCGGCATCTGGGGCACGGCCTATATCAGTAATGAAGATTCGGCCGTCTACCCGAACGAGCTCGCGCGCGAAATGGGCTTCCGGCCGGGAGACAGGATCCTGAAGCTGGACGATTATGTGCCCGAGGATTTTGGGATGTTGCAGGCCGATCTGGCGCGAAGGGAGGTTAGGTGTGCTACCGTCCTCCGTGGACAGGATACTGTCCGTCTTTATATCGATCAGTCGATGATTGGCGAGGTTCTGAATTCGCCGCTGATGTTCGATCTGGCGATGCCGTTCGTGGTCGATTCGGTAAGCTCGGCCGCCAACGCCGGGGTGCTCGAGAAGGGCGACCGCGTGCTCAGCATTGAAGGAGTCGATGCGGAGTTCCTGCAAGACGCCTCGCCCATCCTGGCGGAGCACGCGGGAGAGGATGTGACCGTTACCGTGCAGCGCGGATCCGAAGTGCTTGATCTGTCGCTTCAGGTCGACACTTCCGGGCGGGTCGGCGTGTTCCTGGAGCAGCCCGTCATCAAGAGGCAGACCTACAAGGGCCTGTCGGCTCTATCTGCAGGGCTCAAGCGCACGGGCAGCACCATCAGCGGCTACCTCAGCGATCTCAAAATGGTCTTCAAGCCCTCGACAGGCGCCTATAAGTCGGTGGGCAGTTTCATCGCCATCGGGCAGGTGTTCCCCAAGACCTGGGACTGGTATCAGTTCCTGAGCATCCTGGCCCTGATTTCCATCATGCTGGGCGTAGTGAACCTCATCCCTATTCCGGGTCTGGACGGAGGACATATCCTGTTTACTGTTTATGAGATGATAACGGGCCGCAAGCCTTCAGACAGGTTCCTGTACATTATGCAGCTTTTAGGAATGGTCCTGCTGTTCGGTCTTATGTTCCTTGCTTTCGGCAACGACATAATGAGGCTAATCCGTTGATTTTTTGTATATTGGCGACATGAAAAAGAGTTTATTCATATTAATTACGCTGATTTTTGCGCTCGCGACGAGCTGCAAACCTTCTGCTCCCCTGCTTCCGAATGTAAGCGGTAAGGCGGGCGAAGTGCTGTGCGTTATCGAGAAAGCAGACTGGGACGGCGCCCTCGGGCAGGCCATCCACGACGTTCTCGAAGACGAATACCCCTTTTTGCCGGTTAAAGAGTACAGATATACAGTTACTCACGTAACACACGCCGGATTCGAGGCCGATATGTTCAAGGTCCACCGAAATATTGTCTTCTTCGACCTTCACCCTCAGAACAACTATCCCGGAGTACAGATACTCCAGAACAAATGGGCAAAGCCCCAGTGTGTTCTTCTCGTCCGGGCCCGCACTGCCGAGCAGGCAGACTCCGTCCTCAGGGCGGATTCCGAGCTGGTTGTAGGCGCGATCGAGCAGGCCGAACGCAACCGCGTTATCGCCAACACCCGCCGCTACGAAAACTCAGACGTCTACCCCAAGGTAGCCAAGGTCTTCGGCGGTTCGGTCCACGTCCCTACCGGCTACAAACTTCGCAAGATAGACCACAATTTCGCGTGGATTTCCTACGACAGGGATAAGGTGACTCAGGGTATCTTTGTCTACCGTCTTCCCGTAGTCGGAGACGATTTCGACAACGAGGTAATCATCACCCGCCGCAACGAAATTATGAAGGAAAATGTTCCCGGAATGTTCGACGGGACCTATATGATTACCGGAGACTACTGGCAGCCCCAGACCCGCTTCCTCAGGTACCAGGGAATGAGCTTTGCGGAGACCCACGGAATGTGGGAAGTCCAGGGCGATTATATGGGAGGTCCTTTCGTTTCCCATTCTTTCTATTCGCCAGACGGCTCGGAAATTA
>JAEEGK010030455.1_pt1 | contig 10692 bp, 18 predicted proteins | sample 8958771 | NCBI WGS metagenome assembly JAEEGK01 (sample SAMN16246547, study PRJNA631951) | gut metagenome | biome: gut microbiome; feature: rumen; material: SC-attached | host: Bos | place: Iran: Karaj | collected 2018-10 | reverse complement strand
ATTTTGATGACGTGAAAATCAAGGCCGACAACCTCAAGATTGGAAACGAACCCAAGACTGGAGCCGGGAATGAGTGACCGGGAAACCATAACAATAAGGGCAGGCATTTTCCCAAGCGCTAACCCAGACGGCGTCTCAGTAATGGTGACTATCCCAACAGGCTGCCCTGAAGTGTCGGATGGCTTTTTTAGGATTCTCCCGCAGCTTGTGAAAGACCAATGCTCACGGTTCGACAGTATGCCTTGGCCATTCACCCAAAGGGAGATATCTCCCGCATTCAGTGCAATGCCAGAGATTCCCATGCCTACCACTGGTGGCTTGGAGCACGGATTTGATTCCTTTGTTAAAGCATCTCTGACAGATATAGTGCGGAGGTTCGCTGACTGCTGGCTTTCTGGGTGCGCGCTTGAATGGGGTTCCATCGTAGAAATAAGCAAAGACGCCTCTACCAGGAATGATCTCGACAAGCTGGTAACGGGCTTTCTCCGCAGCGGTTTCTCTCAGTTTTCTGATTTCCTCTGCTTGTTCCGCTACCTGTTCCTGCAAGGCGAGTGCGACCGTATGGGCCGTGATGAGCTTGCTTTGTACATCAGAAACAGCATCGGCAACTTCCTTGGACGTGTGGGCAGAGAGGAGCTTGTTCAGTATCTCCAAGGATGCGGATACGCCACCAATGGCGCTGACGATGGATGCGGCAATTCCCATGTTTCCTCCTGTGTTGGTAGTGGTTGTAAGGGTGAGAGCTTCAATCCTACCACACAGGGTGGGACGCCAATGGAGGCTAATTCATGAAACTATCTTTGATCACAATCGACCCAGACTTCCGGGACTACTTCCCGCCATTGGAGTCGGATGCCTATGAAGCGCTGAAGGACAAGATCATCCACGAAGGCTTCACCGACCCGGTCAAGCTGTGGAGCGTCGGCTATAACAACTACCTGCTGGACGGCCATCACCGTTACCAGATATGCAAGGAACTCGGCATCGAACCGAGGCATGTTTTCATCAAATGCGCTGACAAGAAGGCTGCGCTGGAATGGATCCGCGAGAACCAGCGGGCAAGGCGTAATACCACGACCTACCGCATCATTGAGCAGTACTTGGCTGAGAAGGCGGCGATTGCTGAACAGGCTAAGTTGAACCAGCAGAAAGCACTGAAGCGAGGTAACCAACCTCCCGTTTGTTCGAATTCGAACAAACGGGAAAACGAGCCGATTGACTCACTTAAAGAAGCGGCTACCAAGGCCGGGGTAGGCAGAACCCAATTCTATGAGGGCAGTGTAGTAGATGCTTCAAATTATGACGACATCAAGGGAAAAGCCCGCTCGGGGGAGATGTCTGTCCATGCTGCTTATAAGGAAGTAAAGAGAAGGGATGCAGAGAAGGCAAAGCAGGAGAAGCCTGATTCCATCAAGCCAGAAAAAGCAGTCAAGCCGAAAAAGGAAGAAGTACCTGACTGGGCAAAAGACATCGATGTGAGTGCTGAGCTTGAGGCTGCTGCACCAACCCTGGAACAGATTGTTGAAGACCAGCAGCGTGAAATATCGCAGTTACAGGAACTCCTGGAATCCTTCAAGTCTGAGGACAGCGCAAAAGAGATCAGGAAGTGGGAGCAGATTGCCACGAATGCCAGGCGTGAGGCGGATACCAAGGCAAACAGGCTGGCGTCTTTCCAGCGCCAGCTATCCCAGCAGCGCCCGATCATGCAGTTCCTGTACGAAAAGCACGGAAATGTAACCCCGGCAAAACTGCTGTCACTCCTGAAAGATGTTTACGGTAAAGCGGAAGGCCTGTAATGGATATCGTGCTGCGCAAATACCAGGAAGATGCCATCGAGCAGATCCGCAACGCCATCAGGGCGGGACATAAGAATGTCCTGCTGTGCATGCCGACGGGTTCCGGCAAGACGGCAACGGCTTCCTGGCTGATTGACGCATGCCAGAAAAAGCTGAAACGCTGCAATTTCATGGTGGACCGTATCAACCTGGTTGACCAGACATCCGCCGTCTTGGATGGGTACCATATCCAGCACGGGATCATGCAGGCCAGCAACCCACGATGGAAACCATATGAGCGGGTGCAGGTGTGCTCGTTACAGACCATCAGCCGTCGGGGACAGTGGCCTGAAGGTGACCTCAACATCATCGATGAATGCCACACAGTCCATAAGGCAGTCCGGGACAAGCTGGCCAAAGGCGATGCCATCAATATCGGCCTGACTGCGACACCGTTCACAGACGGGCTGGGCAGTGTCTACCAGGTGATGGTCAATGTGACGACCACGAACCAACTGATCCGTGATGGGTTCCTGTCGAAGTACCGGATTTTCGCACCATCTGAACCGGACATGACCGGCGTCAAGGTGGTCAACGGTGAATGGGAAACGCATGAGGCATCCGACCGTGCCCTGAAGGTGGTTGGTGATGTGGTGGAAGAATACCTGAAGCACGGCAATGGCGGGAAATTCATATGCTCCGCTGTGGATGTGCGCCATGCGGAAGCCATTGTGGAGCAGTTCCAGACGGCAGGCATCTATTGCACCCAGTACACCTATAACGTGCCGGATGATGTCCGGGCGGAGATGATTACTGAGTTCCGCAAGCCGGATTCCACAATCCGTGGGCTGGTGACGGTGACAGCTGCCAGTAAGGGATTCGATGTCCCTGACTTGGGATGCGTCATCATGGCGCGGCCATTGCGCAAGTCGCTGTCTGAATTCATCCAGCTGTTCGGGCGTGGCCTACGTACGGCACCCGGCAAGGAGGAATGCATCATCCTGGACCATTCGGGGAACTGCAAACGGTTCTGGGATGATTTCAACCTTTTCTTTGAATCAGGTGCCGAGGCGCTCAACAGGAAGAAGATCCGTGACAAGAAAAAGCGGAAGAAGGAAGAGGAAAGGTCCATCACCTGCCCTGAATGCAAGTTCCTCCATAAGGTGATGCCTCATTGCCCGAACTGCGGCCATGAATATCCAAATCGCGTGGCGTTACAGCATGAGGCAGGCATCCTTGAAGAGATCATCAGTGATGGGACAGCCGAACAGCGTACACAGATGGTCTGGCCACAGGTTGTCGCCTGGGCATTGGCGAGGGTTGGCGATGCGGAGAAGGCACGCAGGCTGGCATTGGCACGTTACCGCAGCTGGTTCGACCGATGGCCTTCCACACCGTTTGAGGAAACAAAGCCGGTTGCCCCACTGAAGCTGGTCATCAACAAGATGAAGCAGATGGATATCGCTTGGGCAAAATCCAGGCAGAAAGCGGGGGCATGAACATGGACTTCCTGACTTTCTGCCGTTCCCATGGCGTACTCATCGACCACCTTCCCCCGATGGGGAAAATCAAACGCTGCGGCACCGAAGCGCATCCGCGCTCACAGAACGGTGGCGTAATGTTTGATGGCGAGTTCGGTTGGGTACAGAACTGGGAGACGATGACTTCCCCGGAAACCTGGTTTGCCGACAAGGCTCCGTCCACGGCAAAGATTGCCGAATATAAGGCGGTCTGCCAGGCAAGGCATAAGGCTGAGGCAGGAAAGAGGGAAGCGGCAAGACAGCGGATGGTTGGACGCTGGGAAAGCCTTCCGCCATTGCGTGGCATCCATCCATACCTTGAGCGCAAGGGTTTATCCATGCAGGGTTGCGGCCAACTCCGCATAGATAAGGACCTGCTTGTCGTCCCGATGTACAGGTACGGCAACCTCGTCTCACTTCAGACAATCTCCCCGGATGGGGAAAAACGGTTCACGAAAGACTGTCCTACAAAAGGTGCGTCCCTTGTCCTTAGAAGGCGGGACAGCACCATCACGTGCTTCTGCGAAGGTCTGGCGACCGGCCTGTCCATATTCCAGTGCATTCCCCGTTCCACCGTTGTCGTGTGTTTCAACGCGGCAGGACTGGTGGAAGTCTCAAAGGCCTGGAAGCCGCTTGGGATGTGCTGTGTATGCGCAGACAACGACCATGGCACCGCCAAGAAGCCCCCATACGTCAATCCTGGCATCAAGGCGGGTTCAGAAGCGGCCAGAAACCTTGGCTGCGGGATGGCCTACCCGGTAGGCATTGAAGGGACAGACTGGAACGATGCGATGCAGGAATGGGAGAACCCATGGCGCGTCCGCATGGCAATCGAAAGGGGTGCGACAGTCAAGTGAGAACATGGCTCCAGCATATAGGGAGGGGTAACCGCCGATCGACTGGAGGCCGAGAGCCAAGAACGGGTACGGGGCAAGCGTGGGGTGAGAGTCCAGGGCGTGTACGGGAGGGCAGGAGGCTGTGTGCCGAATGTCTCAAAGTCTGGACGACGTCGAAGGGCCGAGGGATGACGGGGCAAGCCATCTTTCAGGAACGGACGCACCGGGGGAAGGCCTGCTGGCCGTCCTTTGGGAGGTGTCCGTCTCCAAACCTCAGGAATCAAGGGCAAGTCTAGTAGATATATAAATATATAGTATATAACAATATAGATTATATATAGATATATAGTATATATTATTATAGGTTATATAAGTATATGGCATATATAGCATAAGGGGATAAAAGGCGGTATGCAGGGACAGGATGACAGGGTGCTGAGGCAGGACAAGCGGCTGATAGCCGACCTGAAGTACCTGGCCAAGATGGAAGGGTGGACCGATGAGGAAAAGCGGTTCATGTGGCAGGAGACGGTCCGTGACCACAGGCTTATCAAGTTCTGGCATGACCTTGCGGAAAACTGGAGGACGGGCAAGCCCGTCCCTGTCTTGGGGTAAATGGATATGGCTGTCACATTGACCAAACGTGTGCTTGTGTGCCTGAAGCGCCTGCCGGAGGGCAGTGCGCTGTCTGCCCGAGAGGTGGCTGCAATCATCAGGGAACCTTACAAGCGTGTGCGTTCAGCGGTTACATACCTGTATGACCAGGGGTTCCTGGATAGGGTATCCGGCTGGTGCGGCCTTACCGGAAGGAAGTGCCTGCGCTGGATGGCTAGGAGAAGAAAATGATGGAAAAACGCGGGAAATATCCGACAAGGCGGTTCCTCATCCGTTCGGCGCAGCAGAAAGACCTTGCGTGCAGGGTCATCAGCCAGCTGCCGGAGGACTGGGACAGGCCTGTCGAGGTCGTTGTCCGGGAACAGCCAAGGCAGAGGAACCTTGAGCAGAACAGCCTCATGTGGGTGGCTCTGACGGACATCAGCCAGCAGGTCTACCTTGGCGGCAGGACATATGACGCGGACTGCTGGCACGAGTACTGCAAACGGGCTTTCCTGCCAGAAAGCCCGGAAGAAGGCATGGTGCTTGAAAGCTACCAGAAATGGGCATTCCTGCCGAACGGTGACCGTGTGCTGCGTGGTTCGACAACAGACCTGACGAAGAAAGGGTTCTCACGGTATCTGGAACAGATATACGCCTTTGGGACGCAGCAGGGCGTGCAGTTTGGGGAACGCGATGAAACGTAAGGCGACAGCTTGGGAAAAACGCCATATGGCCAAGGTGGCCCGTATGGGATGCATCGTCTGCGAGATGCTGGGCTATCCCGGTATGCCTGCGGAGGTACACCATGTGAGGATGGAAGTCGGCTGGGGGCGTGACGGGCACTTCAACACCATACCGCTCTGCATGGAGCACCATCGGGGAAATACAGGGATACACATGATGGGCAGGAACCGGTTTGCTGAAATGTATGGATACGGTGAACGTGAGTTACTCGCCTTTGTCAATGCACGGTTAGGGAGGAAGCCATGAAAACCATACTGCCATATCCACCATCAACCAACAGGATCTGGAGGTCCTTTGCACTGCCGCATGGCGGTGTAAGGGTAATCCTGACACCAGAGGCGAAACGCTACAAGCAGGAGGTTTTCTGGCTGGCAAAGGCGGCCGGGATGCGTGTCATCAATGGTCCTGTTGCCGTAAGTATCAGGCTTGTCCCATCTGGAGGAAGGTCCATTGATGTAGACAACTGCATCAAGATCACGTTGGATGCCCTGCAGGGCGTGGCATACCGTAACGACCGTCAGGTACGTCGGCTCTTTGCTGAGGTTGCTGATCCAGAAAAGGGAAAAGCACGGCTTGAGGTGATTGTAAGGGAAATTCCAGAATGACAGCATTGTTCAAGAGCACGCATGATGCGCTGCGTTTTGCTTACCGCTTCAACGGGGACAACACGGTTTCTGCACGCCTTGGCAATACGCCATCAGGCAACGGCAGGGGATTGGGCGGCTTGGATGGTGCGGCGCAGGCGGGGATGATCCAGGCAGAAGTCAGGCAGCTTGGTGAAATTGAGGAAGCGGTAGCACTTGCTGCGTTTTCAATACCCGGTACCTTGGTATGGTCGCACGGTATCGCAGGGATTGTCCGCCATATTGTCGAAACCAGAGCCATCAGGTTCAAGGCAAGGGAACTCTGCGTTTATGTGGTTGCGTACTTTAACCGGAAAAGGCACACGCAGGAATCGATGGCGCAACGGCTGAAAATCGACCAAGGGACAGTGTCGCGCCATTACCGGGAAGTAAGCCGTTACCTTGGGAGCAAGTACAGCAAGGGGCTCTGTGATGACGTCATGCTCAGGATTGATGATGAGATGCGTGCGAAGGGGGTTGTTGGTGATGATGGTTCGTTGTAACGAAATCTTTTTGTAATTTTTTGTTGCAACACTTTAATATTTTGTGTTATAAACATGAAAAATTAAAGTGATTTGCTTAAATTAACCAACAGGGAAGGCTAAGGCCGACAAGGAGGGCTGAAATGGGACTGAACAGATTTGGACACGAAATCCGTGTTGCGAGGGCAAAGGTTGGAAAGACCATGATGAAAATGGCAGAAGAACTTGGAACAAAGCCGTCATTCCTTAGTGCGATGGAAACAGGGCGGAGCAAGATTCCGCCTACTTGGGTGGATAAGATTGACCAGTATTTTAAATCACTAAATTCGCCTGTGGAAAATATACGGGAATTGGCGGACGCAGCCAATAAAAATGTATCGGTAGAAGGTTTATCGTTACAGCATCAATTGTTGGTATCGGGATTTGCTAAATCTGACCTGACACAGGAACAGATACAGAGAGCCGTAGAATTTCTGAAGGATTTGCAGAAGGAGGGGCGAAATGGAGCTGATTGAGGAACCTTATAAAATGAGAGGGCGCAGGGTGCCTGCTATGACTCGTAAAAGAATACATACACTTGCGGTGTCTTTCCTACAGTTGATTGGCATTAGTTTTTTAAACAGGCACAGCCTTATTGAGAAGATTGAGCATCTTGATGGTAATGAACGTTTCCCGTTGGTCATAAGTCCTATCAATGATGCGCAATGGGAAAAACATTATTGTGGTATAGCAGAAGGATTTTTTGAATCCTCACTTCTTCGCATCTACTTGCCGGACAGTACCTATGAGAAAGCATACCAGTGGGATTTGAAAGCGGTTCATACTTTCTTGCATGAAGTTGGTCACTGTTTCTTGGCTCATGGTAAATATCTGAATTACGATGCAGATGGTGTGCCTCAAGAGAGTGAAGATGCAGAATTCCAAGCGGACTGCTTTGCCGAAGAAATTTTAAGGATTCTGAAAATAAAGAAGGATGATAGGCAGATGACGTTGTTCTGAAGAAAAAGGGCTTGCCATTGCGACATGACAAGCCCCTTGTATGGTGATGAACGTTGTTGGCGCAACTTCATCATGGATGTTCTCCATCCGCATCTAGCAACGAGGACGTAGAGCAATAAACCCGCTCATCTTTATACAAGAAAACGTCCCAGTTGTCCAGACCGGCAAGTGATGGCAAACCTTTTTTTAGGAGATGGTCATGTGCTATTACTCTGATGAAAGAGGGACGTTTATTCTTCGCAAGTCGCGTCGAACCAAAGATGGTCGTGTGATTCATGCGAATGGCAAACCCTTCAAGATTTACATCAATAAATAGATGTTGATGTAACAGTTAGACCCCCCGCAAGTGCGGGGTTCCTAGATATTCTGAAATAAGTTTTTAGAGGTATTAGTATGAAATTTTCAGAAGAACAAAAATTGATTGTGCTGATGCTTTGTGATGTTATGAAGGCACTTGAATCGAAGGGATGTGATATGTCATTTGATCCATCCTTCATAGAAACGGCTATCTGTAATGGTCATTTTTGGGGAATCCCAGTGAAATATCAATCACTCAAGGGAGCCCCTTTACCACGGGAAGTTAAGACGGTATATCGTGTCTTAGAAATGTGGCGTCAGATTGAAAGTGCTATTTTTCAATTGTCATCTGAAGAACAGAAACAGGTCAGGAAGGAATACACTAAAACCCAATTTCCTGGGTTTGATGGTAATGAGGAGCCAGACCAGTTCAGCATTGCGCACTTCATCATTGACGATTTAGAGCTCTATAATGAATTCAAAGGTAGAGATTTGAATACCCATTATCCTGTTATGGATCGCTATGAAAGAATGTTGGCTGTGTTTGAATCATTAAGCCATAAATATGATCTGACCAAGGAAGATGTAATCAGCATTCTGAAAGAATGGGATAAATAAATCCAGACGTCAGCCAGAAGGCCGGGGAACCGGCCTTCTTCTTATCTTTTGATTGCATCAAGCGTCAGCGAATAACCGAGTGTATCCAATACAGATTCCATGGCCTCGACGCTGATGGACTGTTTGGAGAAATCAAACAGGTTGGCGACATAGCCCAGCCCGAATCCCAGTTTCTTGCCAAGCTCAGTCTTGGTCATTCAGCTTTAAAACCAATCGTGTGGGATAATAAAAAGAATGTCTGTTTTTGGATTCTATATGGCGCGATTCAGTAATCTCTTCCACAGGCAATCCGCCGGTTTTGGACTGAAGAAAAACATCATGCATCCGTTGGTATGGATGCTTGGGATTTCTTTTTCGACTACTATCGGGTTGTGTGCTTGGGGTGCTCCGACTTGGCTTCTCGTTTGTCTGGCAGTGTTTTCTGGAATTATCTTAGTTGCCAATTTGGCAGTTTATATTTTTTTCATGTTTATGGATCCAGATAGACTCCAGTCGGAACATTATCAGTTGAGCAAGGCGGAACTTGCTATTGAGGATAAGAATGGAAGACAGGTATTAAATGCTGATAATGCTGAACTGATCGAGGAACCTAAAGCAATCTCCGCACTTCCTGCAAAGGAGGGTGAGTGATGGAAAGGAAAGCTTATCTGCTTATTTATTCGGGTGCATCAATAACTCGGGAACAGGTTAAGAATTGGGCGAACAGTGAAACAGCAGTTATCACTTGGCGTTATGACCTTCCTAATTCGTTTTACCTGATATCTGAAAAAAGTGCGCAGGAACTTAGTAATTCTCTGATGAACAGAATTGGGAAGGCTCGTTTCCTTATTACTGAGGTTTCTGCTAACAGGCAGGGTTATTTGCCGAAAGATACTTGGTATCTTTTTAGGAACAAGAAGTTGCCAGAAAAATAGGAATGTTCTACTTGACCCTGCATAAAATGAGGCCTAAAATCGGCAATATTAAATAAAGTGGTATTCCCAGCTCTAAAGAAGGCTCCGTAAAACACGGGGCTTTTTTCGTATCAGACCAGACCCCGTCAAGCCTCTCAGTGATGCTCAAATGTACGGGGCGTTTTACAGATAGACAACTTTGATACCTTCGTTACGTCAGAGTGCTGCCCGCCAGTGAGCGGGCTTTTTTGTGAGGGTAGCTCAAGAGGTAGAGCGGCTTGCGCAGGACTTATGGTCAGCGCAAGTATGTGCGGGTTCGAATCCTGTCCTTCACTCCAAGACAACCGTGGCGTGGAGCAGTAGCAGCTCGCTTGTCTCATAAGCAAGAGGTCGATGGTGCAAGTCCATCCGCCGCAACCAGTTTCTCTTCCTTCTCAGGACGACTGGCCGCCGTAAGTGGCCACCAGACAAAACAAAACCCCGGTGATGCTACCAACATCCCGGGGTTTCTGCTTTCCAATCATTCCGACCAATGAAAGGAACATAGATGGATTTTAACATATTTCCGAAAGGTGACTTCGTGGAGGCACTGGAGAAATCCCCGAACGCAAGAAGGTTTTTGTATTGCGTCCTGGTATCAGTGGTCGTTTCGATTGCTGTCTATAAACTGCCTGAAATCATCACAGCTGTAGCCTCGCTTGCAGGCTGATGTATGAGCCGAAACGGTTGGAACCTGCGCTTTGGGCGGCTGCAGGCTGGCTCCGATGCCTGTGGATAAGTTGCCCAAAATCCTGGTCTAGGTTCTGCGGCCTGTGGATAACTCATAGCGGGTCTCGCGAGGCACGTTTTTTAACTAGCTATTACGGTGGCTTACCCTGGCTGCCAGATAATCGTAACTTCCAAGATGTCAGATAACGTCAGTGTTTCAGAGTTTGCCCGTGAAGTCGGGGCAAGCAGAGGGAATGTCCGTCGGTTGATCGACCAAGGCGTCATCCCACGCAACCCGGACGGCACGGTTCCGCTTGAGGCTGGACGGGCGGCTTTTGAGAACAGGAAAGGCCGGAGGGACAAGGTTGTTCAGGATACAGGGAATGTCAGGGAAGAAACTGCAAAGGCAAAGCTGGCAAAGGAAACCTACATCGCCAAACTGAAGGAACTTGATTACCGATACCGCAAAGGTGAGCTTGTCGAGGTTGAGGATGTCAGGGCGGAAGCACAGCGTGTAGCGGCAGCCGTCATGGATAAGTTCAAGGCGATACCGCCACGGATTGCAGTCCTATGTGAGGGACGGTCTGCAAGGGATATCGA
>JAEEGK010030452.1_pt1 | contig 10693 bp, 8 predicted proteins | sample 8958771 | NCBI WGS metagenome assembly JAEEGK01 (sample SAMN16246547, study PRJNA631951) | gut metagenome | biome: gut microbiome; feature: rumen; material: SC-attached | host: Bos | place: Iran: Karaj | collected 2018-10 | reverse complement strand
CAGGGAATATATGTTTGATTCATGTGTGGGAAATGCTTTTTACGAAAGTTTCGAGGACATCTGGAACAAAGGTGTTCCTCTTCTTGAATCCCATATAAACAAAGAATATCCGGATATATGTAGGAATTGCGATGAATTCTATACCTGTAACTTTTAACGAGAGACAGCTTAAACATACGGTTTTGGGCGGAACTGCCCATGTAGACGAGAAAATTCCTCTTTCCGTAATTCTTCTCAACAGGAATGGTTCAACGTTCCGTTCAAGCAATTTGACGAATCTTAATTATTTTGGATTCAGAAAAATTGTTTGCATAGAAAATGCAGCGGTTAACTATAATCTTGAAGATATTTCAAAAAGGTATCCTCACGTAAAATTTGTTGTTCCGCATGAAGACCTTACTCCCGGCGCGATGATTAACCTTGGAATGACAGAAGTTCCAGACGGCGAGGTTCTTGTTATTTGGGATACAATTTCTGTTTCACCAAAACTTCTTAATAGAAACGTTGCTATGCGTCTTGATGATGAAAGAGCGTTTTGCCGTGTGCCGCTTATAGCCGGGAACAGACTCGACCTTCTTCCTGTCCACATGATTCCTTTTGTGAACAAGGGCTCTCTCTCTGTGGACGCGGTTCTTCCTGCCCCTGATGGATGTCCTACATTCTATCCGTTTGATTTTATAGGTATTTACAACAGGCAGAAATTCATACTTTCTGGCGGATTTGACTACACTATCACATCGCCATATTGGCAGAACCTTGATTTTTCAATGCGTGCATGGCTTTGGGGCGAAAAAATCAGTATAATTCCGCAGCTTCGTGTCCATTATGAGACAGAAGTTCCTGTTGAGGATTGTACTCCAGATGCTTCACAGCTCAGGTTCTTTCTTAAAAACATCGCTCCAAGATATGTTAATGAATATTCGTATATTCCAAAAGTAAAATTCTTGTCGTATATGTTCAGATCTGGAAACGGATTTTCTGAATCTTTGGCAGAGTTCAAAGAGGCAAGAAGTTGGGTTGAGAAAAATAAACACCGATTCAAGATGGATGCAGTTTCGCTTATTGAAAACTGGGAGAAAGAAGCGAAATGACAGTCGTTGTTGTACAGAGCCGGCTTGGCTCGACCCGTCTTCCGCAAAAAGGGTTGCTCGATTTAGGCGGGCAGCCTGTAATTGCTCGTGTTTTACAGACAATGAAACACGTAAAAGCAGATGCATATTATCTTGCAACTGATTTTGACTCATACTCACGTCTCGCGCCGGTTGCCACTGACTGCGGATGGGAGTGTTTCGCGGGCTCTACCGATGACGTACTGAGCCGATTTTGCAGAATTGCCGAAAAAACTGATGCGGATATAATCGTCCGCGCGACAGGCGATAATCCTTTTCTTTTTTATGATGCAGCGGAAGCTTCTGTAGTTCGTTTTAACGAGCTTTCGGAAAAGGGCAGAGTAGACTATTTTACGTATTCCGGATTACCTCACGGAAGCGGCGTAGAAGTTTTTAATGCGCGGACACTGCTTGAAGCCGAAAAAAACACGAATGAACCTTTTGACCACGAGCATGTTGGCCCGGCTTTCTACAAACACACTGATAAGTTTACATGCGTTTTCGAGACAGCTCCGGAAATGTGGAATCATCCGGTGGAGCGCACAACAATAGATACACCCGGTGATTTTAGGAACGCTGAGCGGATTATGTACGCGCTTAAAAAAGCAGGGAAGACTGATTCATACGTGGCAAGCGATATTATGGCGGCGTTGAACGAGCCGTTCGTGAAAAATCCGATTCTTTTTGTACCGTCTGTCGAAGCCGGGCACGGAACTGGTCATTTGCGCCGCTGCCTTGAGCTTGCAAAAGAGCTTTCCGCGGATATTTTTGTGCCGGAGAGTGCGGGGACGCTTGCTTCCGTAGAGACGCTTGTGCGCGACGCGGAACTTGAGCCTTTTCAGATTGTACGATCTTTGCCTGTCACCTCAAAAAACGAAGTCCGTCCATTTTACAGCCTTATCGTCGCAGATTCTTTCGTTCTTTCTTCGACGCTCGCGTCCGAACTGTGGAAACTTGCACCTGTCGTCGCGCTCGACGAAGGCTCTGTTTTAACTGATTACTGCGACTATCTTCTTGATATTATACCTTCTGCCGTTTTGGAGCGCCGGGCAAACTATAAAAACTCAGGGTTTATTCCGCTTCCAAAAAACAGGAAAAACAGTATTCCGGCAGAGATTCGTACGGCGCTCGTAAGCATTGGCGGCGAAGATCCGGCGGGCTTTACGTCTTGTTGCGCTGCAGCCTGTCGCTCTTGCGGACTTTCTGTTACGGAAGTAACTCCAGAAAAGCCTGTCGCTAATTTGCGCGAAAAACTTGCCGACTACGACCTTGTTGTGACGCACTACGGCTTTACGGCTTTCGAAGCTGCTGCCGCCGGTTGCGCCGTTATCCTTGTTGAGACAACACCGCTTCACAAAACGCTTTCTGAAAGCGAGGGTTTTGTCTGCATTCCGGCTTTAGCGATTAAAGATAATTCTCACTTGAACGAGATTTTTGCGGAACTTCTTTCAAAAAAAGAAATTTTGTTCAGAAAGAATGAAGCAAATGAAAATGATGATAACGAACTTCCCGCTTTCGTACGCCATCTTTCACAAGGTTCGCGCCAATTCTGTCCTTTTTGCGGTCGTGGCAATGAGAATTCCATTCCTGATGAAGTAGTTTTCCGCTCAAAAGAAAAGACTTACCGTTCTTGCCGCCGCTGCGGAACACTTTATCTTTCGTGGATAAGCGCAAAAAAAGAAGAATACGGTGAAAGCTACTTTTTTGAAGATTATAAAAAGCAATATGGCAAAACATACTTGGAAGACTTTGAGAACATAAAGGCGCAGGGAAAGCGTCGGGTTTCATATATAAACAAGCTTGCGAGCGTAAGTGGCGAAGCGGGAGTTTCGCGAAATGCGGCTGCCGGAGAAACGGTTGCCACAAAAGCGGCATCCGGAACAAGAAAAATTCTCGACATCGGCTGCGCCTTCGGGCCTTTTCTCGCAGCGGCGGCAGAATCAGGCTGGGAACCATACGGAATTGATGTTTCTGAATCCGCCGTAAGCTACGTTAACGAGACACTTCGTTTTACAGCCGAAAAAGCACCGTTCCCAGACGGTAATTTCCAAAATCTTCCAGAAAAATTTGATGCCGTTACGATGTGGTACGTCATAGAACATTTCAAAAATCTTGATTCTGTGATAAAAAGAGTGAGCAGTTTGCTCCGTGATGGCGGTGTTTTTGCGTTCTCAACGCCATCTGCATCCGGGGTTTCTGCGCGTTTTTCAACGGAATCGTTTTTTCAAAACAGTCCGAAAGATCATTTTTCGCTTCTTGATATGCGAAAATGCAAAAAAATCCTTAAAAAATATGGATTTTCGAGCATTAAGTGCGTATCAACAGGCCATCATCCAGAACGATTTCCGTGTTTGGCTTCGAAAAATCATTCTGGTGCGTCTTTCGGCTGGAAACTGATTTCTAGAATAAGCCGGATTTTTAAGCTTGGCGACACATTTGAGCTTTATTGTGTAAAAACAAAAGGGATGGGAACAAAATGAAAACGATATTGATACTTGGTGCGGGTCTTATGCAAAAGCCTGCAATAGAAGCGGCTTCTAGGCTGGGATATAAAGTTGCGGTTGCGGATGGAAATCCGAATGCCGTCTGTGTGCCTTTAGCAGATATTTTTGAGCCAGTCGATTTGAAAGACAGAGACGCTTTGCTCGCTTTCGCGCGGAAACTCGATATATGTGAACCTGGCAAAAATGGTGATAAAAATGGCGGCAATCTTGCGGGAGTTTTTACAGCTGGAACTGATTTTTCAGCTTCTGTTTCTTATGTTGCAGAAAATATGAAACTTCCCGGACACAGCTTTGAAGCGGCACTTAACGCAAGCGACAAAGTACGGATGCGTTCTTGTTTTTCAAAAGCCGGTGTGCCTTCTCCGCGTTTTTTCAATGTTACTGAAGAAGAAGCAGAAAAAAATGCTGATGAAATCCTTGAAAAAGCCGGATTTTCGACTTTTCCGCTTGTAATAAAGCCTGTAGACAATATGGGCGGTCGCGGTTGCCGAATGGTTCGCTCAAAAGAAGAGCTTTCTGACGCTGTAAAAGTTGCAGTTCAGTTTTCGCGCACACGCCGTGCGATACTTGAAGAGTATATGCCGGGAAGGGAGTTCTCAATCGATTCACTGGTGTTTGACGGTGAAGTTACAATTACTGGCTTTGCAGACAGGCATATTTATTATCCGCCGTATTTTATAGAAATGGGACACACTATGCCGACAGTTCTTTATGAAAAGGATTGGTGTGCTCTTGTAAAAACATTCCGTGACGGAATAAAAGCCCTTGGTCTTACGCACGGCGCGGCTAAAGCCGATATAAAACTTACGCCTTCTGGTCCTATGATTGGCGAGATTGCGGCGCGGCTCTCGGGCGGGTATATGTCCGGTTGGACATTTCCCTATGCGTCCGGTATGAACCTTACTGAGCAGGCTCTTTTGCTTGCACTCGGAAAAAAGCCGGAAACTCTTATGACGCAAAGAGTACGCACTCCTGTTGAAGGTGTTTGGAACATAAAAACAGAAAAGACATCTGCGGAAAGGGCATGGCTTTCTATCCCGGGACGCATAGAAAAAGTCGTAAATCCGTTGGATGACGGACTGCCGAAGACTGATGCAAAAAAACGAAAGGGCGTTCAAGACGTTCTTCCGCGCTGTTTCGCCGGCGACACAATTACTTTCCCGGTGAACAATGTCGGTAAATGCGGCAATATCATTTCTTTGAGCGACAATTACGACGAGGCTGTCGCCGCCGCAGAAAATGCCGTTGCTGGTATTGTGCCTGTGCTTGCCTCTAATAATCCGGAGACAGACGCGTTTCTCGCCGCGCCGCTCGATACTGAATTTCCTCCGTCTGCTTTCATTTTGCCGTCGAAAGCCGTAGCAACCCTAATATCAGAATGTAAGGGAAAAACTCTTTCATCCACGGAAGAAGTAAAACTGCCTGAAATAATCAGTGAATATGCCGAAAATATAAAAGACTGGAACAAGCGGACAATAAAAAATACGCTTGAATTATTCGATGGAAAAAACGGCAACGAAGGATTAAAGCCTTCTTTCAGTAAAATGCCACTCGATGTGTTCTGGACAGCCCTTTTAAGAGGCGGAATTCAGGGAATTCTTTACGTAGCTACAAAATATGCAGGAGAAAGAAATGAATAGCAAGATGCTTTTTCGCAAAATCATCACTTTTTTCGTTTGCGCTATTATTTTCTTGCCATGCTTTTCTCAATCATCTAAACAAATAAATCTCACGGAATATACTTCATCAGAAGAGGCAGAGCTTTATTGGGACAGCCTTACTGGTGGCGGAATGTTCATGAAAGACGGACATACAATCAGTTTCCGCGTTGATGACCCAGTAATCATGCTCGATTACAACAAGCTTGCAGTTGTTGAAGCTCCAGTTCAGCGAAACGGAAACGTCTATGTTGGCGAAGATTTTAAAAACTGCATAGAAAATCTTTTAAAGACACAGGCACCGGAGCCATATTTCAGAATTGGCGCCGTTCTTATTGATCCGGGCCACGGCGGAAAAGACCCAGGCGCACTTGATTCAATCACAGTTGATGGAAAAAAAGTTCAGGTTCAGGAAAAAGATGTCGTTCTTAACGTCGGAAAAAAGATTTATAATCTTTTAAAGAAAAAATATCCTGAAAAAAATATAATAATGACGCGCGATACTGATAAATTCCTTTCTCTTGAGGAGCGTGTCGCAATTGCAAACAACGTGAAACTCGGTGAACGCGAGGCAATCTTGTATGTTTCTGTCCATGTAAACGCAGCATTCGACAAAAATGCGGGCGGATTCGAAGTTTGGTATTTAAGTCCGGGCTACAGACGTTCCGTAATCAGCGAAAGCGAGGCAGAAGATAAGGAAATTCTCCCGATTCTCAATTCGATGATGGAAGAGGAATATACAACTGAAAGTATTTTGATGGCAAAATACATTCTTGATGGTCTTGATAATAAAATGGGCGATGTTATGACAAACCGCGGAATTAAAGAGGAAGAGTGGTTTGTCGTTAGAAACGCAAAGATGCCGAGCGTGCTTATAGAACTAGGTTTTCTTACAAATCCGAAAGAAGCTGCCATTTTAATCGATGAAAGCTACTTGAAAAAGATAGCAGACGGAATATATAATGGTATAGTATCCTTTATTGTTCATTTTGAGCATTCAAGAGGATTTACCGGATTATAAGGATTTATGAGCAAAAAATCGATTGTTTTGGCAATTTTAATTTTCCTGTCGGCAGGAATTTCACTTACCTTTTTTCTCTGTAGACCAGAGCAAGGAAATTCTTTCCGCCGGATTTTTATTTTTGAGTCCTATGATACTGCGGAAAATTCTATGGAAATCCGCTATCTTAAAAAAAATAACGGTGAGGAAGCCATTCGGGAGTTTGTAGAGGAGCTTGTTCTTGGACCGATGTCTGACAGATACATCCGCCTTTTCCCGTATGGAACCAAAGTTTTATCCTGCTTTATCAGGGACAACGTGTTGTATACAGATCTTTCAGAGGAAGCTGCATTCACAAATGGAAATGCAACCGAAACAAAAAAGGCTTGTATGCTTCTAGAGGAAAATATCAGGCAGAATTTTAGTGGTCTGACTGATTATAAGGTTTTTATGATGGGCAATGAGGTATACGCTAAGGGAACATCATTCGAAGTTGATAATTAGTAACTTCCAGTGATAAAAAAACATTGACAAAATGGATATTCCTTACGTATAATTCAAGGATAAGGCTACATCAAAAAGTATAAAGGAGCTTTGAATGAAGAGGACATTTATTGTATTTGCAATCGTTTTTCTTTTGTTAGGAACTTTTGCAATTTGTGAAGAGGCTGTTCTTATTGACTTCACACTGCTTGAGCAGGATATGGTCAATATCGAAGGTGAAGGCGAGGAAAGCGTTCATTCAAAAGATCAGAACAGACGCACAATTATGAATTATGGAGCAGCTGCAGGTGCAACTTTCACTCCAGATCAAAAAAAGCTTATGAGAACATCACTTGCTCTCGACAATTGGGAAGTTCAGCTCAATTCTTCTGCTAGAAATGTTACAAGCCTTTCTCTTTCAAAGGTTGTACCTGCTCAGGTTCGTGAGACAAAGCCACAGAAGAATGCATACGGCGAAGAAGAAGATGTTGATGTTACAGTACCATTCAAGGGCGAGAAAGTTCTTGGTGTACGTGTAGTATTCCCGACATCAAACGTTAACGCCAATGCAAAGATTCTTCCTCCATTCGAAATTCCTGCATACGAAAGAATGGCTTACATTGATGATGAAGGCAATGTTGCCATGAATGATGAAGGTAAACGCGTTGATGAGAATGGTGAGGTTATTACAACTTCAACAACACGCTTTGAAGGCGGTTACGGTGTTGTAAAGAACGTTGGTACTCTTAAGTCAATCAGCGTTACAACAATGGGTATGAACTATCCATTCGCTCTCTATGTATGGCTCAAAGATACAGACAATGTTGAGCGCCGCTACTACATGGGAACACTCGGATTCGACGGCTGGAAAGAGCTCCAGTGGGACAATCCTACATACATCACAGATGTTCGCACACGCGAAATTCGTATTTACCCGATTTATCCACGTGGACTTCCATTTGTTAAGTTCGTAGGATTCCAGGTTGTACGTGATGCAGCACAGGCTGGTGGCGATTTCATCGGTTATTTCAAAGATGTTAAGATTATCTTCGATAAAGCAGTTCTTACAACAGAGCGCGATATCGCTGATGAAGACCTCTGGAACATCGTTAGCGACCGTGAAGCTGCAAAGCAGAATTACGAAATGACACGTTTTGGAGAGAAACAGGTCGAGCGTTTCCTTGAGTACTCAAAGTATGCTCAGGAGAATACATTCACATCAAGTATTACTCCTGAAGAAAACGAGCAGTAATACAACTGTATCTCTTTAAAGATAAGTCTTTGTAAATATGAAACCGCTTCGAAAGAAGCGGTTTTTTTATCTTGTCAGCACATAGATTCAATGATACAATTTTTCTATGAGCAACAACACTAGCATATTTATCCCTGATAAAGAAAAACTTGCCGAAGCGTATGAGAAAAGCGCACCTGTTCTTACCGCAGTTCTTTTCGGGATTGAAAACCAATTAAAAAGTGTATTAAAGCTTGCTTCAAAGCCAACATATAAATCGCGCGTAAAATCTTTTCCAAGTTACTACAAGAAAATTCTGCGAGTAAAGCCAGAATCGATGGGAAAACAGGATTTTCCTGTTATCACAGATTTAATTGGAATCCGAGTTATTTGTGCATTTTTGGAAGATTTGGCAGAAGTTGAAAAACAAATTATCGCCAATTTTGATATCGTTGAGATAGAAAGAAAAGGCGCGTCACGTACTTTCTCTGAATTCGGTTATGAGTCTGTTCATATCCTGATAAATATTCCAGAGAAACTTAAAAATGGAAAAGATGAGCGTGTACAGCTGCCACCTGGTCTTGTGTGTGAAATTCAAATCCGCACGATTCTTCAGGATGCGTGGGCAGAAGTGGAGCATGAGCTTGTATATAAATCAGAATTTTCGCCGTTTGATTTGCCACTCCGCCGGAAACTTGCCTCTATGAACGCAAGCCTGAGCCTTTCTGACATCATTTTCCAGGAAATCCGCGATTATCAGAACAAGCTGAACAAAGAAATGGATTTGCGCCGGTCAATGTTCTATGAACAGGCAGATACCCTTTCGCGTGAACAGATGTCCGACAGTATCAATCAAGATTCAATGCCTGTATTCGAGAACAGGAATTCAACACTTCCTTATGTTCACGGTACTATTGATGACATGATTTTGGAAGCGATTCACGCCCACAATACAGGTGAGCTTGAGAAGGCGATCGGCATTTATACGCAGATAATCACGATGCAGCCGCAACCGAACAACATCGTTCTTTCTGTTATTCTTAAACACAGAGGAATGGCGCGGTTCTCGCAGAACAAATACAAAGAATCTCTTGATGATTTTCTTTCGAGCGTCGAAAAAGACCCAAAGAACTTCCGCTCTCTTTACTACATAGGAATTGTATACAGCATTCAGGGCGAAGATGATAAAGCGATAGATTATTTTACGCAGTCACTTGCTTTGAACGAGTATCAGTCGCATGTTTACTACAGAAGGGCTTTGGCTCAGTATCATAAATGCAATTTTGAGCTTGCTTCAGAAGATTTGACAAAAGCGCATAATCTTGGACTTGATAACGATGACTGTAAAAAGCTCCGGGAGATATTATCCGCAAAAAGCGAATTCTCCATGTGATAGGCTGTTCGGAAAACTATTATTTCCGATGTATCTGATGATTTATGGATTATTCGTACATTTTATGCTCAGCGCGCGCGAAAATTGAATCATTCTCATCTTTTGGATTTGAAAAATCGGATGATAATTACGTTTGTAAAAAGAATCTGGAAATTCCGGGATTTTATGTGTTAATCACGTATTCAGAAAAGGCGGCTTCACTTTCTGCGAGCGTATATGACCAAGCTTCTGGCGAACGTTACGCGCTTTTTGATATGCCTGGTGCAACTGGCGCATTTGTCGGTGATATTCGAATCCAAGTGCAAGAAATTATTGAAGATTTCCGCGCGAAATGCTTCGTTAAAGATGATGTATACGAAAAATACGTTGCTTTTTTAGCGGAACGTTTCGCAGAAAAGCCTGATTTTCCGTGGGAAGGTTCCCCGGATGCCTGCGTTTTCAGGTGTCCTAATAAAAAGTGGTTCGCGCTCATAATGCGGATAAAATATCGTCAGCTAGGATTTATGCAAAGCGGAACTGCGGATGAAGATGTTTGGGTTGTGAATTTAAAAGCCGACGCGGACAAAATGCATGAAATTGTAGATAAAAAATCAGTTTTTCCCGCATATCATATGAACAAAAAATACTGGATAACTGTGCTTCTTACGGCAGTTACGGATTTTGACAGGCTTTGCGCATTGACGGAGCGGAGTGTTGAGCTAGTCATTGGGAAAAATGACGTCATTACGTGCAACACAGCGAATTAGTGCAAAAATAATGAGCATAGTAATTGGAGGTGTTTTTTATGAAATCTAAGCTTTTGTTTGATGTGCCGCAAGAAAAGAAACTGCGTGTAATAATTGATACAGACGCTGCTTGTGAGGCAGATGATCCATTCGCTATTGCGCAGGCTTTGATGAGCCCCAAGCTGATAGTGAAGGGGATTCTCGCTGAGCATTTTGCAACTGAAGGTTCTGTTGAGCGGAGTTTTGATGAAATAAAAACTGTTCTTAACGCAATGGATTTGGAAGATGATGTTCCAGTTTTTATGGGTGAAGAAGGAGCAAAGCCTGTGGAATACTTCGCCAACGGCGCCACGGAAAATATCTCTCCTGCTGTCGATTTCCTGATACAAGAAGCTTTACGTCAGGACAATTCGCCTCTTTTCGTGTTGTGCCAGGGTGCGATTACGAATGTTGCCGTGGCTGTCAAAAAATGTCCGCAAATCCTTGATAAAATGACGATTGTTTGGATTGGCACGCACGGCCTTAAGAGTTCTCCGAGCCGCGAGTTCAATGCTGGAAATGATGTTGCGGCGGCGAATTATGTTTTGAGC
>JAEEGK010030450.1_pt1 | contig 10694 bp, 6 predicted proteins | sample 8958771 | NCBI WGS metagenome assembly JAEEGK01 (sample SAMN16246547, study PRJNA631951) | gut metagenome | biome: gut microbiome; feature: rumen; material: SC-attached | host: Bos | place: Iran: Karaj | collected 2018-10 | reverse complement strand
GGTATATCAGGTGTTGGTCTTGCAAGTCAAATATCAAATGTGGTAATGACGATTATGTTTGCATGTGCTACCGGTGTAGGTATGTATATTGCGCAATATTTTGGTGATAAAGATAAAGAAAATATAAAAAATGCTTTTTCATTGTTATTGTTTTTAGGCTTTGTGTTATCAAGTATATTTATGCTTGTATGTTTAATAATGTCAAGACAATTGTTATCTTTATTTACTAAAGATCAAGATGTATTAGAGATTGGTGTTACATATATTAGAATTGCATGTTTTTCTTATATGCCAAATCTAATGGCATATGCCTTTGTGATTGCGTATCGTAATGTACAAAAAACAATTAATGCCTTTATTATTCAACTGATATGTTCAGCATTTAATGTTTTGTTTAATTGGTTATTAATTTTTGGTATTTGGATATTCCCAGAACTTGGTATTAGAGGTGCTGCAATAGCAACAGTTTTATCTTGTTCTTTGAGCTTGATTATCCATATTGTTTATGGAACATTCAGCAAGAAAATATTTATGCCTAAATTAAAGAATTTCATTAATGGCTTAAATTTTGATTTTTCAAAACCAATATTAAAAAGATCTATTCCATTACTTATAAATGAAACATTATTCAGTATTGGTATTTTAGTATATGTTGCTGTATTTAATAGATTAGGTAGTGATCAATATGAAGCATATCGTATTAGTGAAGTAATTACACAAGTTGCTTTCTCTGCATCATATGGTATGACAGCAGCAGTACAAGCAATTACTGGTGCATCACTTGGTAGTGGTAATTTTGATGAAGCAAAGAGATATGGAAATTCATTCTTAATTTTAGGTATTGGTTTATCATTATTTGTTGGTCTATTTGTGTTTATATTAGCAAGACCTTTAGTTATGATATTTGCGTCTGATGAGGTGAGTGAAGCAACAATTGAAATTGCGAAGGTTTTGATGTATGTTTGTAGCTTGCGTATTACTTTAAAAATGTATGCAAATATTTTACTTGCTGTCTTTAGAGCTGGTGGTAAAACAAAATTTGTGATGGTACTAGATTGTTTGGTAATGTGGCTAATTGGTGTACCAATTGCGATTGTTGGTTATAATGTATTAAGAATTGATAATATATCTATTTTATATTTGATTATGCAGCTTGAAGCGCTGGTAAGAATTGGTGTTGGCTTACATCAATATTTCAAATATGATTGGTTAAACAATATTATAAATAAGAAAATGAAAGTGGCATAAGAGGTGAATTATGGAAAAATTATTTGATGCTTATAAAAAAGCATATTTAGAAGATTTATTTGGATTGTTGAAAATTGATTCAGTTCGTGTTGAACAACCTGAAATTAAGGAAGCACCATTTGGATATGGTTGCGTTGAAGCTTTAAAGTATACTCTTGATTTAGGAAAAAAGATGGGCTTTAAAGTTAAGAACATCGACAATGTAGCTGGTCACATTGAATTTGGTGAAGGCAAAGAAATCTTAGGTATTTTATGTCACTTAGATGTAGTACCAGTTGGTGAAGGTTGGACTAATCCTCCATTTGATCCAATCATTAAAGATGAAAAGATTTATGCTAGAGGTTCTAATGATGATAAGGGACCTTTAATGAGTGCCTTATACGCAATGAAAATATTAAAAGATCAAGGCTTTAAACCTAACAAAAGAATTAGATTAATCATTGGTACTGATGAAGAAACAGGCTCACGCGGCTTAAAGAGATATTTAGAAGTAGAAGAACAACCTACACTTGGCTTTTCTCCTGATGCTGATTTCCCACTAATCTATGCAGAAAAAGGTATTATGTCAATTGATATCTTTGATAAGAATAAATGTGCTGATATCAAAAAGATTAAAAGTGGTGATGTATATAATGTTGTTCCTGATAAAGCTTTTGCGTATTTGAATAAAGATTTATCTAAAGAATTTAATGCATATCTAAAAGAGAATAATTTTGAAGGTTCTGCATCTAAAGAAGAACTTTATGTTGAAGGTGTACGTGCTCATGGCATGGAACCAAAAAATGGCAAGAATGCAATGCTAAGATTATTTAATTTCTTGAGTGATAAGATTAATTCTAATTTAATTAAATTTACATCTAAATATTTAAATGATTCAAGATTTAAAGATATGAATTTAGATTATACACATCATGAAATGGGTGATTTAACTTGTAATGTTGCTGTATGTGATATAAATGAAAATGGTGGTAAATTAGGTATCAATTTAAGATATCCAATTGAATGGAAAAAAGAAGAATTCTTAAAATCATTTAAAGAAACTGCAAGTGAATATAATTTAGAAGCTGTAGTAATTAATGATTCTAATCCACATTATATTTCACCTAAGAGTGAGCTTGTACAAAAATTACATGAAGCATATGTTGAAGTAACTCATGATACTGAAAATAAGATTATGACTATTGGTGGTGGTACATATGCAAGACTACTTACAAATGCAGTTGCATTTGGTGCTGCACTTCCAGGACGTGAAACTGTTGCTCATATGGTTGATGAATATATGGCAATCGAAGATTTAGAGATTGCATGCTTAGTATATATCAAATCAATAGAGAAATTAGGTTAAAACTGTGAGAGTTAGAAATGTGAAAAATGCAGATGAATTGATTTTGAAATATCCAAGTATTGTTATCCAAAATCCAAGTGAATATAAAGGAAATTGGAAAAAGTATTTTAACAACGATAATCCAATATATGTAGAGATTGGAATGGGTAAAGGACAATTCATCATTAAGAATGCATTATTGAATAAAGATATCAATTATATCGGTATAGAAAAAGAAAAATCAATTGTGTATAAAGCACTAAATAAAGTTCTTGATACAAATGATAAGGGTATTGATAATTTGGTAATCTTAAACTTTGATGCAGCCAATATCTTAGATATCTTTGAAGATAATGAAGTAGATAAGATATATCTAAATTTTAGTGATCCATGGCCTAAGACTAGACATGAGAAAAGAAGATTAACTGGACCTATTATCTTTAATAATATTTTAAAAATATTAAATGGTGATTTAGAATTTAAAAGTGATAATCGCAAATTGTTTGAATATTCAATTATGCAGTTTAATAATCTGGGTTTAAATATTTTAGAATTAAGTTTAGATTTACATAAAGATAATCCTAATGTAATAAGTACTGAATATGAAGATAAATTTGTGGCTATGAATATGCCAATCTATTATGTGAAAATAAAAAAGGGTGAATAAGATGGATATTGAATTATATAAAAAACTAGTAAATATGAATGCTGTTTCTGGCCATGAAAGAGTTGTTAGAAAACTAATGAAGGAAGAATTAGAAAAAGCTGGTGCTGATGAAATATTAAAAGACAAGCTTGGAAGTATTGTTGGTTTATCAAAAGGAACTGGTCCTAAAATTATGTTTGTAGGCCATATGGATGAAGTTGGCTTTATGGTAAGTAATATTTCTGATAATGGCTTTATTAGAATTATTCCTGTTGGTGGTATAAAACCAGAAACATATGTTAGTCAAAATATGAATATAGTTGTATCTGATGATAAGGTAATTAGAGGTATTATTGGTTCAATTCCGCCTCATATTTCTAAAGAACCAAAAGCAATGAGTATTGATGACTTAGTTTTAGATATCGGTGCTGATAGTAAAGAACATGCTTTAAGTATGGGTGTTAGAGTTGGCCAACAGGTAGTAAGCGTAAATGAATTCTATTTCACTGAAGATAATAAAAAGATTGTATCAAAGGCTTGGGATAATCGCTTTGGCTGTGGACTAGCAATTGAAGTAATGCGATATGCATGTAGTCATAAGCATCCAAATAATATTTATTGTGGCGCTACAGTTCAAGAAGAAGTTGGTAGCCGTGGTGCAATAACACTTTCAAATATGATTGAACCTGATTTATTCTTAGCTTTTGATGTTACAACTGCAACTGATTGTATGCCACAAAATCCAAAAACATCATCTGCATTAGGTGAAGGATTCATCGTAAGATTTATGGATCCTGGCTGTATAATGAAACCCGAATTTAAAGATTATTTAATTAATCTTGCTGAAAAGAATAATATTAAATATCAACTATATGCTCCAAATGGGTCTACTGATGCATCTAAAGGACAATTTGCAGGTAGTGGTGCTATTTCAACTTGCTTAGCTATTTGCGGTCGTTATATCCACTCTACTGCAACAATGATTCATGTTGATGATATGGAAGCTGTATATAGAATTGCTTGCGCAATTGTAGATGATATGGATGATGAAAAGTTCAAGAAATTATTAGAGGAATAATTATGAAAGCTTTAATAATATTAGAAAATGGTTTTGAAGATACTGAAGCTTTAGCAACATATGATGTATTAAAACGTGCATGTTTTGAACTGGTATCAGCATCATTTGATTCTTGTGATATTATTACTCAATGTGGACATCATATTAAATCTAATGTGCTAGTTAAAGATATCAAAGATTTAAATTGTTTTGATTGTTTGGTAATACCTGGAGGAAGAGCAGTATTCAATATATTAAATAAGAAAAAGGAATTAGATGATTTAGTAGATTTCTTTTATAATAAGAAAAAACTAATTGCGTGTATTTGTGCAGCCCCAATGGTTTTATTAAAAAGAGGATATCTTGATAATTTAGAATACACTTGTTTTCCTGGCTGTGATTTAGATATCAAACATAAGGGAATTAGAGCTAAAGATGGAGTTGTTAGAGCTAATAATTTTATTACTGCAACTTCTATGTATTATTCGATTCCTTTTGGCTTGGAAATAGTAGAATACTTTAAAGGAAAAGAAGAAAAAGAAAAATTATTGAATTCATTAAAAGGAATTAGATAAATGCTGATAATTGTCAAATGACTAAGTTTTTTGCTTAGTCATTTTTATTTTTATGGAATTATTGACATCATTGATATTATATAATATAATTTAGTTACACAGGAGGAAAAATAAAATGAGATTTGAAAACAGAGAAACTACAAATTCAAATAGAAAAAATTTACATGTATTAGAAGTAAACTATAATCCTAATACTGGCGAATTAGCTAGTCTAGAAGTAGAAGAAACATCTAATGAAGGAACAGTTACACAAGAAGGAACTAAATTAAATGCGACTAATTTAAATAATGCATTTGAAGATTTTAATCGTAACAAATTCCTTCATTTTTATTTTAAAGAATTATATGGAATAGTAATAAACGAAGATGATTATACAATAGAATTAAATGGAACTACTTCTAAAACTATTAATATTACATATGATAATATAAGTCCTTTATATCCATCTTTAACAGACACTTATAATCCAAATTTTAATATTTCAATTAATACAGAGTCCACTCCACAAACAATCGAAGTTACAAGAAATAATAATTTAAATGTAAGTGACAGTGGAAGAATTAAAATTAGTGTATTTGTATCTGGATCAGAAAACACTAAAGTATGTGAACTAAATTTCAAATACACATATACTCCATCATCTACAAACCCACTTGATTAGGTGATTTATGAAAATAATAGGAATAAGTGGGTCTTATGGCAAGACTACAGTTGCATATTTACTTCATTTATATTTAGATAATATCAATAAATCAAATAAGGTTTATTCTAGTCTTGACTATGAAGTAGCAGTACCTAACAATGATAGATTAAATGAGATATTAGAAGACGCAAAAGAGAAAGATGTAGAATATTTAATACTAGAAATCAATGAAGAATATATAGATAAAATCGATACGAATGTATTTGATTATAAAGTTCTTACTAATGTAAGTGTAATAGGTGAATTATACGAATTTGATGATTATAAAAACAAATTACTTTCTTTTTACGATAATAATAGTGTAAATATATTATGCTATTCACCAGAAATAGAAAAAGAAAAGTATTTAGAATTTATTAGTAAATTAAATAATAAAATATTGTTTGGGAGTTCATATGAGACAGAACAATACAATATAGATAAAAATCTATTTTATTCGCTCATTTTCAACAACAACCAACCAATTGATGATATTAATGGGATTAAATTTTATATATTAAGTGAAGACAAGAAATTAAAAATTGAATCAAAGATGATGTTTGATTATAGTGCATATAATATTAACTGTTTATATGCAATAATAAATACTTTAAAGCTATATCAAGAAGATGCTTTTTTTAAAACAATAGAAAATCCTATTATACCAGGAAGATGTGAAAAAATAATATATAAAGGAAGAACTATATTAATCACTCTTACCATAGTTGATATATTAGAATATTTAGATAATTATAAAAAACAAGGATCAATCAATGATATCATTTTAGTAATTGGTAGTATTGGTGTAGGACACAATACATGGAATGATGAATTCAACAGCAAAGAACAAGAAGAAAGATTAAAAAAGGCAAGAAAATATGCTATGGAATATTCATCAGATTATTGTGATTATATCTATTTAACATCATCTGATCCAGCATCAAGTGATCCATATAAAATCGCAAATGAAATGGAATCTTATCTTATCAACAATCATTTCTTTAAAACAAAAATAGAAGTAGATAGATATAGTGCTATTAAAGATGCTTTTCTTAATTCAAATGTAGGCGATGTAATAATTATAAGTGGTAGAGGAAATAGAAAGAAATATATCAAAGAAAACAAGGAATATAGCTTTAGTGACTTTGAATTAATCCAAAAAGTAATGAAAGAATTAGGTGAATAATATGAGCGCAGAAAAGATTAATCAAATTGAATATGATATAGGTAATAGCTTAAAATGTAATCTAAAAACAGGAAGATTATTATTCCACACCAATCTTATTAATATATTTAGAGATCAGTATAATTTAAATTTAAATTTAATATATAATTCTAAATGTGCATTTGATGCTAATATGAATTTCCATTTAGGACAATATTTTAAGTTTGATATATGCGAATATATAACGCGAGTTGGTTCTTTAATATATTATATTGATAGTTTAGATAGAAATCATTTATCAGAAACATATTTAACCAATGGTAATACAGTTTATAAGAGATTTAATGATGATTCTAGACTAACACTTACTTATGATACAGATAATGATAACCAAATATTTATTAAAGATGATAATGAAAATACTTTAGAATTTGAAAAATTATCAACACAATCTTCTAATACGATGTATTATGTATTAAAGAAGAAAACAATTAGATATAAAAATGCAGGTATTGATTATTTTTATAATTATGAAAATAATAGGCTTAGTAGTATGTATTGTAGTACAGATACTAATAAGGTAATTAATTTCAAATATAACAGTCAAGGATTTATTAACCATATTTATATTAATTATATAAATAATAATGATGAGAATACTATTTATGGTGCAAAACTAAAATATGACGATAATTTTAGAATAGTTGCAATTAATTTAATCACTAATGGTATTGAAGAAGTTAAATATTTACTTTCATACAACAGCAATAATAAACTAAAATATTTAGCTAATTATAAAAAACAAGTAGCTTGTAGTTTTATATATGATTCAAATTATAAACTCGAAAATACAAGATATGGAAATATTAGTTTTGAAGTAAAAGGTAATAATGACTTATATGCTAGTGAAAATTTATATGTGAAAGATCAGATAATATACAATTATGTAAGAGATAATAATAGTGATTATGACATATCTAATATCACAATTAATCAAATATTTGGATTTGATTTCACTTATGATAACAATACTGACTATACAATAGTTACCAAAGTAGATGTACTTAACCCAAGTAATAATATTAAAACAATCTACTATTATGATAGTGAAGGTAAAGAGACTAGCCATTTTGAAGTCTTAAACAATAACATCAGTAATATAAAAAACATAAATATAATGAATGGTGTTGAGTTGCTGGGCAGTGGAAATAGTAGCACTATAATAAACGGTCATAATGCACATGAAGGTACATGTTCATATGATTATTATGACATTAATAGCTCTTCTTTAAATGAATTTATTGCATATCATAGCGATAACATTAATAAGAATAGTAGCTATTATATTTTATATAATTTAAATATGTTTATTAAGTTAGACTATGTTCATTATGTAAATACAATTCAAATATATATAAAGTACAGTGACGAAAGCACAGACATAGTATATAAAAGATTATTCTTAAAACCAAGTGCAGAATTACAATATTATCAATTGAAAATTAAGGTGAGAAGGCAAGCAGTCGACGAGATAAAATACAGAATAGTGTCTGAAACCATGACAGAAACAAGCACTAGCGTACGTTTTGCTGCTATCTCTGGAAACCATTATAAGATTTCTAATATGTATATTAATCTTGGCGATAGCACGAATGTTAGTGCAAAAAACAGCGACATAAATAATGTAATATATTTTTATCCTGATAGACAAAGTTCATTTACGTTTAGAAGAGATGGAGATGTGTATTATACAAAAATTACATGCTGTGGCGGCTATTATTTAAGTGACAACGACATAATAAATAATTACAATAATTATTTATTTTTTATCAAAGAAAAGAATTTAAGCTACTTCTTATTTAGCTATAATGATGGAAAAGTAAAAGAAAAAGTTAGTAAAGCGGTTATAACATCTTTTATAGACGAAAATGACACATTAGTGCTTAAGCATTTAGATATAGATGAAAATCTAAATATAACCGTTACAAGTGTAAATAGAAATAACAATCAACAATATTATTCAACAAGACATTTTATTTCAAATATTACAATCAACAATTACATTATCTTAAATAAAGTTTATGAAATGGTAATAGCAGCAAGCGCCAATAATAGGGCATATAAATATTATGATTTAAGAAATAATATACTTATAGAAAAAGATGAGTTAAACACAATTAAGCATTACACCTATGATAATTATGAAAGAATAATAAGAACTGATATATATGATAACAATACTTTAATTAAAACCATCAATCATACATATAATAATTTGGGCGATATAGAAGAAGATGGTTATAATTATACAAGGATGATGTATAATGAGGAAGGACTACTTGTAAAAGCAGGAAATAAAAGTGTAAATGATAATTCATACTTAGAGAACTTTTATATTTATGATAATAACAATAGAATCGTTACAGTAAGTGATAAATATAATAATTCAAATTATGTTAATCATATTAGATATAATGATAAGGATGAAGTAATAGAAAAATACAATAAAGACAATAATAGTATCATCAATCATTTTTATACATACGATAATTTAGAAAGAATTACGAATTATTATAACTTAAATAAATTAAAAAAGAATAGTAATGATATTCCTAAAGTAAGTTACAATTATAATGATAATTTAAATATTGAAACTGAAAGCATTTATTTAAACGCTAATAATCCAGAAATATTAAAATATGCATATAATAAATATGGTAAATTACTATCAATCAGTGATAATAATAATATCAATAAAGTCATTTATAATTATAACTATAAGGAATTAACAACATCAATTCAAGATAATTATAAAAATTCTACAGTACATTTTTATTACGATTATTCTAATAATGTCAATAAAATTAGAGAAATTGATTTTAATAATAATGAATTATTGAAAATAGAAACAGCAGAATATGCCAATTACAAAGAAACAAAATACAGTTTTAATAATAATGAAATTAGCTACAAATACTATACAGATTCAAATCATTTAATTGATTCAAAATTAATTCAAACCAAAAATAATTATTTTGATAGAGTACTATCATATAATGCTCTTTCAAATGTAAATTATATAAATGCATATCTATGGAATATTAATAGTGAAAATGTAGATCCTGATTATTATTATCAACATGCAATAACTTATCTAGAAAATAATGGATCTTTAACAGATTATGTAGATAGTGCTAATATTGAAACATATGTAGATATTAATAATAAAGAAAAATTTGATTTTGAATATTACTATTTTAATAAGTGCAATATGATTTCATCATATATATTAGAAAAAAAGAACAATAATAATTTCGTTAATAAATTTGAATATGGATACAGTTTTAATGACTCAAAAGAGCTAACAAAAGACAAGATATTGAGATATAATTCTAGTAATAATATCATTAATTATAAAGAGAATAATTATATATATGATAAGTTAGGTAATATTACAAGTGTAAATAAAAAAGAAGGCACAAATCCAAATAATATTACATCTAATATCACTAATTCATTTACTTATGTAAATTCTTTACTTACAAGAATTGATAATAATCATGATAATTCATATAAAACATTTGAATATGATAATTATGGGAATATCATTAGTATAAAACATTATAATTCAATAAATAATTTACTATTTGAAGAACAATTCACTTATATTAGAAAATCTTTAATTGAAACATATAAAGTATATAATCAATATAATGAATTAGTATTATCTTATAAGTATTATTATAACTATAATAATGTAAGATATAAAAAAGAAAACATGATAAATCATAATATTATCACATTTAATGTAATAAATAGTAAAATAATATCTGATAGTCGTGGTATAATTTATCTATATGATGAGAATGATTCATTATTAGGCTTTAATTATAATGATAAAACATATTATTATATTAAAGATGAAATAGGTAATATTGTATCTATAATAAGTGATGGTAAAGAGATAGTTAGATATATTTATGATGGATATGGTAAT
>JAEEGK010030449.1_pt1 | contig 10694 bp, 11 predicted proteins | sample 8958771 | NCBI WGS metagenome assembly JAEEGK01 (sample SAMN16246547, study PRJNA631951) | gut metagenome | biome: gut microbiome; feature: rumen; material: SC-attached | host: Bos | place: Iran: Karaj | collected 2018-10 | reverse complement strand
CTTTTAACTCTTCTTCCAATGACTGGAATGATAAATCTCGATTAAGAAATTTTGTATATTCTATTATAAGATCCTTGATTTCAGGTAGATAATTTATTCCATTAACAATTTCCATTTTTTTATTCCTAAAAAAGCAGGCCAGTGCGCCTGTCGTCATAACAATTGGTTGTTCCGCAGGCAGCTTGACCCGCTGTCGGCTACGAACCTTTGTTATGTGTTAATATTTTCCTTTTATATATTCCAAACCTTGTTTTCCATAGTCAACGGCATCTGGATTATCCATTGTAAGCATAAACTCATACCATTTTTTTGCGTTTAGATAATCTTCATCTAATTCATATGCATATCCTAAATTTCCTACTAAAACATAATCATTCGGATCTAGTTCAACTGCATGTTTGAGAATTTCTATACTCTTTTTGTAATTTCCAATCTCGCGATAATATCTTGCAGCATGATTTAATCCCCAGGTATTATCCGGATATAATTGTGTTTCTTTTTCTATTATCTTTTTTATAAATTCTTTATTACTTTCAAAAGGAAAATATATGCCAGTGAAACATTCATTTATTACAGAAAATAAAAGGTCTTCACCTTCTTCTAATAAACCATTTTCTTTTGGAGATTTATTTTCTGTCCAGGTCCATGCATTTTTATTTTTCTTTGAATATTCAATAATTTCAAGTAAAGTATCGCAAGCCAAATCATACTGTTCTGAATAAATATATGCAGTACATTTGCTGGATCTCACATCAAGCCTGTTTGGCTGTTTTTTAATTATTTTATCGAAATAAGAAACAGCTGTTTTTACATCATCTAAATCATATTCAACTCTATCGTATACTCCGTATCTACCGTCTTTCATTTGTCCCATGGTAGGAAAATGTTGTGCATTTCTATGCATGTAGTAATTAAAATAATAAATATTGATTTCAAGATTTTTAGGTTCAGTTTTTTCCCATTCTTTTAAGAGTGTAATACATTGTTCGAAGTTTCCATTTTGTAATAATTCAGTTGCTTCTTTTTGATAATCTTTTCCATAAAGATTAAATATGCCTAGTAAACTTAAAAAAAATAATACTTTCAATTTTTTCATTTTTCCCCCAAGTGCCTCAAGTAGCGGGCGTCCACATAACAATTGCTTAAATGGTGGGCCGGCTTGACCGCGTGTCGGTTTTGAACTTCTTGTTATGTGATTTTACTTACTAAACACCAATTCTAAATGCTTCTTTTCTTTTACACAATCCAACAGATAATAATTAATAATATTCTGATAAGGCATACCTGTTTCTTCTGCCATATTCTTAAAATATTCAATTACCTGGTCATCAAGGCGAATTGTAATTTGTTTCTTGAGTCTGTCTGCATAAGGATTTTTTATTCCGTTTGAAAAATCGTAATTGTCTCTCATGTTATTTTCCTCCATATTGTGCGGCTTCAAGTGTATTTGCTTTTCTTGCCGATATGATTCTAATTCTGTCATTTTCTTTGTAACAATGGCAGACAACCAACATATGTAATTCAGAACTTAGTCCAAGCATTACAAACCTGTCTTCGTCCATACTTGAATGATCCGGATCAGCAATTAATATTGCGTTTTCATCATAAAAAACACTTTTCGCTTCCTCGAAGGTTACTTTGTGTTTTGTATAATTCAATTCTGCTTTTACAGGATCCCATTCAAAGATTAATTCATCCATAATTATATTATAATTATACTATACTGATTTTGTCAAATAAAAAAGCGGGCTGACCCGCCGTACTAAAAAGTCAGCTTGATCTGATTTTGGTTTTAATTAATATCCCATTCATTTGTAGAAGAGTGATAATATAGAGCTTCTCCAACTGATAAGTCAAAATAAATAACATAATCATTATCTGAAATCTTATCATACCAGAAATTAATCCCCTTATACTCAGTACCAATTCCACCCCACATATCATTAGGAGCTAAGCCCAAATCAATAAAAGAATCTGGGTTTTTCCCATTAATATTTTTATAATTATCTATTTTTTCTATAATCTGTTTCCCGATTTTTTTAGCATGATTTACATACCCATTTCCAATATTCCAATAAAGAAAAAATAATATAAGAAATGAAAAAAGTAAAATAAAGATAAATATGATAATTTTTTTTACCGTTTTAACTTGTATCATTTTTATTCCAAACAGCGCCCCAATGCGGGCGTCCACATAACAACTGGTTGTACCGCAGGCAGCTTGACTGCCTGTCGGCTACGAACCTTTGTTATGTGATTTTAATGTGATTCGCTAGATGCACTAATATCCAATTTATTGTCTATAGCAAGTTTTACAAATTTTATAAATTCAGTAAACTCGGGATATTTTGAAAAACCTATATTTGTTGTTATATGTTTTTTTGGATTTAATTCATCTATCCCCAATAAATATGGAGTTCCAAATTCTTCTGTGACAGCATCATATTCCAGGTTTACTGTTTTAATTAATTTTCCTTCCAACTTAACATTACAAGTTAACGGATAATAAAAATCACCTGAAAGATCGAATTTTTCATAGACATCTATTTCATATTTATCATACGAAAAGGAATTAATGATAAAGAAAGCTTGTTTTTTGATTTTTTCATCAGTGGATTGATTCCATATTTTTCTAAGTTGTTCTTTATATATTGCTGCATTTTTATAGTCTCCATTAGAATACAAAATTAAAATCATAAGATTTGTCATTGAAAATGAATCTTTATTACTTTTTAAATATTCTTCAACATATGGCTTTGCCTTTTTGTATTCTTTCATTTCATAAAGAACATACGCCATGCTATAAGATGCTTCTGGTGATTTTTCAAGCTTATAAAATTGAGAATAATATTCTAGTGCTTTTTTGTAATCCCCTTGTTTTTCAAATATGGTTCCAAGCATTTTATACGATTTAGATTCTTTTTTATTCAGTTCAATGCATTTTAAGTAACAATCAATAGCTCCTGAAAAATTATTTGTATAATAGTAACTTCCGGCAAGGTAATAATATGCTCTAGAAAATTCAGGAGCTTTCTGAATTGCTAATTTAAAATATTTTTGAGCTTCGTCATAATTTTCTAATCTAAAATATGCTAAGCCAAGATAAAAATAATCTCTAGCCATATATGATGATTCATCTGATTCTTTTATTGAATTTATAATTGATTCATATTGCCCTTGCTGATCAAGAAGTTCATATTTTTCATTTTCAAAAGTATTATTCTGTGCAAAACATAATAATGTCGAAAATACCATTATTATAACCGCTAACAATTTTTTCATTTTTTTATTCTCCATGCGCCCCAGTGCGGGCGTCCACATAACAACTGGTTGTACCGCACACGGCTTGACCGTGTGTCGGCTACGAACCTTTGTTATGACAAAAATATTTCTTATACAGAATTATATACCTTAAATCATTTATTATTTAAGAAGATTCTGTACAACCATTTGAAGCGTATGCTTCTTTATTTTTTGAGCGGCGTAAAGCCGCGTTTACAGCTACCTTGCCTTACCCTAAAGTTAAATTTCATTTTAGAAAGCAAGCTTGACTTGCTTTCTAAAATATTCCTTATTCACATCACGCTGACTGAAAAAAGGAACTGTAAGATTGATAGTTTTCAATTTAATTACCTCCGAAAAGCCAACCAGATTTTCGAAATTTTATATCTAATTCACTTAAAGATGTATCTGAGTATTTTGATCCTTGATATACTGCTGTAATCTCAAACCAAAGCCAGCCAGGGTTCGAATTAAAATGAGAAATCTTTTGAAAGGTTAATTCATTATCTTTACAATGAAAAAGGATAGGTGTTGTTTCATTTTTCCAGTCATATTGTATAGCATTAATCCTATTATTCAGGAGATATAGTTCTTTATTAGATGCATATCCATTTATTAATTGAATTTCATCAATTATCTCATTTTTATGTATACTTGAATAATTCTTAAAATCAATATTAATTTCAAATAAATCGTTTTCACTATCTTCAACATAACTTGTTGAAGGATCACCATCGAAAGCATTCTGGATGGAATATTTAAACGGGTTATTGGAATCAATTAATGGATAATCAACTTTTACTTCACAGACTGGAGTTTTATCTATTAGATTATTAATACCCATTCTGAAAATAAGATTTTCACTCTGTCGATCCATTTCATATGTCATAGTTTCTTCATCCAAACCATGAGTTGAATGTGTTATCCATAACTTTGTTTTAAATACAAAAACATTCTCTCCACAAATCCTAAATTGATAATTATTTGCTTCTACGCCAATTGTACTTTGTAAGCCCTTAAATCTTACATCACTAAAATATATCAATTTATCATACTGAATAAATTTTCCATTTGATGGAACATACAGAATTTGTCCTAAACATTTTCGTTCTGTTTTATCATTTTCATTAAGATTAAGATTTGTTGTTGTCTTAAAGTCATACATTATTCTGTATACAGACAATACAAAATTTCCTGTTTCATCTGGAATATCTTCTCTATAGCATCCCATTAATTCTGCATATATGTCATGATTCCAAAGCACAGAATCTTCTTCTTCAGTAAAAAATCCATAATGATCTTTCTCTTCTAGTTTTGGAACTTCATAAATCCTTTTTATTGAATTTTCCTTAACGAACTTATTTTCTTCTTCAAGAGTCAGTTTTGTAAGTTTAGAACGTTTTCCTACATATGGAATTTCATAATAGTTCTGGGCAAATAGAGTGCCACACAACAAAAATAGACATGGAAAGAGTATTTTTTTCATTATTCCTTCCTAAAAAAAGCAGGCCAGTGCGCCTGTCGTCATAACAACTGGTTGTACCGCAGGCAGCTTGACTGCCTGTCGGCTACGAACCTTTGTTATGACAAATATATTTCTTATACAGAATTGGATTTCTTAAATCCTTTTTTCTTTAAGAACATTCTGTACAACCAATTGAAGCGTATGCTTCTATTATTATACTTTTCCTAAGCGGCGTAAAGCCGCGTACTACCGCTTCCTTGTCCCGCCCTAAAGTTCAATTTCATTTAAGAAAGCAAGCTCGACTTGCTTTCTTAAATATTCTCCTTTATTTATTTTATTTGTCTTTTATATTCAATATAGTCGTTTTCATCAAATAGATTTTCATTCTTTTTTATAAAATCTTGTAGAGAATCAGTATTTTCATTTATAAATATTTCTTTATTGATTCCATTTCCGATAATGTTGCCTTTTATTTTCTTTTCATTTATTGCATTTTCAAATAATGATGTATCCATCGTAAAGAAACGTAAAGTATCGTTTGAAATTTCATATTCTAAGAAAAAGTATGAATTATCTTTTTCATAATTTAAAACTATATATTTCTTATTTTCTAAAATTCCTGAATAGATTAAATTTGATTTCGATATGTAATCATTTTCATCATATTTATAATCTTTATTATTAAAAATAATAAACTTATATTTTGGATTGTTATCATCTTTAAGGATCAATATGTAATCTTCATATTCATTACTATCTGTTGATTCTTTCCATAGTCCAAGTAAAGATTCATCTATAACCGCATCTGAATAATTTATAATTGGATTTTTGAATGAGATACATCCTGATAAAAGGAATATAGCGAGTATAAAAATGGAATTAAAACAAAGTCTATTTTTCATTTTTCCTTCCTAAAAAAAGCAGGCCAGTGGCCTGTCGCCATAACAACTGGTTGTACCGCAGCGGGCTCGACCCGCTGTCGGCTACGAACCTTTGTTATGCTATTTACTGAATTAACTGATTATCAGCTAAAATTTCAAATTTGGTAGTTAATAAATTAATTTTTCCATTATTATTTACATATTGTTTTGTAGTGACTGTAAATTGATTTGGAACAAGAAAATCCATTTTTTCTATATAATCTATTTCTAATGAGAAATCAAATGAATGATAATTATTCTTAGATTCAAAACCCAACAAGTAGTTTTTATTATTAAAAAGTTTATAGTTAAATTTTGTATCAACTTGAGGTATTGGTGAATTATTTTTCTCATATGTTTGTGATTCTACTAATAAATTATTTTTGATGAAATAATAATTTATACAATCGACTGAATTATAATTGTATTCATTATAATAAATGAAATTATTTTCTGAATCATTAAAAATCAATAATTCGTGAGGAAGCAGTTCACCAAAATAAAAACCTGATAAATATTTTAATAACATTGTTATTTCTGAAGCAGCTTTTTCTAAGAATTCAGTTTCTTCATTTGTTGCACCCAGGTTTTCATATTTATCTGTTAGTTGAATATCAATATTTCCATGATCTAAAATTACTTTAAATATATTCTTATCTTCATATTTACTTATTTGAATTTCATTAGTAATTATAATAAATTCTAAATACTTATCACTGTAAGGATTACAGGTCTTGTTTACCATTTCAATAGTATTTAATTCATTATTACTGTCGATTGTCGAAAAACCAGTTTTATTTGATGCACAAGACATAATCAAAACTGATGAGATTAAACATAATAAATAAACACTCTTTTTCATTTTTATTTCTCCAAGCACCTCAGTGAGGTGTCAGCATAACAACTGGTTGTACCGCAGCGGGCTCGACCCGCTGTCGGCTACGAACCTTTGTTATACGATTTTTATAATTCAATTTTACAGTTTATTCAACTTCTTCATAACAGTAAGAAGTTTTTAAATTATCATTTTCATCAAATAGATATTCAAAATATTTGTTTGTTTCTTTTCCTGAAGAAGTTTTTTTTATATGACTAAGATACCCCTTTTCATCATATTCATATTCTTCTTCTGTTATTGCAAAACTTAAAAGTTTATTATCACTGTCCGTTATAATACTACTGTAATATTTTGTATAAATTATATTACCATCAGAATCATATTGATAAAAATCTGTAAAATCAAAGACTATAGTTTTTCTATTCTTTTTGATTTCCCTTTCTGATTTTGTATGATTTTCATCATCGTATGTAAAAAAATATTCATATATATTTTTGTCTTTGTAAACTTCTTTTATATATATGATTCTATTCTGGCGATCATATTTATAATATTTGTTCTCTCCATTAGATAACTTTATATGAATCAGCTGATTCTTTGAGTTAAATTTATTTTCTGCAACTAACTGTTCTGTTTCTGTTTTTATAAGATTTCCATTCTTATCATAAAAATAATTACAGAATTCCTCGGTACCTGTTACAGCTTTTCTTACCAGTCTTTTTTCTTCATCATAAAAATATAGTGTTTCTTTATAAGAATCATTAACTTTCAAATCAAATAGATTAGTTTCAGAATTGAAGTCATACCAGTAAAGACCATTATCATTATATGATGTAGATTCCCATTCTTTTATTAATAAATCACCATCATAAAATAGAAGATTTGTAACCCTACCGTCCTTAGAATACATTACAGGTTTATTTATATCGTAAAACTCATTACGCTCTATCATTTTTACTTTTTTGAGTTCTTTCTTTCCCTTGATATTAAATTCTTTTAAAAGAAGTAAATCTTGAGAAAATAAAAGATGAGCAAAAGTGATAAATAAAAATACTACAATAAACTTTTTTTTCTTCATAGTTTTATTCCCAGCTCAGTGAGCTGTGCGTATAACAAATATTCTCCGTATCCACAGTAAGAGTCTTATGTTGTAAGGAAGTGTCGGTATAAACTTAGGGTGGAGTAGGATCTCTTCTTATTATACCATTGTTTTTTGCTGAAAACAAACAGTTTTATACGGATAGGTATAAGACGGGAAATTACAACCTGTCCAGTGGACTAATCACGCCGCCGGCTCCTCTATTCAAAACATGAGTATACACCATAGTCGTGCTGATATCACTGTGTCCCAGTAATTCCTGAATAGTTCTTATATCATACCCGATTTCCAGTAAATGCGTTGCAAAAGAATGTCTGAAGGTATGGCAGCTGGCGTTTTTGTTTACTCCGGCTTCAAGAACGGCTTGTTTGACAGCACGCTGCATTAGGCTTTCATCAAGGTGCCAGCGGCCCTGTTGGCCTGTTTGTGAATTGGTCCAGCGGTTTTTCTGAGGGAAGAGCCATTGCCATTTGAACTCCTTGGAGCCATCTGGAAACTTTCCGGCAAGGGCTCCGGGCATTGTAACAAGGCCCCAGCCATCGGCTAAATCCTGATTATGAATCTGGCGGACTTTTTCTATGTGGGTTTTGAGTTCAGGGATAAGCTTTTGAGGTATCATTACATGGCGGTCTTTGTCGCCTTTGCCGTGTCGGATTATTATTTCGTTGCGGTCAAAATCAAGATCAAGAATTCGCAGACTCAACGCTTCATTCAATCTCATTCCGGTTCCATACAAAAGTTTTGCGATAAGTTTTTTGCTTCCGTACATACATTCAATAACCCTTGTAACTTCATCGCGGCTGAATACTACGGGAACACGCTCTTTCTTTTTGGCGTGAATTACTGAACCAAGTTCCATAACCGGAGTGTTTTGAATATACCTGAAATAAAAGAGCAGGGCAGCCAAGGCCTGATTTTGAGTAGAAGCACTCACATGTTTTTTCAAAGCCAGGTCTTTTAGAAACTCATTTATTTGAACTTCCCCAATTGTACTTATATTGTCCTTGTGTATCTGAAGAAATTCCTTTACCCATTTCCTATAACACTGTTTGGTGTGGTCGCTGTAGTGACGGACGATAAGGGCTTCAGAAAGTTTTCTTATTTCGCCGGTGATAGATGAATCATGGTTTTCTGATGTCGGAGTTTTGTCCAAATCATTTTGAGGCATATTAAAAAGCCCGATATCAAAAATATTCTGCAGAAGCTGATCAGCTGCCTGCTGATTATCCGGGACGAGCCAGAGTTTTTCTTCATTATTCCATTTTCTTTGAGGAAGTCTTCTTACACAATCAAGCAGCTGCTGATTATATCCATTAATAAACTGTACTGAAAAATAGTTTTCATTGTGAGGTTTTATGTATATGTTCATCTGGAGGTTTCCTGGTTATGCAAGAACTGTAATTTCTTTTTGAAGTTCGAGGACTTTCTCTAAAGGTAAACCTTCTGCTTGTGCGATTTGTTCAGGTGAAAGAATTCCCATTTTCAGATGGTTAACTGTTGCTTCAATAGCATGGTTGCGGACACCTTCTTCATATCCTTCTTTGCGACGGCGATTATCATATGCTTCCTGGTCAAATTCTGTCAAACACATTCCCAATACCTCCGCTTTCTGTTCTTTGAAAAAGCCTTCAAGAAACTCCTCATTAATAGCCCATTCTACTGCTTCTTCGAGTGATTTGTCTTTATCAAGACCATTCTTAAGGTTTGTTTTAACCCTGTCTACAAATCTTACATAATCATACAACGGTTTACAATTATTTTGAAGAGGTAAATTCGAATCTTTGTTTATATTCATCATTGTTGCTGTCCATTCAAATTCTCCCTGCTGGTCAAAGTTAATGAAGGCATCTGATAGTCTGAGCTTTGAAATTTCTTCAACTTTTTTATTTCCATTGTAAAAGACTATGTATTTGGGCGATGGAATCATTATGAGTGTTTCATCAAATATTTTTTCTTGGAACGAGCTGATATACTTTTGGTACAGTTTTGCAAAGTACAGGAATCCTCGGAGCGGCATATTTGGGTTCCATGTGGACTGGTGTTCCCAGAGGGACATTTGAGAATCAACAAGAAAGGAAACATCATTCTTCATCGTTATGTAAATAACATTTTCAATTGTTGTAATTTTCAGATCTTTTGGATTTTGATGCTCTCGACCACTGAGCGCATTGTACAATTCAAGACGCCATCTGGCACCACGGTCATCTTTTCCTCCAAAAATCATACGGAACAAACTGTCTTTAAACTTGGCATTATGCTTTTTCATAAAACAACTCCCACTTTCCGCCCCCAAGGTACGAAAAGAATAATAATTTGTAATGTATGAGAAATAAAAATCCTCATATATAGTATTAAAAAAAAAGTGGACTTCTTACAAAAATTTGAGGAAAATTCGTAAAAAAAATGATTTTTTTAGATGCGCGGGGGTCTTAGGGGGCGGCGAGCCCCTTAGGAGAGGGGGTAGTGAGCAACGAAGTGCGAGCGAGGGGCAGGCGCCCCTCTTAGTATCTTTTACTTCCTAAACTTCTTCACCAGGCCCTGATAAACAAGCAGCACTGCCATAAGCGAAAGCCCAATGATGTCTGTTTTAGTTTCCGGCAAAACGCAGAAGAGACCTGCAACTGCAAAAAGAAGGCGTTCAATAACGTCAAAACTAATCACGAGTGCGCGAGGCTTACCTGTGCCTGCAAAAAGGCCTGTGTTCTTAAGACCGTAACCTTCCAGGGCAACGCTGATTCCAAACATACCAATAAGAGCAGTGATGATAATCATTATTACGCCAAGAGGCTTTGCATCGAGCATGAGCATCTGAGGGTTGTAGACGCACATGTACGGAATGATAAAGGCACCGATTGCAAGCTTGGTGGCATTGACGGCGGTTTTCATAGGCCGCGCTTTTGCTATGGCGGCACCGGCAATCGCAGCTAAGGCAACCGGAGGAGTAACGTCCGCAATAATACCAAAGTAGAAGGCAAACATATGAGCAACAATCGGCTGAACTCCAAGCTGGATAATGGCTCCTGCTGTGATTGTAGATGTAATGAGATAGTTAGCAGCTGTAGGCGCACCCATACCAAGAATCATTGAAGC
>JAEEGK010030448.1_pt1 | contig 10695 bp, 6 predicted proteins | sample 8958771 | NCBI WGS metagenome assembly JAEEGK01 (sample SAMN16246547, study PRJNA631951) | gut metagenome | biome: gut microbiome; feature: rumen; material: SC-attached | host: Bos | place: Iran: Karaj | collected 2018-10 | reverse complement strand
ATCCCCATAGTATTTTTTAAGTAGATAAAACAATTAAAATTTATTATCTAATAATATAAAAATAATGATATTAAATATATAATTAAATTTTTTTTAGATTTAATATATTACTAAATATTTATATTTTAAACATATAATTTTTATATTTTTTTAATAAAAATAAAAATGGGAACAATGCAAAAACCATTAAAAGAAATAAAGAAACTAGATCACATAGATAAAGTATATAAAATGTCAATTTTTCCTTCAGGAAAATTAATATCAGTATCATATGATTGTATAATTAAAATATGGAATACAGATTTTGCTTTAATTCAAAAAATAAGCAATTCACATGATAATTTAATAATATTTTGTGTAAGTATTAAAGACGAAAATAATTTTGCAACATGTTCATTTAAAAATATAAATATATTTTCATATAATGTTGATCAATATGATTTAAAAGAAACAATATATAATGCACATAATGGTTATATTTACAAAATATTATTTTGTTCAGATAAGAAAATAATATCTTGTTCAACAGACAAAACATTAAAAATATGGAAAGAAACAAAACAATTAAATAAATATCAATGTGTAACAATATTATCTCATAATAATTTTGTAAAATCATTTATTTACTTTGAAGATAGAAAAATTTTAATTTCAGGAGGATTAGATTCAACAAGAATTTGGGATTTAAAAGAATATAAATTAGATGGTATAATTTATGCTAAATGTTATTGGTGGAATGCATTTGATAATATAGATGATGATAGAATTATTATTGGTAGTGAATATGATGATTATATGAAAGTTATTAGTATTTCTCAAAGAAAAATAATTAAAGAAATTAAAAATGATTTTCCTTGTTTAGCTGTTTTAGTTGCTAAAAAGGAAGAAGTTTTTATTATTGGAGGACAAAGTAAAGAAATTAAAGTTTATAGAATTGATAATTATGAATGTATACAAATTATTAAAAAAGCACATATTAATCATATTATTGGTTTTACTCTATTTGATAATGGACAAATTGCCTCATATTCTCATGATATGTTAAAAATTTGGAGATTTGAAGAAGGGTATTTATATAATTATAAATAGTAATTTATTGCTTTTATTATTATTATTTTTAGTTTGTTATTGAATATTATACAAATAATCATTATTGAAATATAATTATCAAATCTTATTTAATGAAGAGTAAAATATTAACAATATGAAAATTATTCTCTTTATGAAAATAAACTATAATAAATTTAAATATATTAATTAATTTTTTAAAATATTTAATAATAAAATATAAAAATTAATTTATTTTTAATATTATCATAAAAAACTAAATTTATTATATCTTAAGTAATAAAAAAATAAAAATAATAAATATTATTTATTCAGATAGAGAAGTTTCATCATTTTCAAGTTTAACTTTCTGTAAATTATTTTTATTTTTTTTTCTCTTTTTTCTTTCATTATTATTATGTTCAGCACTCCCAATTGAATCATCATGAAGATTAATTTGATGAAAAAGTGTATTTCTAGATAATAACTTTTGTTTTATTTTTATAGGTAAATTATGTAAATTATATCTACTTCCTAAGAAAGAAATTGATAAAATAGGTTTTGATATATATTCAAATATTTTTTGTTGTTCTTCACCCATTAATAATTTAGATTCCATATCACTTGCATGTGCTCTTTTTAAAAATGATATTACATCCAAATTATTCATTACATATTGAGATCCTTTAAAAAATATTTCATCTACTTTGTCTTTTCTTGCTTTTGAGAATTTTGGTGCTAATTTTAATAATATTAATTTATCAAAAAATGAAAAAATTATTTTCTTTTTTTTATCATTTATATTTTTTTCATTATTTAAATTATTATTATTTGTTTTTAAATTATTATCATTTGTTTTTAAATTTGTATTATTATTTTGATTAGAATTTGTATTTGAACTATTATTATTATTAGTATTAGTATTTGTATTAACACTAATATTATTATTAAAATTTTTTATTTTTTCAGAACTGGATTTATTTATATGATGACTATTTTTTTTATAACTTTGTATTTTAATAGTTTTTTGAAATTCTTCTAATCTAACTTCAAAAAAGTTATTAATTAAATATTCAAAGTAACTATTTTTTTCATAAATTTTTAAAATTATCATAGCAATCATATAACAACAATTAATAATTCCTCCACTTTGAGCCGCAAGATCTTGTAATTTATAATATTTTCTTTGATATTTTTGCAAAGTATTATCTAATTCAACAGAAAGAGATAAAAAAGTACTAGAATCTCTTTCAAAAACAGTATTATGTGTAAATTCACCAAGAGTAAAAGAATTTTTTGTATGATTAGTAGTAAATAAAACACCATCATCACTTTCAATTCTAATATGCTTTAAATATTGAATTAAAGAAACTTTATAACTTTCTGAAACTTTAAGAGTTTGTTCTTTTAAAATTTTAGTAAATGGATATTTATAATTTCTAGTACTTACTAAATTATCACTGAAATATAAAGATAAATCTGCACTATGTAAAAAATTATTTATTTCTTCTTCACTTGCACAATTTCCAGTTGAATTATCACAATCAACAAATTTAATTTGAATCATTACAAATCCATTATTTCCCCAATGTTCTGAGATATATGGATCTTCTGTTTGAATATTTGAGATACAATAATAACCTTTTAAATTTAAATCTGTGTAAATTTCTTTATTTTCACTTTCTGATAATGCAATGTCACATGATGTTAAATTTATATCTGATTTTATGTTATAAGTTCCTGTTTCATTTATTATTGTTTTAAATAATGTTCCCTTTGCTGAAAATATTTTTTCATTTATTTCTGTTATGTAATCACTATTTTGAATTCCTATCAAAAATTCGAAATTGTTAAAATAATTTAATCTTGGAGGATGCATTAATGGTTCTGATGATAAATTTACTGAAGGTGATGATTTTTTGAATAGTTCTTGAGAAAAAAATACAGTTGCTATTATTCCTATTATTATTACCAATAAAGTTAATATTCCTCCAAAAAATGTTTGATAGAATAATTGATTTTTTATACTTAATGTTGGAATGTAACCAAAAATATCTATATTCACAAATACTGTTTTAAGAGTTATTGTACAGAATTCTTTCATTTTTTTTTGAAAAATGAGTAAATTTTAATTTTTTTTTCTTATAATATTTTATTGTTAATTTTATTATATTTTTTTTTGTTATCATTTATTATGATTATATAGATGAAAATATTATATTATATTATGTTAATTAATAAAAGAAAAATTTGAATTTATTTAAAAAAAGTGAAAACATAATTAATTGTTAAAATGTAAAAATACCTTTTAAAAATAATAATAAAAATACATAATTATTATTATATAAATATTTCAAACTATAATTTATCTTTTAATGCAATTACTTTTTTTTCAACTTCTAATAACTTTTTATTATTTTCAATATGTAAAAGAAGTTTATTACAAAGAGAAGGAATAAACATTTTCATTTTTTCAAAAACTTTAATATTTGATTTATAAATTTCATTCTCATGATTATAAATTTTTTTCATTGCATCTAATTTTTCATTAAAAAAAGAAAAATTATTTTCTTTAAAATATTCTTTACTTTTTTCAAAAAATTTCCCTAAACAAAAAACTTTTTGATGATATTCTTTTAAATTTTTATTTAATTGTTCTAAAATTAATAAAATTTGTTCTTTTTTTTGATATATAATTTTATAATGTTCATATTCTTTCTCAATATTCACTGAATCTCCTTTATTACAAATTTTATATATTAATTTTGTTATATCTGTTATTTCAAAACATAATTTATCAAAATTTTCTTGCAAATTTATTTTTATTTTAGAATTGAATAATTTAGGAACTAATTTTTTTCCTGAAAATAATTGATTAATGTCAAAATTATTTTCAAAATCTAAAATACTTTTATTAAATTCATTTTTAATATCTTTTTCTTTTTTATTTTTTGTAATATTAAAATATTTTTGATTTAAATCATTTTCAAACTCATTTTCTGAAATTTCAATATTATTTTGATTTTTAATAATTGGTTTAACTTGAAAAAAATTTTGTTTTTCTTTTGGAATTAATATTGTCTTAGATAAAAAACTATTTGAATTCACTGGTCTCTGAGTTTTTTCATTAAGAAAAGTTTTTGTATTTCTCTGAATATTAAATATTGAATTACATATTGATTCTTGTGATATTTTATTTGGATTATTTAACATTTAATTGTATTTTATGGATTAATAAATAAAAATCTTAAAAAAATCTTGAATTTTTTGAATTTATAAATTAACCATAAATTAAAAATAAGAAATAATTTTTAATGTTTCTAATATTAAATGAAAAAAAATCTTTTATTTAAAAAAAATGAACAATTTTTAAAAACGAATGAAACGAAATTGAAATAATAAATAATACCAAAAAAATAAAAAAACAAATAGATTAAAAAAACAATAATAATTACCATATAAAAAATATCAAATAAATAAAAAAATCCAAAAAAAAAACCAAAAAAACTAATTAGAAAAAAAAAGTTATTAAATAACATAAATAATAAAATAACAAAAAAAAAATAAAAATATTAAAATAAATAAATAAAAAAAAGCTTTAAACTAAAAGTGGTTGATTATTATCTTTATATTCCCCAGAATAAAGTGCTTCTTCATATTTTAAACTATCTCTATAAGTTTTATCACTAGGTTTCAACCCACTAATTTCACACATAATTTTTCTAGTAACTTCAGCATAAATTTCCCATTTTTCTTTTCCTAAATGACTAAAATTTTCCCACATAAAATTAGTAGGTTTAATAACAGGTAAATCAACAAAAAAAATTTTATGTGTTAAATAACATAAACTTCTTAAATAATTATAAACAACACTAGAAACACCAACACCAAAACTCATATCATCATTTTGATCAATTAAAATTAATTCAGGTTTAATTGGTAATAAAGCATAAAAAGCACCTTTTTTAAATTTAAGAATATGTCTTCCTGAAGTTGTAGTACCTTCAGGAAATAAACATAAAGGTGATAATATTTTTCCTTCATAAAAATCTTTTTGTCTTTCTTCTAATATTTGAAATATTTTATCTCTATTTTCTTGATTATCTCTTTTAACAAATAAACAATTAATTCCTTTTGCAATTGGACCTACAAAACAATAATTTTCTACTACACTCTTTGCTATAAAACCAGATGAGTTTATTATCATATTTGCTACTACATCATAAAAACCGAGATGATTACATATTATTAATGAATATTTTTCATTTGGGGAAAATTTGTAATCTGGTCCTAAATATTTTTTATATGTTTCTATGTATGGTAATTTTTTTTTTATTATTTTTATTCCGTTTACAAAAAATAACCAATTTGTATATTTACTTATTGTTTTTGATAATATTTCCCAATCTTTTTTTTCTGTTGTTGGATTTTTTAAATTCTTCATATCATATTTTAATGATAAATTTTGACATATTGCTAAAATTATATTTATTGGACCTCGGATTATTACTATGAAATAATTACCTATAAAAATACGGAAAAATGATAAATTATCTTTCATTTGGAATTCTTCATATATTTCACCTATGTCTATTGGTTCATCATTTGGGAATTTTTTATATGTTAAGTGACGATAGTATACACTTATTTTTTTATATAACCATATTGAATATATTAATATTATTGAAGTATAAATATATAAGAATATTGATAAAGGAGTTGTTGGAATTTTTGAAATTAGATTATTAATTGTTTGGAACATTTTTTTTTGCTTGTTATTAAGTATTTTTTTTCCCAATTATTTTTTTTATTTTTTAATTGTTTTTACTTTTATTAATATTATTGAAAATATATAACAATACTTTTTTCTAATTAATATTATTTCTTTATCAAATATTGTATAATTATCTATTATATATCAAAAAATCTACATTAAAAATATCTTCAATCAAAATTAAAAATCATTTTCTAATATAAAAACAATTTTACTAGAATAAATTTCTAATTAATCCAAAAAAAAAAAAAATCTATATATAAAAACAAAATATATAAATCCAAAATTAAAAAAAAAACATATATTAAAAAAAAAAATGTTCGTCTCAACACGTTGTTCCTTCCCAAACTTTTCAATAACATGGTTATCAGGATTAAACGAAGCAAAAAACAATCCAACAACATTATTCCCAAAACTAACTCCAGCAATAATAAAAGAACTAGGCTTAGAAAATGGAGTAGAAGGTTCAATGAGTGTATTCCTCTTAGAATGTGATAACAAAAAAGCCTTATTTGATACAGGACTAAATGAATCAATGAGTACAGGTATTCCAGATAGATTAAAAGAACTAAAAATAAATCCAAATGAAATTGACTACATTTTCATAACACATTTTCATCTTGATCACATTGGAGGATTAATTAATTCAAAAGATGAAATTAATTATAAAAATGCTAAAATATATGTTTGTAAAGAAGAATATGATGGTTGGATTAATAAAATGCCAAAAGATAAAAATGCATTGCAAGTTAAAACAATGAAAATTTGTGAAAAAAATGTTGTTCAATTTAATTTTGGTGATGAATTACCTTTGGGTGTTAAAGCTATTAAAGCTTTTGGACATACTCCAGGACATACTGTTTATCAAAAAGGAGATTTTCTTATTATTGGAGATTTAATTCATGGACAAGCTATACAATTTAAATATCCTGAGATTTGTGCTACTTATGATCATGATGAAAATGGTAGTATTGAATCGAGGAAAAATATTTTAAAGTATGCTAAAGATAATAAATTGTTTGTTGGGGGAATGCATCTTCAATATTCTAATTCTTCTATGTATCAAGGGTTTTATAAAAAGTAATTTTTTTCTTTTTTTTTATATTTTTTAAGGTATTTTTAGTTTTTTTTTATTTTTGGGTATTTAATTTAATATTATTTAGGAATATTTAAGATTTTTTTATTGGGATTTTTGTATCCTGATATTATAATTTTTTTTTTTTATTTTCATTCATAGATTTTTTTTTTTGTTTTTCTTTTAAAATATATTAATAATAATTTTTCAAATTATTATATTATTATTTATAATTATCAAAATATTATTTTTGATTTATTTAAGATGAATAATCCAAAAATAATATAAATTAATATTGTCACATTTCAAATTTCAATTATTAGATTTACAAAATATAAGGTTTTAAAATTGAAAATTTATTAGTATTATTTTTTGAATGATCATACATTTTTATTATATAAAAAAATTGAAATAACAATAATTTGCTTTGATACATTTAAAACTATAAAAAATCTGATATAAATAAATTAAATTTTGATTAAAAATTTATTAAATTTTAAAAATATAATTTTTGCCATATAGTCATCATATCAAAATGTTATATATTTATTTTTTAAAATAATTTTTTTCTTTTATTTAAAACACAATTTAAATATTTTCATTTTGAAAATCAAAATAATTCATATTATAATAAAAATTTATATTTTTATTTTTTCATGAAATCCAATAGATTTGTTTATTCTTAAATTACAAAACTACAATAAGAACTAATTAAATTAATATCAAATTATAAAAAATAAACAAAAAAAAACAAAAATAAAAAATAAATTTTGAATAAAAAATAAATTTATATTATGGGTAATTTATGTTGTAAGAAAAAAAAAAAGCCAGTAGGAAAATCAGATCAAAGTATTCATTCAAAAGACAATTTAATGGATGAAGGAAACAGTGCATTAAAATTAAACGAAGGTCATGTAACAATGATAAATAATTATTTAAATAATAATATAGAGACAAAAATAATAAATAATTCAAGTAGTGAAATACCAAAAAAACAAACAAACATAATAAATGTAGATTATAAAACATTTATAAAAGGAAAAAAATATTCCGATTTACTAAATGATTATATTTTATTAGAACATTTAGGAGCAGGTGCATTTGGTTTAGTCCAAAAAGTTCGTCATAAAGCATCAAAACAAATTAGAGCAATGAAAATAATAAAAAAAGATTCTCAATATTCGGAAAAGAGTTTAAAAGAAATTGATAATTTAATGCAATTAAATCATCCAAATATATTAAAATTATATGAATATTATTTGGATAATAAGAATGTTTATATAATAACAGAATATTGTGAAGGAGGAGAATTATTTGATAAAATAAAAGAAAGAGATGGTAATTTTAATGAGAAAGATGCAGCTAAAATAATGAAATCAATATTACTTGCAGTTACATATTGTCATTCACAAGGTGTAGTTCATCGTGATTTAAAACCAGAAAATATTTTATTAGAAGGAAATGATTTTGAGCATTTAAAATTAATTGATTTTGGTACAAGTGTTATTATGAATACAAAAGGAGAAAAATTTAAAGAAAGATTAGGAACTGCTTATTATATAGCACCTGAAGTTCTTAAAAAGAATTATGATGAAAAATGTGATTGTTGGTCAATTGGTGTTATAATGTATATTTTATTAACTGGAGAACCACCATTTAATGGAAGAAATGATGAGGAAATATTAAAAAATGTTAAATCAATGAATATTAATTTTCATTCATATTTATTAAGTGATGTATCATTTGATGCAAAAGATTTATTAAAAAAATTATTACAAAGAGATGTTAAATTAAGAATTTCTGCTGCAAATGCTTTGGAACATCCTTGGATAAAAAATCAAGCACCAAATGCAAAAATGAATAAAAATGCTGCATTGAGAGTTTTTAATAATTTAAAAAATTTTTCAGCAGATGAAAAATTACAAGAAGCTGCAGTTGCATTTATAGTAAATCAATTAACATCAAAAGAAGAAATTGAAGAATTAAGGAAAATTTTTATTGATTTAGATAAGAATAATGATGGTGTATTATCAAGAGAAGAAATTCAAAATGGATTAATTAAATATTATGGTTCTGAACAAGCAATTGAAGAAACTAATAAAATATTTGATAAAGTTGATGCTGATGGTAATGGTACAATATCATATGATGAATTTATAAGAGCTTCAATTGATAAACAAAAATTAATTTCTGAAGAAAAATTAAAAGCTGCTTATAGATTATTTGATAAAAATGGTGATGGTAATATTGAAGCTAAAGAAATTAAAGAAGTTTTAGGTGGTGTTGGTGTTAAAGATGAAGAAGTTTGGAATGATATTATTAAGGAAGTTGATGAAAATGGAGATGGTGTTATTTCATATGAGGAATTTAAAAAAATGATGTATCAATTGTGTAATAAGTAAATTTTTTTTTTTATTTTTTTTTTTCATTGTGGTGATGGTCTTTACATTTTTTTTATTTTGTTTTTTACTTTTTATACTTGATTTTGTATAAATATATAATGATATGTAATATTTTCATTTTTTATAATTATATAATGAATTATAGATTCAAAAAAATTTAAAAATCTATTTTTTACCTTTGAATTAATATAAGATATTGGTTATTATTCAGTTTTTTTTTTTATTTGTTATTTTATATTTTATTTTAATTTTAATTAAAAAATATAAATTTATAAAATAATAATTATTATAATTTATTTTTCATAATGTCTAAAAATATAATTTCTCAATCATCAGTAGATAAAAATATCAAGAATAATAATATAATAAATGAAAAAGAAAAACAAAATAAAAATAATAATGGAAATGTATTCACATATAACTTAGAAAATTTAATGTATGTAGGAGATAAAGGGGAAGTAATTAAAACATTTTCACTAAATACATCAAATGTTAATACATATTCAAATTATAATGATAATAATAGAAAATCAAGTCCAATAAGAGGAGGAATAATAAATTTAAGTGAAAAAGCAATTCAGAATTTGAATGATATAAGTTTTAAAGATAAAACTGATGATAATAATGAAATATTAAAATCAAAAATGAATAATAATAATATTTCTTCATTTCAAACACAAACAATATATCCTTGTTCTCAAGTTAATTCATTATCAATTGATGGAAATAAAACAATAAATAAAGATATTAATTTAAATCAAAAGAAAACAATGTTAAAAAGTGGAAATAAATTATCAACTAGTTCTTCAAAAACAAAAAATTATTCAAAAGTAAATCCAGTTAATTTTTCAATAAAATCAAAAGTTAATAAAACAAATTATCCATATTCAATAAGTAATAATGCTGTAAATATAATTAATAATAATAGAGATAAAAGTCCAAAATCAAATATAAATAATTTTATAAATTATTCAAATTATAATGATAATAATAATTTAAATCAAAATTCAATTCAACAATCAGTTAATATTAATTTAAATAAAGATGAATTTAATTTAAAATCAAATCCACAACAACAAATTAAAGGTGAATTTCAAAAAAGTTTTGATGCTTTTTTATTAGAACCTCATTCTTCAGATAATAAATATATTTTTATAAATAATTCTGATGGTATTTATCAAAGTAAAATTGTAGATATTCAATCAATAAAAGATTTAAAAGAACAATTTCAGAAATTTTTAAATAATTTAGGAAATAGAAATAAAAGTCCTTATATTATTCCATATAATGAATTTTTAAAAATAATATCAAATAATATAGAAAATTCAAATGATTTATTTTATGAATTAAAATCTTTTATTGAAAGAAATAAATTAAATAAAAATCAATATAATTCT
>JAEEGK010030447.1_pt1 | contig 10695 bp, 7 predicted proteins | sample 8958771 | NCBI WGS metagenome assembly JAEEGK01 (sample SAMN16246547, study PRJNA631951) | gut metagenome | biome: gut microbiome; feature: rumen; material: SC-attached | host: Bos | place: Iran: Karaj | collected 2018-10 | reverse complement strand
CTGAATTTCATTCTTTTAAGACCGACGGCTACCATCGCACCGCCCACGAAATCGCCAACAAGGACAATCTCCGCGAAACCATTGGCGGCATAATGGCAGAATATCGAAAAAAACGTTTTCAGGTAGGCGTGGCGGCGATGTATTATGATTATGACAAACAATTTGTGCCGCGCCAACAACTCCGCTACGCCAATATGAGGAGCGTAAAAAACGGCTATGGAGCGTCGCTGACATACCGCTACGACAGCCGCAAAGCGAGTTTTTATGGCGAAACGGCATTGGACCAGCACGGCAACATATCCACAATCAATGCCGCCGACTTCCGCCCAGCCACAAATGTAAATTTGCGGATTTTGCATCGTCATTATTCCGAAAAGTATCAGGCATTCAAGGCGTTGGCATTTGGACAGGCATCACGCGCAAGCAACGAGGACGGCGTTTACGCAGGATTGTCGTCCGAACTCGGCAAATGGCTCAGCGTGGAGGCTTGGGCGGATGTTTTCAGGCTGCCGTGGGCGGGCGCATACAACAGGCTTCCCGCGTCTGGCAACGAGGAGATGGCACAATTAAAATTCCGTATCAACCGCCGTTACAATCTGACTATCAGGCTAAAACACAAGGAACGCCAAAACACCGACACAGACGACGGCATCACAAAAACGGAATATCTGAAATTGAGCAGCGTTTACAAGCCATCGGACGCCATCACGCTCACCACAATGGCGCAATGCAGCAGCGCAAGCGGCAATGAAGACACAGACCACGGATATTTGATTTGTCAGGACATAAAATGGACTCCCGACGGTTTTCCGCTCACATTGACGGCGCGATACGCCTTGTTTTCAGCACCTTACAGCGCGAGGATTTACGCCTTTGAGAGCGACGTGAGCGGGGTGTTTTCATCGCCTGGGTATTTTTACGAAGGTCAACGGATTTACTTGGTGGCTGGCTACAAAATCGGCAACAAAGCAACATTGCAACTAAAAATTTCGCAGTGGCAATACTTTGACCGTCAGACAGTAGGCACGGGCGATTCGCAAATTGACGGCAACAAGAAGTCAGAAATTAGTATGTTTTTCAAATATAATTTTTAATTTTGCTCGTCAATTTAAACTAATTATATTACGGAAATGAAAATGAAAAAAATCATATTTGTGGCGTTGGTAATATTTGCCGCGCTATCGTTTGCGGGCTGCAAAGCGCAGGAAACTTGCACGCACCTTATATATGGTCGCAAGTCGTTGCAACCCAAATATGTGCGCATCATCGACAGCCTTGTCAACGACGCAATCTCGCGCCGTGCAATGCCAGGATGCAGGATAATTGCCGTCAAAAACCAATACGTAATCTTCAATAAATCATACGGTTATCTCAACTACGACAGCATCCAACCCGTCAACGATTCCACGATGTACGACGTGGCGTCGGTCACAAAAATGGCGGCGTCTGCATTATTGTTGATGAAACTTTACGAAGACCGCAAAATCGACCTCGACGCCAAACTCTGCGAATATTTCCCCGGTTTTGAGGACAACGGCGCAACTCTCCGCGACGCCCTCGCTCATCAGGCGGGTCTGAAAATCGGCATTGACATCAAAAAACTCGAACCAGAACTTTATAAATCTTGCGTCAGCGACAGCAATTACAACGCAAGCATTGCACGGCGCAAGATTTGTCAAGATGTAAAAAATCAACCGATGAAAAAGCCCGGCGAATATTTGTATTCCGACCTCGGTTTTTATTTTTATCCCGAATTGGCAAGCAGATTTTATGGCATTGGCTTTACAAACTTCCTGAACGAATGGTTTTATTATCCGTTGGGAATCAAGATATTATACAATCCGTTGGACAAATATCCGCCCGACAACATCGCACCGACAGAAGTGGACACCGTATGGCGCCGACGCACCGTGCGAGGCACTGTACACGACGAAATTGCGGCGATGATGGGCGGCGTATCGGGACACGCGGGACTTTTTGCCACCGCCAACGACCTCGCCGTCCTGATGCAAATGCTCCTGAGCAACGGCGAATACGGCGGCATCCATTTCCTGAAACCCGAAACTGTTAGGCTGTTCACCTCGCAGCAATTCGAGAACAACAGGCGCGGTTTGGTTTTTGACAAGCCGGTCATCGACACCACTCTCAACGGCACACCGAGCAAACGGGCGAGCCGCGCAAGTTATGGGCACACAGGTTTCACCGGCCCCTTCGTCTGGGCTGACCCGCAAAACAAACTCATCCTCGTGTTCCTGACCAACAGCATCTACCCCAACCGCTCAATGCTGATTACAAAACTCGACCTGCGCACCAAGATACACGACGTATTTTACGCGGAAGATTTGGTGAAATAATTAGAACTGAAAATAAATAAACGGCTGCACTTCTTCGCCTTGCAACTGCACCACCAACTGCATCACTACCAGCAATATAACAATCTTAATCACGATATTGCTCTTGACAAACAAATCCTCGATGCGAGTAACCCAATTCTCCGGGACGGCGTGGCAGAGGTAACCGAAGGCAACGAGTATCACCCACAGCATCCTTGCATCCCAAAAATGCGTGAAGAAGGTGATGTCGAAGTTGGTGAAAATCTGTTGCAACATTACAATCGGCACTTGAAATGCGTCGAGATTGACTGTACCCGCCTCGGTCTCAACGGTGATGTCGTTGGCGCGGAAAAACATCCACAGCACAATTACAACAATGAAAGTACACAGCCACGTCAAAAACCTTGTAAAACGGTTGTCGGGCATCAGTTGCTTGCGGATTTTGTCGATGCCGAGGGCAACGCCGTGCGCACCGCCCCAAAGCACAAATTTCCACGCCGCACCGTGCCAAAGTCCGCCGATGAGCATTGTCAAAAGCAAATTGACATCCGTGCGTATCATCTTGACAGTCTGAGGGAAAGCAATTGTTACAACCCACGCAATGATGCACACACTTATTATAATAGGCGCAATCAAAAATCCCTGCATAAACAACGCCACGGCAATCACTGTCGCACCAACAAGTGTAGCAGCAATAATTATATGATTATCAGTCTTATAGGCTACCAATCCCAATACGCCGACGCAAGCCAAGGCGATCACCCAAGCGTTGACACCGCAAGTCAAGGCGGCGGCAAGCACCACAAGCACCGGCACTGAAATCACCGAAAATTTGGAAACTTCCCTGTTGCCGCCGAGCGGAATGTAGAGGTATTCCATCAGCCACGACGACAATGAAATATGCCAACGTTTCCAAAACTCGCTAACTGTCAAACTCTTGTATGGTGACTTGAAGTTGATGCCCAAGTCGTAACCCATAATGCGCCCGATGCCAATCGCCATATCAGAATATCCCGCAAAATCGCAGAATATCTGCAAAGCGTAACCCAATACCGCCATCAAGTTTTCAAAACCGTTGTAAGTCTGCGGCGCAGCAAAGATGAGGTCGTTGTATTGCGCTATGTAATTGGCAATCACCGCTTTCTTAAAGAGACCAGTTATAATAAGCCAAAGTCCCGAATACGCTTTTTCGCGGCTGAGTGTTGGCGTAGTGTCCAACTGTGGAAGAAATAGGTTGGCTTTTACGATAGGACCCGCCACCAACTGAGGGAAGAAGGTCAGATAAAACGCAAAATCCATCAAACTCTTTGCCGGTGGCACACGTCGCCAATATATGTCGATGATATAACTTACACTTTGGAATGTATAAAAAGAAATTCCCACAGGCAGGAATATCTCAGTGAAACCGAAATTGCTGCCGATAAGTTGGTCGATATTGAAAATAATGAAATTGGTATATTTGAAGTACGCCAAAAGCAACAAACTCGGCACAACGCCCGCTACGACCCACCATTTGCGTTTTCGCGTGTCTTCGGTGGCGGCGAGACGGTTGCCAATGATATAATCGAGGATTGTGGTACCCACCAAAATCACCACATAATTGCCGCTACTTTTGTAATAGAAAAACAGGCTAAAAAGCGTTATGTATATGGATACCAACTGTTTGCGCTTATAAATCAAGTTATAGACCGTCATAAACACCAGGAACAACAGCAAAAACTGCCCGCTGTTGAACAGCAACGGTGCATCAGGGTCATAAACAAATATCCGCGCAAGATTGTTTAAAAATTCCATTTTTCCATTTGTTGATTTTTGATTTATTGATTTTTGAGTTGTTGATTTGTTGATTGGTTGATTTCCTCTCTCCTCATTCCTCGTTCCTCTTTCCTCGTTCCTACCCCACCCTGCTGATTGTCAGCAATTTGTCATAATCCAAAATCTCCACATTCTTGCCAGAGACGCGAATGATGCCGTCGTTGGAGAAGGCGCGGAGGGTGTGGATTATCTGTTCGCGGCTACATCCGGCATATTCCGCCAACTCTTGACGCGAAAGACCAAGGCTGAATGAACGTGCCTCATAGATTTTGTCCGACAAATACAACAACACGTCCGCCACACGTCCATTGCTCTGCTTGCGTGCGACGGAGATAAAATTGAATATCGCCGCACGGAACATCTGTGTCGAAAGTCCCATTATCTCAAACATAAACTTCCTGTTGGACGTGATGAAAAGCTTGAACCTATTGAGGCTGATGACGCAGCCGTGACACTCCTCCACCGCAACGATGGTAAAGAGGTTGATGTCCTCGTTCAAGATGTTGGCGAGGCCGAGGAGGGTCTGCGCCTTGTCGATGGCTACAATCAACTCCTTGCCGTTGCTCTCCGTCACAAACTTCACAATGCCCGACGTGAGGAATATCAACTCGGTGCATTTGGAGCCTTGTTTGAGAATAATCTCGCCCTTCTTGTAGGTGTTTTGCTTAGTCTGCTCGAAGATGGAGCGAAACTCCTCATCGCTCAGTCCCTTGCAAAGCCCGTTCTTAAAAAAACATGTTTCACATATCTGTAATGGTACGTTTGGCATTTTGTATCAATTGTTTTCGTTAATAATCGTTTTAATAAATCTCCTCGCCCTCCACCATGATGTTGAGTATGCCGTTGATATTGGAAAGCTTGTTGACAAGTTTTTCGAGGTGTCCCTGGTTGCGCACGTACACTTCCAAAAGGCACGAAAAACAGTTGCCGTCGGTCTCTATATTAACGGTTTTTAGGTTGAGGTCAAACTCTTGCGAAACCACCGTTATTATCTTGTGGGCAATGCCTTTTTGGTCGATGCCCTCCATGGTGATTTTTGCCACCGCCGACTGCTCCCTTGTGGTCTTCCACGACACCGGAATCAGGCTCAGGGGATGCTCCTTGATTTTGATGGCGGCGTAGAGGCAGTCTTTTTTGTGGATGAATACGCACGAATCGTCGTCAGCCTTGATGCCAATGGTCTCGTCGCCCGGCATAGGCTGGCAGCATCCGGCAAGTTCGTAATTGATGGAATCGGAGTCGCCGCTATTGGTGTCGGTCTTGTCGCCGCCGCCAAACTGCAACTTCCAAAACCTAACAATCGTATTGCCCACCGACTTTTTCACAAAACTTTCCACATCGGCGGTCGGGATGTTTTGCTTGCTTATTTTTTGGTACAGCTCCGACTTATTGAGACAGCCGAATTCCGACATCAAGGCGGTCGTCACCTCGTTTTCGTTGCGTATCTTGTATTTGGCGAGGATGTTGTGCAGGATGTTTTGACCCTCGGCGATGTCCACCTTTATATAATTGTGGAGCTGCGCCTTCAATACGTCGTAAGCCTCCTTGGTAATCACCATGTTGAGCCATTCGGGTTTTGGCTCGGTGTATTTGGAGGTGACTGGCTCCACCCTGTCGCCGCTGTGCAGGAGCGTCGATATGGGCATCATCTTGTGATTGACCTTTGCGCCGATGCAGTTGCGAGCCTTTTCGGGGTCGTTGATGTAGGCATAATCAAGCACAGAGGCACCCGCCGGCAAGGTTGTTACCGCGCCATCCGGCGAATACACCGAAATCTCGTCGGAGAGCAACAACTTGAAATTCTCCATGAAGTCGAAGTTGCTGTTGTTTGGGTCTTCGAGCTTGTCCTTGAGGAGCTTGAGCTTGTCGTCAAATTCCGCCTTCTTGTCCTTGATTCCCTTGTATTTCCAATGCGCCGCAAAACCATATTCGGCTATCTCGTCCATGCGCTCGGAGCGTATCTGAATCTCCACCCAACGCTTGTTTGGCTCGTCATACACCGTCATGTGGTAAGCCTCATAGCCATTTTCCTTGGGCACGGTAATCCAATCGCGGGTGCGCTCGGGATGCACGTAAAGCCCGTCTGATATGATGCGGACGATGTTCATGCACTCCTCCTTCTCCTTGGTGGGGTCGTTTGGGGTGAAGATAATTCGTATTGCAAAACGGTCGTACACCTCGTCGAAGGTCACGTGCTTCTTCTTCATCTTCTGATAGATGGAGTAGATGCTTTTGGGGCGGCCTTTGACGTCAAATTTGATTCCGTTTTGCAACAGTTTTGCAATTATAGGCAGCGTGAACTTGTTGATGTAGTTTTTGGATTCGTTTTCCGTGAGCTGCATCAACGAATTGATTTCGTCGTACTCCTTGCGGTTAAGATATTTGAAGGCAAGGGTTTCGAGCTCGGTCTTTATCTTGTTGAGTCCGATGCGGTGAGCAAGGCGCACGTATATCTGCATGGTTTCGTATGCCACCTTGTACTGCGATTCGGGCGAGCGCACTTCGAGGGTGCGGAGGTTGGTGAGGCGGTCGGCAAATTTGATGAGAATGACACGGAAGTCACCCGTCAAACCATAAATCATATTTTCATAGACCTTGGGGTCCATGTCCTTGAAATACTCGCTCGTACCCTTGATGCGCACCAACGAATCTACAATGACCGCAATCTTGTCGCCAAAGAGGTTGGCGATGTCCTCCTTCTTGTAGTCGGTCTGGAAGGTGATTTCGTGCAGCAGGGCAGCCGCCGCGCCGATGGCGTCGAGTCCGATGTCCTGCACCACAATGCTCATCACGTCAAAAAGGTGGTAGATGAAGCTATCGCCGGTATGCCTTTTCTGACCATGGTAGACATCCCTCGCCAAAGCATACGCCTTGCGCACTAAGGACTTGTCGTCCTCGGTCTTGAAATAACGGTCACCCACCAACAGCTGCTCGAACATCCTGTCGGTGTCCTCCTCCGAGTAAGGCTTCCGGTGCAGAATCACCTCCGCCGGTGTCTTTTCCTGACTTGCTATGTTAACATCTGCCATGTGTCTATTCTACTTAATCAAGTTTGTGCCCGCAGTATGGGCAGTAATGCTTTTGGTCGCTGATATCCGCATGTCCCTCATGCTCTACGTCCGCCTTCTCGCGGTCTACTTTGGCATTATCCTCCGCCTCCTTGCGCTTCTGCTCCTTGCGCTCGTTGACCTTCTCCAAGAATCCCGCACTGATGATACCCGTAGGCATCGCCACAAGTCCAATGCCAAGCAACGCCATTATGGAGCCTATCACCTTGCCCGCCACAGTGACGGGATATACGTCGCCGTAGCCAATTGTGGTCATCGTGACTACCGCCCACCACAAGCAACTCAGTACATTGGGAAACTGCTCCTGCTGCGCCTTATTTTCCGCATAAAACATCAGGAACGAGCTGATTATCATTATTATAATAATAACACCCATAATGACGCCTATCTCCGAACTCTTGTCCTTGATGACGTCCGCCACAAGTTTCATCGAACTATTGTAGCGCGCTATCTTGAAGACCCTCAAAAACCTCAACAGCCTCAGCATCCTCAATACACGGAGGTCGATATTGGTGTAATTGAGGTAGAATGGCAATATCGAAATCAAGTCGATCAAGCCCGCGAAGGAGAATATATAACTCTTGATGCTCTGCCAACGGGTCTTGCCCTTGTTTTCGGGGGCGAGGTGTGCCGTCAATATCCTGATGACGTACTCCACCGTAAAGACTATCACCGTAAACAAATCAAAGTTGTCGAAATAATACTTGTAAGGTATGTATATTTCGTCGTCGGTCTCCAACGCCATCTCACCAACGGACAGCACTATCAACGCCATCAAAAAGTAGTTGAAACATTTTGACAGCCTATTGCTCTCGTCTTTTTCGTCAACGATGTAATACAGCGACTTCTCAAACCTTTGAAATGGTGTCATGCCAATTGTCAGTTATTATTAATTAAAACTTCAACCTTGCGTCTGGTGCCAAATCCATCGCCGCAAATTCGCCTTTCAGGTACTTGTAATAACCCGCACCCGCTATCATGGCGGCATTGTCGGTGGTGAATTTGCGCTCCGGGATGAATACCTTCCAGCCCTTGCGTTTTGCGGTCTCCGTCAAGGTGTCGCGCAGCTCCGAATTGGCAGCAACGCCACCGCCGATAGTTATCTGACGGATGCCTGTCTCCTTGACAGCCTTGCCGATTTTCTCTATCAGGATGCTCACGATAGTGTATTGCAACGACGCGCACAAGTCGTCCAAATGCGTATCGATGAAATCCGGCTCCTCCTTCATCATGTCCCTCAATGTGTAGAGGAACGACGTCTTCAATCCCGAAAAACTGAAATCCAAGCCCGGTATGTTGGGTTTGGCAAAGTGGAACGCTTTTGGGTTGCCCTGGTGCGCGTGCTTGTCGATGACAGGGCCGCCAGGATAGCCGAGAGCCATCACCTTGGCGCACTTGTCGAAAGCCTCGCCAGCCGCGTCGTCTATCGTGGTGCCGATAATCTCCATGTCAAAATAATCCTTCACCTTGATTATCTGCGTATGTCCGCCCGATACGAGCAAGGTCAAGAAGGGGAACTGCGGGTCTTCCTTCGGCTTGTCTTTCTCATGTACAAACTGACTGAGGACGTGTCCCTGCAAATGGTTGACCTCAATCATCGGAATCCCGCCCGCCAATGCAAAACCCTTGGCGAAGGAGCATCCCACAATGAGAGAACCCAACAGACCGGGTCCCCTTGTGAACGCCACCGCCGAAATGTCGTTGGCAGTAAGCCCCGCCTGTTTCAACGCCTGGTCAACCACGGGGATGATATTTTGCTGGTGCGCCCTCGACGCCAATTCTGGCACAACGCCGCCATACGCCGAGTGCACCGCCTGACTTGCAATCACGTTGGAAAGCAACACACCGCCGCTCACTACCGCAGCCGACGTGTCGTCGCAAGATGATTCGATTCCTAATATATTGACTTCCAATTTGTTATAATTTATTTCCGTAGTTTTTTATAAAATCCTAAGTTACAACTAATTTGTCAGAATCAGAACATTTTGAGAATTTTTAACAAAAACCGCTAATTCTGCGCATACAACTGCCTCAGAGCTGGGTCGGCGTTGGCGCGATCCTCCATGTTCATATACTTGACAAACGCACTCATGCCATGGCTCTTGCCCTCGTTGAGATAGTAGCTGATATTCTTGGTGTAATACTCGCGGGCGTTGAAGTTGGGATTGAAGGCAAACTTGTGCTTGTACTCCTGTATCACGCTGTCGATGTTGGAGATGCCGTACTCGAGGGCGTCATTGAGCTCCTTCTTCAATTCGGCGTTCACCGGACGCAGCGACAGCCACGCCGCAAATACAAACGGGAAGCCCGTAAAATTGATCCACTCCTCGGCGAGGTCGTACCTGTACTTGTAATTGGTATATTCAAAACACCTGTCGCCGATGATGACGCCCGCCGTGCCGCCCTTGATCTCCTTTTCGTAGCCCGGCGCGGAGTCGATGAACTCGGGATTGATGTTCCAATGATGCCGCGCAAGTATCTTGACAAGCCTTACGCTCGTGGCTGACTGGTAATCGAGGTAAATCTTTGAAATCATCTCCAGAGGCACCTGGCTCGCCAAAAGCACCGACCTCACAGGCCCCTCGGCTCCGATGCAGAATTTGGAGACGATGTAGCTTATCTTGAGTTTTGGGATTATGCCGACGGGAACAAGCGCAATGTCGCACTCGCCGTCCATAAGCATCTTGGCACCCTTGGCAGGATATTCGGTGATGATGTCGCAATGCTCGGTGATGTAATCCGAGTGCTGCAGTCCGTAGAGGAACGGCAGCGAATTATGGTAAGAAACGAGAACTATCTTGGTTTTTTCCATGGTTGGTTAGTTTTCAATGATACCGCTGTATTGAGGGTCTTGGCTTTCGAGCTCTATCTGCGCCTTGGTGGCGGCTACAGTGCACACACCGCCCATATACGCAGCCAAAAACGTGCCACACAGCACATACATCGGCAGGGCGTAGATGGCTCCAATTGTAATTGCGAGATACTTGTAATGCCACACCTCATTGTTGCTCTCGCTGACGCTCCGGCGATAACGCTCGTTGGTGTAGTCCATGAACGAGTAGCCGAAGTAATAGGAATTGATGATAAAAATCAATGTAATCGAAAGCACCTGACCAATAATCGGGACGATATTGAGCAATAGGCACAACAATGTAAGCACGAGCTGCTTGATGGTGCTTTTGAGGGCAATCACCACCGACCTCCAGATGTCCTTGACGGTCTGCTTGGCGTCGGAGCTGAATACGCGCCCCGTGAGCGAGGTGTCGGTCTTTTCAGAAATTGTAGTATAGATGGGCGACATCAGCAGATTGACAATCGTGCCACCTATAAATATAAAGAGGAAAAACATCACGATGGGCATCACCCACTGCACCGCCGTGCCGAGCCAGCCGAGCCAGCCGCCGTGTTCGCTGTCCCACAACGAGCGTATCCACTCGCCGAGACCCCAGCCGCCCCATATCAGGAGACCCGCCAAGATG
>JAEEGK010030446.1_pt1 | contig 10696 bp, 9 predicted proteins | sample 8958771 | NCBI WGS metagenome assembly JAEEGK01 (sample SAMN16246547, study PRJNA631951) | gut metagenome | biome: gut microbiome; feature: rumen; material: SC-attached | host: Bos | place: Iran: Karaj | collected 2018-10 | reverse complement strand
TAAAGTTGCCGTGATGGCTTTGGTGGCACAAACTGATGAGGATGTCGAGGCTTTCAATTCCATGACGAAATTGAATGAGGCCGAGACCAATAATCAGTCTTCTATTTCTTTGAATTATGATGTCCCCAAAAAGAACGAAGGATTATATGTAGCGTTCTATACCGAAAAAGGTTGCTATTATAAAAAGGTAGAAGGAAATAGTGTTACGTTTGATCAGGTAACTGCTAAAACTAGAGCAGTAACCCGCACCGTTTCGGCTCCTAATGGTACTTTCGCCATTAGTAAGATTGATACTTCGTTTGCAGCTAAACGTGGCTGGATTCCTGACGAGAGGCTTTATATGCTTTCTGATGCCGATTATGACCGTATGAAGATTGCTGCAGACCCATACTCTCCAGAATATAATGCTTTGGTTCGAGACTTGGTTTTCGCATATCTGCCCAATAGTAAGGATTTGAATAACTTGACTCAGGTTATGGCTGCAGGTTATACTGATGATAATGCATATCGTATAACGACTGGTGAGGATGCGCCGATTATTATCTCGCCTATCTATAAGCGTGATAGTGCACCAGCTTGGGGAAATGAGGTATATAATTCTGACTTCTACTATTATTATTTTGACCCTGCTGATATGCCAAGTACGGCAGATGAACAAGTTGCATTTCTGAAGAGTCTGCCCAAATATAAGCTAATTCCATTTAATATCCATTTTGGTGAATCTGAGGATGATGTTCTGGAAAAACGCTATTCATATTGTGTTCTTTATTTTGGTGATAGCAAAACACCTACTATTGGAACAGAAGGTACGTTTAAATTCCCCAAAGGCTATAAGATTGGTTTCATGGTTCGTGCAAAAACTGATTTTAAGGAAAATGGTAAGCCAAGAAAACAAGGTGAACTCTATTTTGATGGTCGCTTGAATGTGGATATTAATGGTTATAGTGAGACTAATTTTAAAACTACTGTCAACAAATTTAAGTTGCCTCTTAATAGTCCTCGTGCCACTTGGCTAAGGGTTAACGACCGAGTCTTAATGTGCTGGGAATCTGGTACTGACACTGACTTTAATGATATCCTTTTGGAGGTAGAGGGAAGTGTTGAACCAATTTATACAGCTCACGAGTTTGAATATAATACCTATACATTCTGTTTTGAGGATACCCAGAAAGGTGATTACGATTTGAACGATGTTGTTATCAAGGCAAAACGCATTAATGAAACTACTGTTGAGTATTCTATCGTTGCTTGTGGCGCATACGACGAATTGTTTGTTAAGAACGTTAATGCTGATGTTATTAAGGATGATATTGAGATACATTCACTCTTTGGAAAGTCTCCTAAGCAGTTTATAAATACAGAGAGTGGAGCAGAAAAACTATCTGTGATTACGGCTCGGAAGACTGTTAGTGAATCATTCAGCTTCTTAGATGAAAAGAATCAGCCGTATGTTTACGATGCAACAACAAAGCATACTGTTAAGCTTTCTTTAAAAGGCCAGGATCCACATGGAATTATGATTCCTTTCGACTTTAAGTATCCTGTAGAGAAGGTTTGTATAAAGGATGCATATAATGAGTTTAATAACTGGGGCAAAAATCCTGTGAACTCAACTAATTGGTATACCAAGCCTGTTACAGGAAAGGTTATTGAATAATACATTATCATAAATACAATAGAAATCGTGTGAAGTTATTTCGCTTCACACGTTTTTTTGTTTGATTGTTTGGTTAACCCGATTTTTTTACGTAAATTTGCCATCGTTATAGTTTAATTAGAGTTTAGTACAATGACTAGAATTCTGTCAGGTAAATATAGGAATGGAATATTTATTCTATTTGGATTATTATTTATTGGTATTACCTTATATATATATAATAAGGTGTACTCCAAAGATTATGGCCACAAGGTTGTAGTTTGTTTCCCTGTATATGGCCAGAGCTATGCTTTAGGAGAGGAAGCGACAAGAATAACTAACTTCGATTCTCTAAGAATTAAGTATAACGGTAGAATTGTAACGGAGAATTTGGATTATACATTTGGCTATTTTGATCATAGTAGCCAATTTAAACAATGGGTAAAGCGAATTCTTCATTACGATAAGAAAGCTTTTGAGTTGTCTGTGTATAGTATGGCAGAAGAATTGGCTTCAAAACTTGGTGAAGATACAATAATCTGCATTTTTCCAGGTGGTCATGGTATGAATACAATTGAACAATTGATGAAGCCGGCTCCCCCATATCTTAAGTTTATAAAGGAGATTGAGTGTGCGTATAAGAAGGCCAACGAATATGGATGGGAGTTTATTGTTCCAGCCGTATGTTGGATGCAAGGTGAGTCGGATATAGTAGAATATCCTGATTACGACTATAAAGAGTATTTCCATCGTATGTATGATAATCTGAATACAGATATCAAACAGGTAACTCATCAAAAAAATGATATACGTATCATCTGCTACCAAGCATCTACAATTACCAAAGGTCTTCGCTACAAAGCAAATAATTATAATGCGACCGAACCTAAAACGCCAACGGCCCAGATGGAATTAATACGTGATGATTCTCTGATATGGGCAAGTGGCCCCACCTACCCATATGACTTTGTGAATGAATCGCTGCATATTGATGCTGTTGGTCAGCAGGGGATTGGTAAGCTTGCAGCAAAATCTGCTTTAGGTATTATCAGAAATCAAAAAAGGAATATCGGTTTGATGCCGATATCTTACAAGGTGGTTAGTAACGATATCAAGATAGATTACAATGTTCCCTGTCCTCCATTATGTTTTGACACTGTTCAGGTAAACAAAGTCGATAACTATGGCTTTAACGTCATCCGTCGTGATGGTGTAGATATTGTTTCTGACGTAAAAATCGATCAGACCTCGGTTATTATCCATTGTATAGCATCACCTGAGAACTGCAAATTGCGCTATGGTGTCAACGGCGAATTCCTGAAAGGAGGTCGAAAAGTCGGCCCCAGAGGAAATTTGAGAGATTCAAATGATAAATGCCCTGAATGGTCTTTGTTATTTGAGTATAAGTTTGGCAATTTCAGTGGCGATAGCTCGATCTAAAGCAGAATATCCGCATTCATTTAGATGCATCCCATCAGGAAGATATAATTCTTGTTGATCTTGTTTGTAATTATTGTTCCATACTTGGTATTGTAAGACAGAAACCTTGTCTTTATAGTTCTTCTCTATAATAAGAGCTTTTAAAGAGTTTCGATACAAATCCTTGCAATCAAGTGGGCACCTATTGATAAATGATGAAATATTTCTTAGTAACTTTTTGGGGTACTTTTGCCTATTATAGGCTTTGCGTATATCGTAATCTGGTATCTCCTGAATAATGGGACGTATATGGTTCTTTAATAACAATTGTATTATATAATCTATACTTTTCTTGTAGTATGATGTGCTCATTTTCTTATAGCTATCATTAATGCCAGCAGAGATGTAACAATAGTCAAATTGTTTCAGCTGCATGAAAAGCCTAAGTTCTTCATTATCATACATACTTTCATAAATCTCTTTGCTGGTTAGTCCATTAATGCCAAATGAATATACCCTAACCGGCTTGTGTAATTCATGCTCAAGAAACTCCGCTATCTTACAAGAATGATTTTTGTGTAAAAAAGCCCAACTGTCTCCTATGAAGGCTATGTTTATCGTGTCATTCTTTATAAGCCTCTGAAATATATATGGCTGCATTTGGGTGGGCGCAGCATAATAATTGTGAATTTGTTTTGCTATGATAAAGCATATAAAGCCTATTAATAGAAAAATAGTATAATACTTCTTTTTCATTTTTATACAATATACTTAATGTTCTTAAAGAAAATATCTTGCACTAGATAAGTGTTACTTATTTCTTAAGATGCTGATTTGCTATAGTTCTTAGTTTCGAAGAAATGATTTTAGAGTATATATTAGCTCCATTCTTATTTACATGTCCATTGTCATAGAAAAGTTCCGGATGCTGCTGAAAAAAAGAATTGTTGTAGTCAATATAGCATGGAATATTATAACTTGTACATAGACCATAGACTGCGTCAATGCATGGAATTTTTTCTTCACCAAATGCCATAAGGGTTGGAGGATAACATATTGATAATGCAATATTCTTTTCATTGCATTTTTTTATAATTCTTTCTATACATTCTAATTTGTTAGAGATGGCCTGCTCAACTTTATCAATATGTTTTATAGATGGGAATGATGATGGTATATCTTTAGGCATAAAACCATTCTCTTGATATTTCGTATTATCAAATAACATATATAATAGTACTCGAACCCATATTGTATTGTATCTTATAAGATTTGATTGAAGGAGCGTGCGATCGAATTCTCCTGTTTGATTAAAATGATTGTCGATGCTTTTGTATCCCATTTTGTAGTATGGCTTTAATACATCATAGATGCCTTCTCCGATGTTTGCGCCCATTTCTTCTGGTCTTAATCCTAATACAATCATTTTGGGAGTATGTCTTTGCAGTATACAATCAATGACTGTTTCACAAAATTCAATGCCTTGTCCTTCTATGCCTCCATTATAACATGTCATAGATAAACTATCTTCAATAATTTGTGGATCTATAGAATTTAGGATTGCACTATTGCCAATCAAAACGATTTCGGTGTTAACTTCTTTGATTAACTTATCTAGTGGACGATATCTGCCGGGGAGTTTGTGATTTTTGATATAGTAACTGCTGCAGACGCCCATTAGGAAATCCGTTACGAATAGAATTATGACAATAGATATTATATAGATGATAACTTTCTTCATATAACTTAAAATTGGAAATATATAAATTGTCCACTGTTAAACTCTGCACATAGCAATATGATGGCGATTACCAAAGCACTCGCGGGAATACTAATCCATGGATTTTTGTGATGCATTAATGAAATGCGAAATTGATACTCGTCCTTAATCTCTTTGATGAGGAGTATACAAATCATCAATATTGGTAGGACTAATGATGGAATACCATCGCCAAGAAAAAGATGTCCCTGCTCAGTTGTAATTTTGGATATTATTGTGAATGCGTCTTGTACGTTATTTGCACGGAAAAAGATCCAGGCAAAAACGATAAAGAAGTAAGTTGTGATTATCCTTATGATTTTTGGAGAAAGAGATTTGTGCTTTACGAATTTAGAATATGCAGAGTTTACGATTAAAAACATTCCATGCAATCCTCCCCAAAGAACGAACGTCCAGTTTGCGCCATGCCAAAGGCCGCTTATAAGCATTGTTAATAATAGATTCCGATTGTGTTTGATAGTAGAACATCGGCTTCCGCCTAATGGCTTGTATACATAATCTGCGAACCAAGACGATAAAGAGATGTGCCATCGTCTCCAGAATTCTTTTACTGATTGAGAAAGATAAGGGTGATTGAAATTTTGCATAAGGGTAAAACCTAAGCATTTCGCAGTGCCAATAGCAATAAGAGAGTAGCCACCGAAATCACAGAATATCTGGAAGGAGAAGAAAAATGATGCAAGGAGGAAACTTGTTCCGTTATGATTTGGAACGTTATTATATACGGCATCCACATAGGGAGCCACATTTCCTGCAATACATAGTTTCATAAAATATCCCCATATCATCATCTTTAATCCCTCAATGAATGTGTCTCCATTAAAACGGTGTTTTGTATGGAACTGTGGTAAAAGATTTTTTGCCCTTTCGATAGGTCCTGCAACCAATTGTGGGAAAAAAGAAACGAAAACGGCATAATTAACGAAATTCTTTTCTGCTTCTATGTCTTTGCGGTAAACATCAATGATGTAGCCGATACACTGGAAAGTGTAGAATGAGATTCCTACGGGAAGTAGATAATGTGAATAAGGTATATTAATGCGGATGCCTGATGGAGATATAATAGATGCAATAATATCTGTGGCAAAGTTATAATATTTGAATAGAAAGAGAATCAGAAGATTGATTAGTAGGCATATTGTGATAATTATTTTTTTGTATTTTTCTGTCAAATTAGTGAAGATGGCACAAGCCCATGTGGACAAGGATGTGAATATAATAAGTATGGCATAAGTCGGCTCCCAACTCATGTAAAAATAATAGCTAGCAAATAATAAAAAAAGATTTCTGTATCTGCCAGGTACCCCCCAATATAAAATGCAAATTGTAGGGAAAAAGAGGAGAAATGATATCGAATTGAACAACATTATTATATATAAGCACTTATTTTTTTGCAAAGATATAACTTTTTCCTGAAATATCTTGTTTTTTATATTAAAAATATGTAACTTTGCGGCATATGGATGTCTTCTTGCTTTATGATTATCTTTATTTTCTTTAAATTGTTTTAATAAAATATGAGCCCATTATTAAGTGTAATAACTCCTGTGTATAACGTTGAATCATATCTTGATAGATGTGTTCAGAGTATATTATGTCAGTCTTATTGTAATATTGAGTTAATTTTAATTGATGATGGTTCAACTGATAGCTCATCAAAAAAGTGTGAAGAATGGGCTAGAAAAGATAATCGTATTATTGTTATTCATAAAGATAATGGTGGTGTTAGCTCTGCGAGGAATGCTGGATTGGAAAAGGCTAGTGGGGAATACCTTACTTTCGTAGATCCTGATGATTTTCTTGCTCCAGATACATATAATTTAAATATGGAATATTTATTGGAGCATAGAGATGTCGATATTCTTCAATATCCTTATTGTAACTACATTAGTAATGATGAAATACTTGATTGTCATAAGCCTTTTAGTACATTGTTAGTTGGTTCGGAAAATGTTTTTAGGAATTGGTGGTCTGGAAGTCCTCTGGAATATGTGATATGGAATAAGATTTATAAGCGAAATATCTGGGATGGAATACATTTTAATGTAGGTCATGTGTCGGAAGATACCTGTTTGGTGCCTTTTTTTGTGAATAGGGCCAAGTCTGTTTATATCTCAGAACAAGGCATGTATTATTATCAACGTAACAGGATTAATTCTTATACGTTTGGTGAATATACCTTCGATAAGAATATTGATTTGTTTGAGGCGCATACGGCAATTTTTGAGTGTTTTAAGCAATTTCCTGATATGATTACTGAAAAAGTGTTGGCTTTTACTCGATTATATAGGCGTTTGATAATAGCAAAGCAGACTGAACCGTCTGCAAATATTAATACACAACTGCAATTAATCAGATTGCTATTCCCTTCATGGTTAGATATTCTTAAATCTCGTGATACTGAGAAACTATGGCTTGTGACAGCCAAGATTTTTGGAGCCAAGTTTTTTATTAAAATGTTTCTTAGATACTTAAAATTCATAGAATAATCATTAGTAATAATTTAAAGAAGCATCAACTAATGTTATATATATTTAATCAAGTTTCTCATATTCTGAAATATCAAAATACATTTTGCCACCTCCTGCGACGACAAGCCGCCAATTAGGATGCTTTTCATGCACTTTTTTCATAGCCTCCAGCAGCAAATCCACACCTTTATAACTTGCTATTTGACCAAAAAAAGTAAATACTTCTCTTTTATTTCAACTTTAACACTTGGTATATATCTCAAATAATCGAAAATACATAATTGCGAAAAAGCTATTTTATCCAAAGGTACATTATAACGCTCGCAAAACTCATTAGTTGTTTTGTTATTTAACAGAATAAGTTTATCGGCAATTTTATATCCTAACCGTCGATATTTTTCGTACACATTATTAGTGTCACTGGAGTGAGGAAGAGGATCGTGAACAAACATTGTTTTTTTATATGGAAGGAAGTATGTAATTGCAGGTGTCCCTGTCCACGGCCAAGTGTGATGTATCTGTACTGGGGAAAATCGTATAATTCTCAACATCGCCTTAAAATACAACAAAAAAAACTTGGGATTTCGAAAACGATATCCAGGTGCACTAATCATATATAGATCGTCAAAATTAATATAGTCTTTATATATTTGCATTTCCTTTATATCCTTTGCCGGAATTATTCCACTAGGATAATAGTCTTTTAGCTTAAATAAAGGATTTGCAAGACCTCGCATACAGAAAAAATAGGCAATTTTCACTCCCCTCTTTTGTAAACCATGTATAATACATATGTCCGTGTCCAAACAATAGTCGGATCCCATCATTGCTATTTTCATAATTTTATTATACTATTTCGATATTTATTTGACAAGATTGCTATAATCAGAGGGAAAACAATGCCTATTATTGCATATAATATCCAATACCCTACATCAGACATACTATTAATTACAGGGAACGATGCTAGATTTATAAACGACAAGTCATACATATATATCAATAAAATAGAAACAATTTTAAAGGCAAAAAAATGCCACGTTAATATATCTAATGTATGCTCACCAATTAGCATCAAGAAATCCCCGCCGATTATTTTTTTGTCCAATATATACTTACTCATTCCTAAGACGACCAAAGTGCCTAACACAGCAGTTATCATATAGGGTGCAGCAAGGGGCCACGGACAATTATCCATACTTGCTCTCCACAAGAAACTACCAAGTATAACTAGCAATGAAGAAACCACCAGGAACCACTTTTTTGTTTCATATTCTAAACCACTCTGTTTATACCACATCCCTGTCCATATAAAAAAAGCCGCCATTATTTCGCGAAATCCCACAACAGGAACTTGAAGTGGGAAAACGAGCATTACCATAGTTATGATTAACAAAAATGTCCCCCCTCCCAACAGTCCTCTATATCTGCATTGGAAACGCCCCCCAAAAACACATTGCAGTTTTAAAATCGCATAAAAGATTAATGCCCCCCAAAATAAGGAATGAAGAAACCAATATCCACCCAAGAGCTGTTCGCAATGATTCATAGTAAAAACAACCTGAATGAATCTAATAATAAAGTCTATTAGAATATATGGCTCTTCATAAAAGTAAAACGAATAAAAGACATTATGAAGCAGCAAAAATGGAACTCCATATTTTATGTATACCAGCCATGTTCCTTTAAATCTTTGGAGAAGGAAACGCTTCGATTCATTTAAATAAGTAGTTTTAAAGCAGTACCCACTCATAAAGAAGAACAAAGGCATATGAAACATATAAATACAATGAGTCAACATTTTGGGACAATGAGAATGCCCTATCACCATTAATATAATGGCAATCCCTTTTGCTATTGTTACAGATTGGTCTTTCATCATCCTCTATTATTTAATACTATTTACGTCTATAATCAATGCCTCATTAGATTCTACGAAGATTGGTACATTTGTAACACCAAGACAACTATTTTTCATTCTAAGAATTTTCCCATTAATATTAGTAACACGCACAGCAGTTCTCTTATTTAATTCAACTAAAGTTTCGCAAGTGATGGCGCACCTGCATAATTTAACATAAAATTGGAATAAAAAAGGCTTCGAAGTTTGCATAACTCACAGAAAATGAGTAACTTTATAATCGCCAAAAAATAAAGTTCAAACTTAGAAGCCGTGAGCAAAGGTACAACAATTATTTCAGATTTGAGAAGCTTTTTCTCAGAAAATGAGAATAACCGTGCAATTGATGCGATTATGAGAGTAATGGAGTGCATAAACATACGTCCTGACCAGATAGGGACAGAAAAGAAGGAGAACTGCAAGTTTACGAACGTGCAGGTCCTTAATCTTCTGATGCTGTTCCCATTCTTCGTCGTCAGGAATGCATATCGGTACTCAGGCTCTTCTTTAAGCCGCCTGTTCTGTTGTGAGAAAGACATGTTCTATCGTTTTATGAATGATGGTAATAACAAATGGCGCAAACTGCTGTATGCAATGAACCTCCAACTGCTCCGAAAGATCAGCCGCAGTACAGAGGCTTTGCACGACAAGCCTGTATTCTTGATTATCGATGACACTGACGCTCCAAAGAGCGGGCGTAAGAGTGAGCTCATCGGCAAGGTGTTCTCCCATATCCAGCATAAGAGCATCCTCGGCTACAAGTGCCTGACTCTGCTTCTGAGCGACGGCATTAGCCAACTGTTCCTCGACTTCTCGCTTCATGGCGAGGAGGGCCGCAAGCCTGACAAGAAGCAGGGACTGACGGACATGCAGCGCAAAGCCCGGTATAGCAAGGATTATAGCGGAGAGGTTGTCGAGGAACGCATCAAGGAGTACACGATGTCGAAGATTGACAAATCCATCGAGATGGTGAAGTATGCCATCAAGCGTGGCATCCGTTTCGACTATCTGCTGGTTGATAGTTGGTTTACCTGTGCAGACCTTGTTCACTTGATAACCAGTCGCCACATCAAGTGCCACCTGATTGGCATGATTAAACTTGGCAAGACCAAGTACCACACCAAGTAGGGCGACTTGACTGCTAATCAAATTGTTACAAAGCTCCAGAAACAGGGACTTACCAAGCACAGCAGGACACTCAGATGCACCTACTGCACCATAGACGTGAAGTTTGCAGGTACTATCGTCCGCCTGTTCTTCTCTAAACGAGGACGAAAAGGGCAGTGGAACGGGCTGCTTACCACAGACCTTTCGCTCAGCTTCCTCAATGCATACAGGACGTACGCTACCCGTTGGACTACTGAGGTGGCTTATCACGACTGCAAGCAACTGCTCGACTTCGGCAGATGTCAGAGCGTACACTTCTCTGCGCAGATTGCCAGCTTCACGCTGACCATGATGCAGTATAACATACTGTGCACAGTGAAGCG
>JAEEGK010030444.1_pt1 | contig 10696 bp, 7 predicted proteins | sample 8958771 | NCBI WGS metagenome assembly JAEEGK01 (sample SAMN16246547, study PRJNA631951) | gut metagenome | biome: gut microbiome; feature: rumen; material: SC-attached | host: Bos | place: Iran: Karaj | collected 2018-10 | reverse complement strand
ATATCAATTTTGCCTTGGAGTTAGCGGGAGTTAACGGGAGTTAGTGCTAACGCACGGGAGTTAACGGACGTTGGTTTTCGTGTCCCCAACTCTACAGGCTAAGGTGCCGTCCGTTAACTCCACAGGCCACGGCTTGTTAACTCCCGCTAACTTCTGTTAACTCCCAATACATATAGATAATTTTGAACAACTACTTAAATTATGAAAGCATCAAGAATTATCGCAATCGCTTTACTGGCGATGGGAATCTGCACCATAAATGCAGTCAAGGCTTTCGGACAGGAAAGTTTCCCCGAGGGTTCCTATTCTCCCGTGACCAACATCAACGTCCATTCCTATCCCCGAGTATTGGCTGACGGCTCGGTGATGTACCGCGTGAATGCTCCCGAAGCTCAAAAGGTCCAGATTGACCTTTGCGGCATCAAATACGATATGACCAAGGACGAAAAAGGGGTGTGGGCTGTGACCACCAAACCTCAGGTTCCCGGTTTCCACTACTATTTCCTCATTGTCGATGGCGTCTCGGTGGCCGATCCTGCCAGCCAGACGTTCTTCGGATGTGGTCGTTGGTCGAGTGCCATAGAAATTCCAGAGGAAGGAATGGAGGACTTTGAGGTTCACGATGTGCCCCATGGTGAAGTGCGCACCATGCAATATTATTCGAAGGTCGATGAAGCCTGGCGTCCCTTGATGGTCTATACGCCAGCTGGCTACGACGAGAGCCGACAGGATTATCCCGTGGTCTATATCCAGCATGGAGGCGGCGAGGATCATCGCGGATGGATGGAACAGGGACGCACCGCGCAAATCATGGACAATCTGATAGCTGAGGGCAAGGCTGTGCCTATGATCGTGGTGAGCGCCAACAGCAATGTGGCTAATCGCAATGGCGGCTTCGGCGGCGGGTACAGTTGGCAGGGAATGCAAGCATTCCGAAGCGAACTCCTCGAGAATATCATTCCTTTTGTCGAAAAGAACTATCGTGTGAAACGCGACCGGAAGAGCCGCGCCATGTGCGGCCTCTCGATGGGAGGTGGTCAGTCGTTCTACATCGGACTGCGCGACCCCGATGTTTTTGCCAATGTCGGCGTATTCTCTACGGGTATGTTCGGCGGTATTCGAGGCGCATCCAATTTCGACCTCGAAACAGAAGTGCCCGGCATCCTCAGCGACACCAAGACCTTCAACGAACAGTTTGATGTGTTCTTCATGAGTTGTGGCGAGCAAGATCCGCGTATCGACTATACGCGCGAAGTGGTCAAGAAGATGCGGGACGGTGGGGTAGATGTTCGCTTCAATTCCTATCCCGGCGATCACGAATGGCAGGTTTGGCGCAAGTCGTTCCACGAGTTCGCACAATATCTGTTCAAATAAATATTTTTCTCAAATTTGAGAATTATAGAATTATTTCCTTTTTCCCCCTTTTGACCTACTCAATTCTTTTTGTTCATATAACCTTGGAATAAATTTTGGGTATGAATAGAATAAAGCTCATATTCCTGATTTTACTCTTCGTGTTTACAATTATCACTATGATTCGTCCGATATATCCACACGAACAGTTCTTGCAACATGCAGGTACTTTGCTTTTGGCTATACCACTCGTTTTCGATTTGGTAAAGAACCGCATGCCCAATAATGTATATGTATGTCTGGTGCTTTTCACATTCCTCCATGTTCTCGGTGCTCGATATATATATTCCTACGTCCCTTACAAGGAATGGTGCATTTCCTTAGGTATTGTTGATGCGGACTTCTTTCAAGACCCTCGCAATCATTACGACCGTCTTGTGCATTTCGCTTTCGGAATCCTGCTATTCCCCTACTTTCTGTATATCAGTAGGAAATGGATAAAGCAGATGCCCATAGTTGCAGTCTTCATGGCTTGGCTTATCGTTCAAACTGGTAGCATGATCTATGAGCTTTTTGAATGGTTACTTACCATTGTCATGACCTCGACAAATGCCAACAACTATAATGGTCAACAAGGAGACTTATGGGATGCGCAGAAGGATATGGCTTGGGCAATGCTTGGTTCAACCATAATGTCAAGTATTTATCTGATAAAATCTATTCGTCACAGACATGATAAGAAAAGCTAACAAGAATGACATCCCGGGTGTGATTTCCCTACTGTTTCAGGTGAATGCCGTGCATCATGAGATTCGTCCGGACCTGTTCAAGGGAAACACGGTCAAATACAAAGAAAAAGAACTTGCTGAACTCCTCAACGACGAAAGCAAGCCCATCTTCGTCTATGTTGATGAAGATGGGAATATCCTGGGGCATGCCTTCTGCCAGATTATCGATATCAAAAACAATCAACTGCTGCAGGACATTAGGACATTATATATCGATGACATCTGTGTTGATGAGAATGCACGAGGCCGACACATCGGCAAGGCTATGTATGAATATGTACGCGATTTTGCCCAATCGATAGGATGCAACAATATGACACTGAATGTCTGGGAGGGCAACGACTCGGCTTTGCACTTCTACAAGAGCATGGGTATGAAAGTGCAAAAGACAGGGATGGAGATTATTCTGTAACTACTACGCTCCATTAACGTGGGGCAAAAAGATAAAAACCTTAGATTAACACTTAAATTTATTATTCATTATGACTATATGTTTTTTTACGGCTTCGGGCAATAGCCTATATGTTGCTCAGCGCATTGGTGGCAAACTCTTGTCAATCCCGCAATTGATGAGACAAGACAAGATCGAGATTGAGGATGATGCTGTCGGCATCGTCTGCCCAGTTTATGTCGCCGAATTGCCGATGATGGTTTCCGAGTTTATGAAAAAGGCAGAAATCAAGACCGATTATCTTTTCGTTGTTCTTACCTGCGGCGAAAGTTTCGACACAGCCTTGGGACACGCCGAACTTGCTGCACAGGCAAGAGGCTGGGATATCAAGTATGGCAACGGAGTAAAGATGGTTTACAATTACCTGCCGTTGCACGATATGGAGGAAGAAATTGCCAAGCTTCCCGAGAAAGATGAGGAAGGACAGATCAGCAAGGTTCTCGCCGACCTCGCCGAAAGGAAAATCCAGAAAGTGGTCATCACTCCCGAACTCCAAAAGCAGATGGAGTTCTTCCATAACGAATACGCCACGAAGCTGTTGGACAAGAACTCTGCGCTCGGCTATTACGTGACCGATTATTGCGTACGTTGTGCCTTCTGCTCGAAAGTCTGCCCATCGAACAACATCAAGGTAACCGGCTTGGGTGTCAAGTTCTTCGACCATTGCGAGGTATGCTATGCCTGCGTCCACAATTGTCCGATGAAGGCTATCCACTTGAAGAATGAACGAAGCGGCGCTCGTTTCCGCAACCCGCATTTGATGTTGAAGGACATTATCAAGGCAAATGAGTGATAAACAATTAATAATTAACAATTAAAAAATATCAATTAATAATTATCGGCTTGGGCCGAACATCGCTAAAACTTATGTTCCAAAAAAATGTTATCATGATTGCCTGCGGCTTGATGCTGGCAGCCTGTTCAAAGAATGAACCAAAAGAGACAGTTATGGATTTTACCGACAACGTGAAGGTTGCGCTCGAAAACGGAGGCAAGATTGACCTCAATGCACTGAAATGGACGCGCGAACCAGGCGGATTCGAAGTGAAGGGCGACACCATCGTGATCACCACAGCTCCGCACACCGACCTCTGGCAGCGCACCTACTATCACTTCCAGAACGACAATGCACCTGCCCTCCAGATGCAGACGCGTGAGAAGTTCTTCAGCTTCGTGGTGAAGACCGACTTCACGCAGAGCCACCATCGCTTCGACCAGTGCGGCATCGTCATGTACCTCAACAGCGAGAACTGGGTGAAGGGCTCGGTCGAATACGAGAACGAGCAGTTCCAGCACCTCGGCAGCGTGGTCACCAACAAGGGTTATTCCGACTGGGCCACGACTGCCATTCCTGCCGATGTCAAGACGATGTGGTATCGCTTCTCGCGCCGCGATGACGACTACTGCATCGAATGCTCGACCAATGGTTTGGATTTCAGCCAGATGCGCATCTGCCACGTCTATGAAGGTGCTGACCTGATCAGCTTCGGAATCTATGCCTGCTCGCCCGAGGAGTCGTCGTTCACCGCCGTCTTCTCCGACATGAAGATTACCGAATGCGCCTGGAAGGCCCATGATGGCCAGCAGCCGGATTGATATAATTAATGATATTAAGGGATAAGAAGGGATATTTAGGGATTTGAAGTGACGATACCTTCGCCTTTTTAAAATCAGACCCAAATAAACATTCGTCCCTTAATATCCCTTAATATCCAAAATATCCCAAGAATCCAATAAAAAAATGACTAAAACGAGATTATTCCTGCTGATTGCCGTTCTCGCCGTTTGCGGGACGATAGGGTTCACCTCCTGTTCGTCCAACAAGGAGAACGTCAACGAACTGAGTAATATCAAAAGGATTGCCGATCAGGTGTGGACTTTCAGCCAAAGTCATCCCGATGGCTTTACGATTGACGTCCGTTCGATGTCCGAACCCACCGAAGGCATAGCCGTCAGCTATGCTGCCACACAGGGCAGCCATTCGCGCGACCAGCTCGATAAGGTGGTCCGTCACGCCCTGGAGCACGAGGGCTACGTGGGCGGCTGGTACAACAGCGAGGACGGACTCTATTACTTCGACAGCACCCGTCTCTTTCCCGAAGACTCGCTGCGCAGCGCCCTCCGTTTCGGCAAGGAAAATCTGCAGCATTCTGCTTTCATTCTTTCCACCTACACCGACATCCCGATAGGGGGCAAGGTGGCCGAAATCGTTGAACGAGGTACTATCTGTTTTGGTACGACGGGTGACTATCGGCCCCTTTCGTTCCTCGAACCTTCGACGGGCGAATATTGGGGCTTTGGCATCGAAATGGCCCAATCGATTGCCGACTATCTGGATGTCAAAGCCGGTTTCGCACCTACCTCTTGGCCCACACTCACAGCCGATGTGATGGCCGAGCCGCAGAAATTTGACCTCGCTATCGGTGGCATCACCATCACCGATGCGCGTCTCGAAATCATGGACATGAGCCAAGGGTATCTGGGCAACGGGAAGACCATCCTTTGCCGCGCTGAAGATGCCTCGCGCTTCCAGTCGCTGTCCGACATCGACCAACCCGAAGTGCGTGTGATGGTCAATCCCGGTGGCCTCAACGAGAAGTTCGCCAACGAGAACCTCACGCATGCCACCATCATCGTCCATCCGAAGAACGAGGAAATCCCTTCGCTCGTAGCCGAAGGACAGGCCGACATCATGATTACCGAAATCACCGAGGCGCCCTACTATGTGCAGACCGACAGCCGGCTGGCAGCTCCCTTGCTCGACAAACCCTTCACGCATGGCGAGATCGGCGTGCTGATGCAGAAGGGACAGGACGACCTCCTGCAGATGGTCAACAACCTGATTGACCGCAAGAAGGCCGACGGTTCGCTTCGCCAGCTCCACGAAAAGTACGGTCTTGTCTATTCCTACTAAATAATGAGCTAAAATTTGCTTTCGAGTTAATTTACACTAACTTCCATTAACTACACATATATGCTGAAAAGACTTTCATTTATCGTCGTCTTGCTGTTTGTCTGGACCTGTATAAAGGCAGAGACCGCACGATTCTGCCTGGCAAAAGAAGGGAAGACTGCCACGATTGTGGTGGATGCGGACGACTGGAAAGGCGTTATCCGTGCTGCCCGTGACTTAGGCGACGATGTGCGCAAAGTGACCGGTGTGTCATCGCAGGTGGAACTCCAGACCTCCATCGCTATCGGTCTGCTTCCTCATGAACGAAAGAACCTCGATGCCTCCATCCTTGTAGGCACAATTGGCAAAAGCCGAATCATCGACCAATTGGTCAGGCAAAAGAAACTCGACGTCGAGCAAGTGCGTGGTCAATGGGAGTCCTATCTGATTGATGTGGTGGATGGCAACCTCGTGATTGCGGGCAGCGACAAGCGCGGCACCATCTACGGCATCTATGACATTTCTGAGCGCATAGGCGTTTCACCCTGGTATTGGATGGCCGATGCGCCCGTATTGCACCGCGACGAGCTCTACTATGAGGATGGCCGATTCGTTCAGCCTTCGCCAAAGGTGAAGTATCGCGGCCTGTTCATCAACGACGAATGGCCCTCGTTCGGCACCTGGTGCAACAACCAGTTCGGCGGTGTCAACGCGAAAGCCTACGAGCATATCTTCGAACTGCTGCTTCGCCTGAAGGCAAACTACTTCTGGCCCGCCATGTGGGCTACAGCCTTCAACGAAGACGATCCGGAAAGTCCAAGAATTGCCGACGAGATGGGCATCGTGATGGGGACCAGCCATCATGAGCCGATGATGCGTTCGCATCAGGAGTATCTTCGCCGCAAGGATCAGGTTGGTCCCTGGGACTATGCCACGAATCCAACTCGCCTGAATCAGTTTTTCCGTGAAGGTCTGGAGCGCAACAAGAACTATGAAAACCTCGTCACCATCGGTATGCGTGGCGATGGGGATGTGGCAATGGGCAAGGGCGACGATGCCGAAAACAGGAAGACCCTTGGACGCGTGATCGAAGGCCAGCGTAAGATCATCAAGGACATCTATGGTCATTCGGATGCCGTGCCGCAACTCTGGGCCATCTTTACCGAGGTGCAGCGGTACTACGATGCAGGCTTTACCGTTCCCGACGACGTGACGCTGTTGCTCTGCGACAACAACTGGGGATACATCCGACGCAAAGGTCGCGACTTCGAACGTCGTCGCAAAGGCGGTCTCGGACTCTACTACCACATCGACATGAATGGTGGACCATGGAACGACCGATGGGTGAACACAACCACCGTGCCCAAGTTGCGTGAGCAGTTGAATCTTGCCTACCAAAGCGGCATCGACCGCATCTGGATTATCAATGTAGGGGATTTGAAGCCCAAGGAGATGCCCATCGACTTCATCATGCACTATGCCTGGAACCCCGATGCCATTCAGCCTGGTGACGAACAGGAATGGCTCCAACAGTGGACGGCGAGCGTGTTCAAGGGTTTGTCGAAAGAGATAACCGACGAGTGCGCCGACATCATTGGCAAATATTCAAAGTATAACCTCTGGCGCAAACCGGAATCCCAAGTGCCTGGCATCTACAACTACGAGGAGATGCTTCACGTCAGCCACCTCTGGCAATCGCTTGAGACGCGATGCGAAGCCTTGAAGGAGAAGATTCCAGTCGAGGCTCAAGATGCTTTCTATCAGCTGGTCTATTATCCTGCTGTTGCCAGTGCCGGTGTCGCTCACATCTACAATGCAGCCACCATTGGCGATAGTCTGACCATTTGTCAACTCATGGAGAAAGACCAGCGCCTTACCAATTATTATAATAAGGTGATGGCTGGCGGCAAGTGGGACGGTATGATGCTGGACAATCACATCGGCTATACCAAATGGTCGATTCCTGACCGGAACTACCATCCGATGACGCTTGGCTACAAGGTTGACCACGACCTGAGTGCTTCGAATAAAACTAAGGAATACACCATCGCGGCCTGTGATTTTTCTCGAAAAAGCGAAGACTGGATATTCCTGCCCGACCTGGGACGTGGCAAGGGTTGCATGGGTGCCAAGGACGTGATGCGTTCTTCGGACGAAAGCGGAAAAGGCCCCGTGCTGGAATACGAAGTTGAACTGACCGACGAAGGACATATAGCCATCGGCATCCTGCCTACGCAAGATATACTGCCAGCTCGTGGACTGCGTCTTGGCGTACAAATCGATGACCAGCCGATGCAGACACTCGATGCCCGTCGCGGCCTGGTAGATACATTCATGGAATATACGCCACAGAATCTTTCGGTTTCGAAGGTCTTGAAGCCCCTCCCTTCTCGGAGCCGCCTTTCGCTGAGTGGCTTTGCTAACGGTCGGCAGTTAATTCGTCGGGATGAGGTCTTTGACAATCTTCGTTGGCTCGATGCCACTTTCAAGACTACTCCAGGCAAGCATACGCTTAAGCTGATTATGATAGACCCCGAGATAGTTGTCGAACAAATCGTTGTCAATCCCGATGACAATCGTTACAGCTATTTCGGCGCTGGATACCAATGGGAATGATATAATAAAGGAATGAATATGAAAAAGTTGATTGTTATAATAGCATCGTTGCTGACCCTATCTGCACAGGCACAGCATCACGATTGGGAAGATCCTTCGGTGCTGGGCCTCAACAAGCTGCCTTATCACGCTACGCTGCAACTGCCTTCCAAAGAGCAAGAATGCAAGGAAATCGTCAGCCTCGACGGCGAATGGCTTTTCCATTGGAGCCCGAATCCCGAGGAGCGACCTGCCGACTTCTATCGGGAGGATTATGACGTGAGCGACTGGAGTAAAATCGCCGTTCCCGGCAACTGGCAGACACAAGGCTATGGAACTCCCATCTATATCAACATCAACTATCCATTTGCCCGAAACCGACCCAGTGTTACAAGCGAGCCACCTGCAGACTGGACGGCTTTCGGAAATCGGAACCCTGTTGGTTCGTATGTGACCTTCTTTGATGCAACCGACGAGATGCTTCGTCAGAACCTCATTCTGCATTTCGGCGGAGTGCATTCGGCGATGTATGTTTGGGTGAACGGTCAGCTGGTGGGATATAGCCAGAATTCGATGTCACCCGCCGAGTTCGACATCACGAAATATGTCCGTCACGGCAGCAATAAACTCGCCGTGGAGGTCTATCGCTGGAGCGATGGCTCGTATCTCGAAGACCAGGACATGTGGCGTCTTTCGGGCATCTTCCGCAGCGTCCAGTTGTGGGTAAGGCCTTTGGTCCATATCACCGACTATCAAGTCACGGCCGAACCGAACGCCGACTTTTCGGAGGCTAATGTCAAGGCCGCCATCAGCATCCGCAACGGAATCAAGAAAACAAAGAAAGGGTTGCAGACTGTACTTCGGATTGATGGAAACGAAGTGGTGAGCAACCTCTCTAAACTGGCAGCAGGCGACACAGCGACCATCACACTCATCTACCAGTTGAACAATCCCCGTCTCTGGTCGGCCGAGAAGCCTGAGCTTTATCCATTCAGCGTGGAACTGCACGATGCCGATGGAACAGTGATCGAACATTTCGACTACCACCTGGGCGTCAAGAAGGTGGAAGTTGTGGGTGAGGTGTTCAAGATCAACGGCAAGAATGTCAAACTGCGCGGTGTGAACCGTCATGACCACCATCCCAAGACAGGAAGATTTGTGGACGATGACACCTACGAACAAGACATTCGCCTGATGAAACAAGCCAACATCAACTTCCTGCGCACCTCGCATTATCCTGATCGGGAATATCTATACGAACTTTGCGACCGTTGGGGAATCTATGTGATGGACGAAGCCAATCACGAGACGCATGGATACGGTTATGCCAATCAGGAGATGGGGGAGGACCGTGCCTGGCAAAAGGCGCATGTCGATCGTGCCGAATCGCTGGTCAAGCGTGACTTCAATCATCCTTGCGTCATTCTTTGGAGCCTTGGCAACGAAGGTGCTGTAGGACCGAACATCGAGGCAATGTATAACAAGGTGCGCGAACTGGACACTACACGTCCACCGTTCTACGATAGCGATCGTCGCTATAGCGCGATCTGGGACGACAGTTATCTTTACCCCGAAGACCTTCGCAAGAATGCCCAGGAAGTTACCGACAAACCCTTCATGATGCGTGAATATGCCCATGCCATGGGTAATTCGTGTGGCAACTTGAAGGAGTATTGGGATGTGATCTATGCCGATTCTTCCATTTGCGGAGCCGCTATCTGGGACTGGGTGGACCAAGGTTTGTATTCCTCCATCAAGGACAAAGATTCCAAGGATAAATATTTCCTCTACGGAGGAGACTTTGGCGACAAGCCCAACGACGGGGCATTCTGCATCAATGGCCTGATTGGTCCCGACCGCAAGCCACATCCTCATTACTACGAGGTGCAATACACCTATCAGCCTATCCAATTCGTGAGACAGGGCGAAGATAGCATTCGTATCATCAATCGAGATTTCTTTAATAGCATTTATGAATACGAATATTCCTGCGAAATCTATCACAATGGAGAGTTGGTGAGCCGTGACTTGGTTGAGCTCAAAGTCGATTGTTTCGAGATACCTTATCCTTATTATCCTTACAACAATCCCGAACTCATTCTCAACGTCTATGCTCGTTTGAAAGAAGACAAACCTTGGGCAGAAGATGGCTTTATCGTTGCACGTGAGCAATTTGTCCTCATGCCCGAACCTTTCTGGGATGGCTTCAATGGCGAACCAGCTGAGTCGCAACAAGATGAGGATTGTACCATCGTAACCACTGATCAAGGCATCGTCACCATCGACAACACGGGAGCTCTCACTTCCTGGATTGTCGATGGCAAGGAGATGTTGCAGGCGCCTTTGGAGCCCTACTTCTGGAAACCAGAGAATGACAATCAGCATGCAGCACACTTTGCTGAACGGGTCGCCTTATGGAAAGAAGCAGCTACCAATCGCACTGTACATTCCATTCGCACCGAAGTTGATGAACGTGGTCTGAGCGTTGTCTACGACATCTCATTGTCAGTAAACGCCAACCTCTCATTGACTTATACTATCCTACGCGATGGTCGTATCCATGTCAAAATGGATTATTTCCCACAAGCTGGTAATCTTACTGTTATGCCCAAATTC
>JAEEGK010030442.1_pt1 | contig 10697 bp, 10 predicted proteins | sample 8958771 | NCBI WGS metagenome assembly JAEEGK01 (sample SAMN16246547, study PRJNA631951) | gut metagenome | biome: gut microbiome; feature: rumen; material: SC-attached | host: Bos | place: Iran: Karaj | collected 2018-10 | reverse complement strand
TAATATAGGTGATAAATCAACACAAGATAAACCTTCAGCCGCTACAGTATCACTACAACAAATATTTTTACCAAGAATGTTATCACCGCCTTCAATTATTGAACGAAATATAGAATCACCATCTGAATAAGTACTATATGATGGGTAATATGTTTCCCTAATATTTTCTAAATCCCTACCATTACTTAAAGAACTAATAGGTATAAATACTAGAGACGGATTAGTATCACCAAACTTACTCCAACATCTATTAAAGAAATCTATTACCTCTTTTTTATCTTCTTCGCTCATATTATTTCTTTCAATTAATTTTGATATCGCAAGAAAACACGTATCATAATCTCTGTTGGCATATCCATATCTACTTTCCTCTGGTATAAGATTCCATGCATAACATTGATTACCACCACAAAATTGTCCAAACCATTCAGGTGAATCAGCATAATATAACATATTTTCCGGAGTACTATCATAAAACCAACCATTTTGACCTGTTTCGATATCCCATACTCCCCAACCAAGTGGATTATCATTACCATATTTTTTAAAAATCGAAGCAATACGCATAAGTTCCATTTGTTCATCTACTTTAATTTGTGAAGGACTAAAACCATGTTCCATATTCATTTCTACTGCTTTACTATTTCCAGCATGGAAAACATAACCATTTTTTATAATATTATCAAAAGCATAATCAATAATATCAACTATTCTACTTTCCTTTTCTTCATGTGGAATTCCTAATTTAGTTGCAATTCTATCTTTTAAAAACTTGATTTGCTCTTTGTTATCAGTTAAAGACATATATTCTACAATACCATCAGTTTCTCTAAATAAAATACAATATCCGATCATTTTAGAAAAATTTGTCTCACATAGTTTCTTTTCAGTAATCGTCATTCCCTTTTTCTTCATATAATAATGATTTATTAAAGGATTATTTAAACACTCTGACACAATTTTACCAATATCTTCGTTCATTTCCAAACCTTCTTTCTTATGCCATACACTAGTATAACTACATTATAACATATTTCATTACAAAAAAAGAAGTATTGCTACTTCTTCATTTTGAATGTATTTTTGTATACTGTGAATAACATTATGCCAATACCACATAAACGCGCTAAGAAAGATATAAATCCTCCTACATATGGAATTAATGAAATTACATATAAAGCAGTAATACCAATTAAGCCTTCTAATAAAGCATTTTCTTCTCTACCAGATTTAGACATAAGCTTTCTACCAATATAATAACCCATATATGCATACGCTAAGTAAATAGTAATACCATAAGCAACTAATGCAAGTAATGCAAGTGGTATACCTATAACAAACGCAAATAAGATTATTGAAGCCATAGGTACTAAAATTAAGAATACTAATGCATAACCAATATAAGTAATTATTTGCATCGCGCTTAATTCATCTTTACCTACACCTCTTAATAATACTGGTGTAAACACTGCCATTATTACAAATACTAATAATAAACTTAAATAACTAAATGCTTTTACCTTTAATGTTACTAAGAAAGGATTAATAGTAACATATCCATAATCATTAGCGTCTACTGCTTCTAAAGAACCTATACTAGCTGCTGAATTAATAGTAGCTTTATCTTTAGTATATTTTAATGTACCACTAATATTAACATTCTTACCAATAGTAATATTACTACCTAATAAAGTAACATTACCCATGATTTCAACATCTTCTAATGTAATAACATCACCAGCAATATATACGTTTCTATCAACTACACCAGTAAGTCTAATTTGGCTACCAGCGGCATATAAATCCCTACCAACATTCGCGTTGATTGTAATAACATTACCGGCAATAAATGAATCTTTTAAAACTCTACCAGATACATTAATTGTATTACCAGCAATCACGCTATATTCAGCTTCACCTTTTACATCAACACTGTTACCAGCGATAAATAATACGCCATCTGCATCACCAGAAAAGCTTGCAATATTACCTGCAACAAATGCACTACCAAGGACTTCTTTATCATATGTAGCAGAATCTCCAGCCTTGAATACAGATTCTTCAATAGTTGAACAATTTGTTCCTTCAGGTCCACCTATACAATTTGTCTCTTCTGCAAATACAGGAAAAGCAAATAATAAAGCTGCCAAAAGGAATACTAAAAATTTCTTTTTCATACATTCCTCCTATAATAATATATTATCATCAAGATAATTTTTTGTAAATAAACTTACTTATATTTATTTTATTTATGAACATAATATTAATGGTGATTATATGTTATTTTTATGTTTCAAAATATTTATAATTAGAATAGTAGATGTATCATTAGGTACAGTAAGAACAATGGTTACAGTTAAAGGTAAAAACTTTATAGCCGCATTAATAGGATTCACAGAAATGCTTATATGGTTTTTAGTCGCTAAAGAAGCAATCAACGATGGTAATAATAGTATTTTAATCGCGATTAGTTATGCCCTAGGTTTCGCATTTGGTACATATATAGGTGGCTATATATCAGGTAGATTTATTAAAACCAATTTAACTTTACAAGTAATAAGTACTAAATATGATAAATTAGTTGAAAGATTAAGAAAGAATAATTATGCTGTTACATTAATAGATATTGAAGGAAAAGATAACACAAGTAAAATGTTGATATTACAAATACCATCATCCAAATTAGATGAAGTAAGAAAGATAGTAACCAAAATAGATACTAAGGCATTTGTAATGGTAGATGAAACTAAATACGTATTTAATGGTTATATTAATTAACATTTATTTACATTTCATAAGAAAAAGGTAATATCTTACTAAAATATTACCTTTTTTATTATAATATAATATTAATTATAATACCACTTATTACACCTATTAAGTATAAAGTAGTAATAATACCTATATTTTCCTTTAAATTATGATTAACTTTGAAAAGTAAAAGTAAACCTACACCACTACCAGTTAATAATCCCGCGATACAAGAACCAAACGAAATAGTTTCACTTAAATATAATTCAGTAATCATAACAGATGCACCACAGTTAGGAATTAATCCTACTAAACTTGATACAAATGGTCCAAAGAAACTATCCTTTAAGAATAACTTAGATAAATATTCTTCACCTAAATATTCCATACCCATATTTAATATAAAATTAATTATTAATATGAATATTACTATATTTAAAGTATGCTTAATACTAGATCTTAATATACCCTTTTCACAGTGACAATGTTCTTCTTCACATATATCCTTGATATGTTCTTTTTCTTTCTTTCTTAAAACTAAATCAATAATAAATCCACATATCATACCTATTACTATTTTAAATAATAATATTTTAACTATTTCTGATATAGCGACTTGTTCACTAATCATTATAGGTAACATCTCATCTGATGTAGATAAATAAATAGATATTAATGAACCTAATGATATAACTCTAGCCGCATACATATTAGTAGCCATAGTACTAAATCCACATTGAGGTAATGCACCTAATAGTGAACCAAATATAGGTCCTAATTTACCAGCCTTACTTATTTTTTCTTGTGTAGTTTTATTAAATTTATGTTCAAATAATTCTAATAATAAGAATGTAACAAATAAAAATGGGATTAGTTTTAATACATCTATAAGTGTATCCATAATAATATCTAACATAAAATCACTTCCGTGAAAGAATTATAACATAGAATTGCAAAAATAAAAAGAGGTTTTATCCTCTTACATATTTATTATATTTTACGCAATTAATCATTTTCAAACGTTTTAACCCATTTATACATACTATATCTACCGCCTGATATCTTTTCTATACATTTATCATCCAATAAAGTCTTTAAACTTCTTTCAATAGTAGTTTCACTAATATCAGGACATTTTTCCATTATATATGACTTACTAATAGGAATAACACTTACCATAAATATACTACTAACCCTTTCTATAGCAGTCATTTTTTTATTGAAAGTATACTCAACTCTAAACGCAAATTCCTTATATGCAGCTAATATAATGCCCAAATAATATTCCACAAAAGAACTGTAATCATTTTTATTATCATGCCAGCCAATAGAACTATTACCTAAAGCATCATAATATACTTCTTTTGTTTCCTCAATCAACTTTTCAATACTTATATATTTACCAACGAAATAATTAGATTTATAAAGTAACAATAAAGTAAGTAATCTACTCATCCTACCATTACCATCATTAAAAGGATGAATTGATACAAAATCAAATATAAAAATCGGAATTAAAAGTAATGGATCATAACCATCATTGATCGCATCAATATAACTTTTACATAATTTATCAATTGCAATGGGAGTTTCTAATGCAGTCAAAGGAGTAAATCTAATTTTTTTAGTCCCATCTTCTAAAGCCTCTTCAATATAGTTTTGAGAATCCTTGTATTTTCCACCATAACTTGCATTAGAATATTTATATAAATCTCTATGCAACTGTAAAATAATACCACTAGTAATATCAATATATTTATAATTATCAACAATCATATTCAATACATCTTTATATCCAGCTATTTCTTCTTCACTTCTATTAATAGGCATAGAACCATTTCTAACAATTTCAGTAATTCTTTTATTACTTGTAGAAATACCCTCAATTCGATTTGAAGAACTAATACTATCAATTCTAGAAAACATTAATAAACTTGATAATATATCCGCATTAGAATCAATATAAAATTCTTGTTTGCCCTTATACTCATGTATTGCAGTTAAAAGATTAACTATATTATTATTTAATAAAACATCAGCTTCTTTTTTTAAATCAAATATTCTCATAAACTCATCTCCCAATTGCATCATTATATCATGTTTTGATGCAATTAACAATATATATGATGCAATTACTAATAGTATGCACATTTATGATATAATTTAATTGGTGATATTATGATAGAAGAATTACAAAATATTATCGATAATTCAAATAATATAGTATTTTTTGGTGGAGCTGGTGTATCTACTGAAAGCGGTCTAAAAGATTTCAGAGGTAAAAATGGATTATACAAAGAAAAGAATAATTACAATAGACCACCTGAATATATGCTAAGCCATGAGTGTTTATATAATGAACCAGAACTATTCTTTGATTATTATAGAAATGTTTTAAATTCCGAAAATATAGAACCTAATATCACGCATAACTACTTAAAAGAATTAGAAGATAAAAATAAGTTAAAAGCAATAGTAACTCAAAACATAGATGGCTTACATCAAAAAGCAGGATCCAAAAACGTATTAGAAGTTCATGGTACAACATATATATGTTATTGTGATTCGTGTAATAAAGAATATCCTGGGGATAAAATATTTAAATCAACAGGTATACCTAAATGTGAATGTGGCGGAATGATAAGACCCGCTGTAACATTATATGGTGAACAATTACCAAAAGCATTTGATGAAGCAATTTACTATATTACCAAAGCAGAAGTATTAATAGTTGCAGGTACATCTTTAACAGTAGAACCAGCTAGTAGCTTAGTAAGATTATTTAAAGGTAAATATTTAATTATTATTAACGATGCACCTACACCATATGATGATATAGCTTCATTAGTAATTAATAAACCATTAGGTGAAGTATTTAGTAAACTAAAATAAAAAAACACTATTCAATAGTGTTTTTAATTTCCCCTCTTTTTCTTATTTTTATAACATTCTTTTCATCTGCTGTAAAATCAATTTCTATACCATCAATAGAATCTACTATATCACTAAATCTAACACACTCTACTCCAGCTCCTTGAAGTAATATATTCGCAAATTCAAATTCATCACAATTTTCTCTCGCGTTTAAATATACTACTCTTTTAATTCCTAATGATGCAATTTCTTTCGCACAATTAGTACAAGGAAATAAAGTTACATATAAAGTCCCATCTCGAAAATTTTTAAGACTTCCAGCATAATTATGTGAAGCAGCAACTTCTGAATGAATTATATATGTATATTTAGAGTTTTTAGCTCCATATTCCTTTTTAGTTCCCCACGGAAATCTATCTATATCCCATCCCGGTGGAACTTGATTACATCCTACTGATAAAAGATTACCATCCTTATCTACATAACATGAACCTACTTGTGTAGAAGGATCATAACTTTTCATAGAAACCGCAAATGCTTGAGCCATATAAGAAATATCATCTGTTATTGGATTATCTCTTTTTGGTTCTAAGCATTCCTCATCAATACTAAACATATTCTCTCCTTTATGCGTTTATCTCATTGTTAAATAAAACACTGCTTATAAGTTCACAATATTTAGTATCTAATTCTTGGTAATGTCTTTTAACTTCATCTTCAGTCCTTTCATCAAAGTATTTTTCAGCATCTAAATCATAACTTATACAATTTAATACACCACCATTTAAACTAACTTTCTTACACTTAGTAGTAGTAAGTAAAAATTCACTTTCCTCAATAGTATCTGTATAATCAGTTCCATTAGAATCTATTATACAGAAACCCGAATAGTAATGTGCTAAACTCCTACCATTATACATAGATAGTTTATCAATATAATATTTTAATATTTCAGCATCAGATAAACCCTCTTTTCCATTTACCCTTTTAACAAATAAACCCGGTTGTTCAGCTTTAGTAAATTTATCTATATATAATCCTGAATCTTCAGCTATAGTTGGTAATTTAGTTGCTTCATAATAAGCTCTTGCTTTCAAAACTGCATTTTCAATAGCTGTATTACCATTTTCATTTACTTCAATATTGATCCCTAACATTTTTGGATTAACTAATTCGATATTTTCGAATCTACTTAATCTCTCTTTCATTAAATTAAACTTGTACTCATTGCCAGTGGCAAATAATAATTTCATACTATCATCTCCTAAATCTATCACGTGACAATTTAATTATAAAATTAATTATCCATCTTGAAAAGCGAATATTTGAAATACTAGATATTCCTAAATGGAATAATCATTTAATTTCAAAGTTAATATATTCTTCTATAAACCTAATAGGCGCGGTTGTTAAGTATTTTTTGTTATATGCAAATACAATATCTGCTGTAGGTAATTCTTCTTTTACATCAATAAATCTATAATTATCATCACCCTTAACAATATCAGATATTAAATACCCTATACCTAAATCATGATTAACCGCATTTAAAATAACCTCACTTGTATGTATATTAATTATCTTTTTAGGTTCTACATTATTTTTAATAAATAAACTATCTAATTTCTTTCTATTAGTAGTACCTTTATTTGGTAATACTAAAGGTACATCTTCTAAATCCTTAATAGATTTTATATGTTTATATTTATCATAATTTTCTTTTCTACATATAAATCCATATTTTACTGTTAATAAATCAATAACCGTTAAATCCATATTGTTAGTATTAATAGGAGCAGTATCAATAATCAAATCTATTTCATGTTTATCTATTAATTCTAGTAATTGACCAGTAGATCCACTTATTAAAGTCATTTCAATATTTGGATATTTACTGTGGAAATCTATAATCTTATCAAAGAAGAAGAATGATGCAATATGAGAAGGTAAACCTATTTTTAAAGTACCTCTTTCTAAATTCTCAGTTTCAATCAAACTTCTTTCAGCTGCTAATAAAGTATTATATGCTTCCTCTATATATTTAAATAACTCCCTACCTTTATCAGTTAATTCTATACCATTAGAATTTCTATAAAATAATTGTGTCTCCAAATCATCTTCTAATTTTTTAATAGATTTTGATATTGCAGATTGAGTCGTATAAGTAAACTCAGCAGTCTTAGAAAAACTACCATACTTACATACATCATAAAATACCTTATATAAATTTAAATTAATATCTTTTCCAAACATGTTATCTACCACCTTCTGCTAATCTAATTATACTATAAAATAGATATATCAAATAATGAATATTATGAATATATACTATTCCTGATAGGAATACCTATATTATAGCATAAAAAATAACTAATAATTATAATTAAATTGACAATAATATTATTATTTGTTATATTAAAGGTGTAATAAATCAATTAGTTATTCGCGTTTTATTACCAGGACACCTTCTGGTGGGGTTAATAATGATAAGAACCTTAGAATCTCATCATGAATGACAAAACAATATAACACAAGAATTTTGTGGTAGTTTTTGTTGTTCATGAAAGGAGGTTCTTTTTTATACCACACAAAAAAGAAAGAAGGTAAATTATGAAAGAAAAAGAGTATTATGAAGAAATAAAAGATTGGGATTTTAGCAAATTTGAAATTGAAACTGAATCATTAACTAATTTTGATATCTATAAAACATTAGATGAAATCACAACTAAAGATTCAAAAATATTAGACTTAGGAACTGGTGGTGGAGAAAAAGTATTAGAACGTTTCCCTGAAACAAAAGAAATATTAGCTACTGATTTTGCAGTACCAATGATTGAAACTGCAAATAAAAATTTAATAAAAAGCGGAAGAAAAAATATAACATTTAGATTTATGGATAATCTAAAAATGGATGTACCTGATAATTACTTTGATGTTGTAACAGCAAGAAACACAGTTACAGATCCAAAACAAATCTACAAATGCTTAAAGAAAGGCGGATATCTATTAATCCATGGTGTTGATAAATATGATTGTCACAGTTTAAAAATGATATTTGGAAAAGGTCAAGCAGTAAAAGATAAAACACCAATAAGCATCATAGATTATGAAAACGTATTAAAAGCAGGTTTCAAAGAAGTAGAATTAGTACCTATCCACAAAAGAGAATATTTCAAAAACAAAAAATTATTCATTGAATTCCTAAAGAAAGTTCCTATAATAGATGATTTCTCTGAAGAATTGGGAGATGGAAAACAATATTTTGCTAATGAATTTGATGAAAAATTAATAGACAAGTACATAGGAGAAAACACATTTAATGGAAGAATAAGATTATTAAGAAGATACTACGCAATAATTGCTAAAAAATAAACAATCAAAAAACACTAACTAACTGTTAGTGTTTTAATATTCTAAATAGTACGTAATCATAAAGGTTTAAGATTTTTTTATATTAAATACTCTATCACAGAATCTTTTTTCTTCTACTGGTTTTAAGTGTATATTCTTACACATATAAAAGTATATTCGATATAGTTTGTTATTACTAGAAGAAGTACTTTCTCCATTATGCCATGCGTTACTAAAATCATCAACTGCTTCAATTACATTACTATCTTTTAAAAAAACTAAATAGATTATATTTATAGTACGAGAAAATTCATCACCCATTAAATCATATCTGTATTCAAAGAAATCGCTAATTACTTTATATTTTAAATCATATTTTTTATAGTGTCTTTGTAAAAAATATGTCACTAAAGCAGCAACGACACCTGAAAAAATGATTTCCAATAATAATCTTATATATTCATTCATAGTCTTCACCTCACTAATATAGTTATACCATATAAATTAAAAAACACCAACTATTTAGTAGTGTTTTAATATACTTTAAAATGGAGATGACGAGAATCGAACTCGCATCGTCAATTTTTGAAGTTGCCATTCTACCGTTGAAATACATCCCCATATTATTATACAAAAAAATGGCAGAGCATCAGGTCCCAAAAGCGAACTCTCAATCACTTCTGGTCTAGGTATTTTCTTTTCAAAATGCTTGCCTTGAGTATTAAATAATATAGTTATACTATCATCATATAGGAATACTTGATGTATTAGAGTGTTGATTAATAGCTTTCTATATTTAATATCATTTATATTACCTCGTTTTAATTGAGTTAAGAAGAATCTAACTTCATTAACAGTAAGAATAACATTATGACTTTCTTCAATAGCAATTAATTTTTCAATTCTTTGATGTTCAATTTCCATTTTATTAATTTCTTCGAAGATTGATTTCTTTACTGCATCAATTTCACATATTTTTAAACTACTAAATAGATTGTTTTTTTGTTTCTCGTTGTCTTTTAATTCTTTATATAAGTTTTTAATAACTGTTTTATCATTTTCTGCATTAGCGATTTCTACCACTTTAGTAGAAATCTTTTTTATATTCTCACTTGTTAATATAGCTCTCGCTTCTGCAACAACTAGATCCTCAATATAATCTTTCTTAACTGCTTTTTTATTACATAATTTCTTTCTGGCTTTATTACACATGTAATATGTATGTAATTTACCAGTTTTAGATGTTCCACTATATCCAACCATCATATCTTTACAATGACCACAGAATAGTTTAGTAGTTAAAAGATATTCTGTTTTAGCTTTAGCTCTTGAAGGAGTTTTTTTGTTTTTCTTCATTATTTCTTGCACTTTATTAAATAATGCATCATCTATTATTTTAGGAATTCCATCTGCTATTTCTGCAGTTCCACATGTATAGACTCCATTATATCTTTTATTAATAAGAATACCTCTAACACTATTTTGTTTGAACTCACCGCCAGTAGCAGTGCGATATCCTTTTTCGTTAAGTTGTTTAATTATGTCTGCCATAATATAACCATTAGCATATAATTCGAATATTTCTCTAACAATAGGAGCAGTTTGTTCATCAATATCAAACTTCTTCTTTTTTATTATTCTACCAGTTGCATCAGTTATACCACTATCAATATCAACTAATTTTAAACCTAAAGGAATAGTACCACCATTATAAATACAGT
>JAEEGK010030441.1_pt1 | contig 10697 bp, 9 predicted proteins | sample 8958771 | NCBI WGS metagenome assembly JAEEGK01 (sample SAMN16246547, study PRJNA631951) | gut metagenome | biome: gut microbiome; feature: rumen; material: SC-attached | host: Bos | place: Iran: Karaj | collected 2018-10 | reverse complement strand
CCATGACGGAAATTACCGCAATTCTCGAACCCACAACCGGATGGACCCGGCATACGGTCATCACCCTGCTGAAGCGGATGCTCGAAAAGGGCAGCATCAGCATGGATGATTCCGAACGGGCCAAGAAATATACTCCCCTGATCACCCGGGAGGAGGCTTCCACCGAGGAGACCCACAAACTGCTTTCCCATATTTTCAAGGGAAAGGCTTCCCTCCTGGTCAACCACCTGGTGGATTCCGGGGATCTGTCTGAAGATGATCTCCAGCAGATCCTGGCGGTCATGCAGGAAAAGAAAAAGTAACCCGGAGAGTTCGAAAATAAAAGAAAGAAACTGCTGTCTTGTCTGTATAGCAGGGAGGTTATGCTATGCGATCAGCGTTTATCTACAATTTTCTGATTGAAGCCAATATCATGGCCGGTATTGCCATACTGCTCATGATCCCGCTCCGGAAATTCCTCCGGAAGCAGCTGGGGAATAACATGCTCTGCTTCGGCTGGCTGCTGACAGCCATCCGGCTGCTGTGTCCCCTTTCCCTCGCCAATCCCGTCATTCATACCATCCGTTCCGATTTTGTCTGGGATGCTGCGATCCGTCCGATTGCCGGGCAGGTCAAGGTACGGGTTTCAGATGCGGTTTCCGGTCTGTCCGATATGTTCTTCAGTATGCATAATGAAGCAGCCTCTGATGCCGCCTCCCGCCTGTACGACGGCATCGAAAACGCCACAGCCAGCATTACGCTGGCAAAGATCTGGCTGCTCGGTGTCCTGCTGGTTGCCGCGTGGTTCCTTTTCAGCAACATCCGCTTCCGCCTGCGCCTTCGCGCCGACCGGATCGAACCGATCTCCGGAAAGCTGCTGGAGCAGTTTGAAACGCTCTGCCGGCTGCGCGGAATCAGGCCCATCCCGGTTTATTTCACGGATCCCCTGCCGAGCGCCTGCCTGGTCGGCGTCTTCCGTCCCTATATCGCGCTGCCGCTGAGCGCTTCCCCGCAGGATGCGATTCACGTGCTGACCCATGAAATATGCCATGTGAAAAACAGGGACCATCTCTGGGGTGTCCTGCGTCTCCTGTGCTGTGCCATTCACTGGTTCAATCCGCTGGTATGGCTTGCCGCCGGCATGAGCCGGACTGACAGCGAGCTTCGCTGCGATGACCGGGTCACCCAGCCGATGACCCACGAGGAAAGGCAGTCCTATGCCAGCGTGCTGGTGCTTGCGGCCGCCCGCCGCAACGCTCCGGGAGTCGGTGTCCTGGCCACCGGCATGACCATGACCGGAAAGCGGCTCAAAACCCGGGTTGCCACGGTGATGCAGAAGCGCCCGCCTGTCCGCTGGCTGGCAGCGTCCTTCGCGGTTCTGGCTTCCCTCTGCCTGGTCTGCGCCTTTGCCACCTCGGAATCAGATAACCCGCTGGAGATTGTCGAAGGCTGGGAGGACAACGGGAATTACCTGAACTCTGCCCTTACAGGCACAATGGACATCCGGGATCAGGACAAAGCAATCGAATACGCGCAGTCCATCCGGAAAATCATCCGTGCCGGGGAAACGGACGGGGATTATTCAGCTTTCCGTGAGGAAGACGGATCATGGTCCGTAATGCTGTCTGTCGGTGACACAGATCTCTTTTCCGTCTGTTTCACGGAAACCGGTATTATCGATGATGTTGCCCGGAATCCGGAGGATGAACGCTGGTTAACCGATGGCGAATATGTGGAAAGCACCTTTATGGATGCCGGGGACCTGGCCGATACCGAAGCCTGGATCACGGAGATGATGAATGCCCTGGTGCCCGGCCTGGCCGAGCTGATACAGGAGCCGGAACTGGTTTATGTCCGCGACGTGGGCGACGCCAAGTATATGCTTTTGCACGCCTGGCCAAAGGACAGCGCCTATGATGCCGGAGTCAGTATATTCGTCCGTATGAACGCGGATCACAGCTTTGATCTTCTGAACCTGCAGATTTCCGGCAACGGCTGAACGGGAGGATATAAAGATGGAACTGACACTTGGGAGCAGCGCGGTCCGCTCAGGCGAAGCTGTCACCTGTTCCGCTTCCGCTGTCGTCTCCGCCTGGTATGACCAGTATGGCACCGATGTCCTCCGCCTCTGCTATATGTATATGCGGAATCGTTCAGATGCGGAAGACGCGCTGCAGGAAACCTTCCTCAAAATCTGGCGCAAGCTGGACTGTTATGAAGGCCGGAATCACTGCACGGCCAGGTCCTGGATCATGAAGGTCGCCCGCAATACCTGCATGGACCTTCTCCGGAAAAGCTGGCGCGTGCACGGGGAACTGTCCGTGGCGGATGAAGACCTGGCGGCCCTGGGAAAATCCACCCGGGAAGACAGGGAACTGATCCTGGATGTGATGAACCTCCCGGAAAAGTATCGGAGTGTGATCCTGATGGTCTGCTGCTATGGAATGACAATTAAGGAAGCGGCGGAAACGCTTCAGATCAGTCAGTCCTCCGTCCACAGGCGGCTGGAAAAAGCCCGCGCCATGATTCAGGACTGATACGGAGGAATCATATGAAACGCCGATATAATCATATACTTTCTTTCCTGCTGGCCGTTTTGCTGGTCCTGCCGGGATTTGCGCACGCCGTCAAGATTGACCTGGTGCCGTACGCCGGGGCATACCTGACCCAGGTGGTTGGGATGACCGACGAGGAAGCGTCCCGGTTCATCCCGGAGGTGCAGGAAGATGGTTCCGTCATCTGCCGGGATCCGGATCATCCGGAATGGGTTTATTCCGTATATATAGACAGGGAAACCAGCCAGGTCACCGGAGTCTCCCCCTTTGATACCGGATACCTGCAGTCTCCCGGTGAGAAAGCCTTCCGGGCCCTCCTTCGTTCCGTCCGGGAAAAAGGCTTGTTCTCCGGTTGGGATGAAAAAGCCCATCAGGACCTGCTGCAGATGATGTATGATGCGGAGATCATGGGCAGCACGAGTCTGGTTTTTGCCGAAGATGCAGCAGGCGCCGTTTACGGTCTTTTTGAAAGCTGCTATGGTCCGGAATTCGGATGGACGAAACCGCTTCATGAACTGTTTCAGGCTGTAATGGACGAGTATCACCTGTCCCGGGAACCCGTTCCCTTTCACCGGAAAGGAATCCGTCGGGGAACCGTATGGCAGTATAGCCGCCGGAAGGATCTGACATTGTTTGACGGGGAAATCCCGGAAGAACTGGCTGCCGCATTTTCCGATCCGCATCTGGCCGGATGGGATTGCACAGGCGGTGCCATGCTTACAGGCGAAAGCCCCCTTGATGACAGCGATCCATATTATTCTGATTCCGGCCTGGCCGCCTTTGAGAAAGGCGGGCGCCGCCAGCTGGTAATGCTGATCCGGAACAGTGATGGATGGCAGCTGACACCCCTCGGTGAAAACGCATTATACCGGAACGGGGATTATCGTATCACCTACGATAACGTCCGTAAATCATTGGCCATCGAATACAGGCTCGGGGAAAACGAACAGGCATCCTTCTACCTGGATCCCGTCATATGGATCGACCAGTCTGCGGAATGTATTATTTCCGCATATGAGCACCTGGATTATACAACCGGGAAAGCCGTATGGATCCGGGTTTTCTCCGGGGCAGAACCAACCTGGAAGCAGGAGCTCGGTTCCCGGGAATCCACCGCGAAAGCCCTGTTCCCGTATCATCTGGGCCTGGTACCGGTCGAACAGTTTCCGGTTACGGAGGAGGAAGCCGATCAGGGTCATTATCCGGGTGTTCCGGATCAGTACGCGTTGGTTTTCGGTCCGCAGTTCCGTACCGCCGCCACCAGTCACTCCCGCAGTTACGGGGAGCTGAATCATGGTGCGATCATTCCTGTCCTCGATATCCTTCCGGGCGATCCGGATGAATGGATCCATACGCGGCTGGGAACGCTGGAAGGATATGTTGTGAAAGGCTATACCAGCATCGGCGGCCGGATGTCCGATATGAGTTCCCTGCCGACTTTCGCCGAAGCGAAAAAAGAGATCACGCTGAAGCGCGGAACAGGCTGGCTGGACGGTTCCGTCGGCACTTTCCCGGCCGGAACCCGGATGCATGTGGTTTTTGAAAGCGGAGACTGGCTGTATGTGGATGTCCCCTCCGGTGAAATGGATTGGGTCATGGATCCGGACGGAACATTCGGTTATGTTCATAAAAACGATGTGGAGGAAATGAGTGTATCCCGCCTGATTGAATGGCCGGAGTAAACCGCAGGTATCTCTCCATGAAAAAAAGCAGCTCCCCTGCCGGGGAGCTGCCTGTTTTGTATTCTGGATGATGTTTACACGATTCCCTTTTCAATCGCCCGGATGATATCCTCGCCCTTCACAATCGTCAGGACTTTGGCACCGTAGGTTTCTTCCAGTTCCCTGGCGCCACTCTGGAAAGCTTCTGGAACTTTCAGGCCTGTTCACAGCACCGAAAATGACAAGCAGCCTGCAGAAGATAGATTTATAATCGAAAACACGAATTACAGCTGCACACAATCCAATTGATGCAGCATTCCGCCTTCCAACTCAAAAACAACGTCGCATGCCTGACTGATATCCTGCTTACTGTGGCTGGCCAGCAGTATACATTTACCCTGGTGCTTAAGCTCCTGAATCAGTCGATGAACATCCGCCACACCTTCTGCATCCAGTCCATTAAACGGTTCATCCAGGATCAGTTCTGAAGGATCCTCCATAATTGCCTGCGCAATCCCCAGGCGTTGACGCATACCAAGGGAATATTTGCCAACCGGTTTTTTATCATTTGGATCCAGCCCAACCAGATGCATGACCTCCTCAATTCTGGTTTTTGACACTCCCCCCGATATTCCCGCCAGAATCAGCAAATTCTGCATTGCATTATAATGCGGCATAAAACCAGGCATTTCAATGATTATCCCGGTTGATGGCGCAAAATCGCAATCCTTCCCGATTATTTTCCCATTCACTGAAACCGTACCCTTTGACGGTATCCCAAGACCACATATACATCTCATCAATGTGGTTTTGCCGCATCCGTTCGTACCGACAAGACCATATACCATGCTGTTTTCCAGTTTGACCGTAATACCATTCAGTACAGATTCTCCCTTGTATCTCTTGAATAGATTCGTTATCTCAATCATAATCATTCTCCTATATATTTGAAGATGAACAGGTATGGTTTTCACGTTTACGGGATACGCCAAAGATAACTCCTGCCTGGCAAATAATGACAACCGCATATCCAATAAACACCGATGTTATCCGACTGCTGAACTGATCTTCATAATTGAGAACGATCCGATTCAATGTTGAATAAGCCATTGGTGCCTGAAGTACAGGAAAATTTTCAAAAACAAAGATAAGGCCGGAAAAAAGGATCATGGCAAAAATGGATACCCCAACCATGGGGTGATTCAGAATATTAAAGAACAGGATGGTCAAAACCATAACCAGCCAGAATCCAATAATCGGACCTGCCGCCAACAAAGCTCCCTGCCATGGAGCATAGTTATTCCGCATCCATGCTGGAATGACTGCTAGTTCTTCAGGCATTCCATTCCGGACCCTTAAAGCATCGCTCCATCCTGATCCGGGCGATACATATCTAAGCAGGAAAAAGGCCGAAAAACAAGTCAGCATAATGATCACCATAAATACCATGAGAAAGCAGTAACACATTATTGAAAATGTATATTTCGCTTTTGATGTGCGAAATGCACAGTACTGCATGAACGATATTTTTCGTGGTATTTCCGAAATGGAAACCAAAAATACAAGACTGGACAAACTGATACTGTTAAAGCCATTCAGCAAAAACCACACAATACTTTCATCCATATGCATGCTGATTTCGCTGTGTTTCAATTCTTCCCCATAATTGTGTACAGTAATGCAGGCAGTTACAATTAAAACAATAAGCATAATAATCGTTCGAATATTATGGATCCATGCATCAAAACAACTGACAGCAAGAGCACATACCGGTCTTTTGTGTATCATGTTACTTTTCATCGTATATGCTCCTCTTGATTTTATAAAGATAAAACACGATACAAACGGCCAGTATTGATAGATATACTGCAATGGATCTCCACACTTCGGCAACAGTCAATGCGTCATTGTAAAGATCTGCTGGATGGGGAAATTCCCTGATTCCAAGGAGAACACCCGGCAATCCATAATGCCATAGAAAATATAAACAGAAAGGTATCGCAACAGCCAACAGCTTATCCTGGGTAAACAGTGCCGCCGTTGTGCTGATAATCCCCCATATTCCACCACAAAAGAACAGCGCCGCAGTCATCCATATGTATATGGGCAGGCTGTAACATATTTCCTGCCACGGGTAATATATACAATCTTCAGAAAACGGTATAGCCAGGTATTCATTCGCTCTGGGATCACACGGCGTTGCAAGAATATTCCACAATACTGCATGAAGAAAAAACGCCAGTCCAACCGCACTTCCTGCCGCAAGAAATGAAATTGTCAATTGCCTGATTGTATACTTTGAAACAGAAGATCTGTTTATTTCATATTTTATGAAGCCTGTTTGCAATTCATCAACCTGATTGATCCCTGCCGGAATTGCTGCGCCAAGAGGAATCATCAGCATAACGCCGCCAAAGAAAATTCCTCCGATCGTCTGCTGAAGAGACGATGCCCGATACGAAATATCCCAATTATAAATGAACAGCCAGTCACAAGCGGCAAAACCGGAAAATGATATAAACAGCAGCAAAACAGCCCCCACAAAATGCCAGCTTGCGAGCGATCTTTTCAGGCCTTGAAGCATAAAAAAGCACCTCAGAAACAGGTTAATGGATCTTCTCCCATGTCATAATGGGGGGAACGCTGCGTCTGTCTTTTCTTTTGTCTGTATAATCCAGCAGCTTTCCACCCTGTGCATCAAAAACCAGCTCAAGTCGCTCCATGTTTTCATTTTCAATCCCATTTTCTGTGAATACTTCTACTTCCTGGCTGCTGTCCCGGGTATATAAACCCTTTACATACCAGGCTGGAAGCAGCCATAAAATGCTTTTATCCTTTTTATCCAGATAAGGGATATAGCATAATTTTACAACATCAACACTGCGCAGATGTCCAGCATATATCTCCGCTTCAAATGCTTTTTTTGCACTTTCAAATGACAGAATCGGAACGTCTTCATGCACTACATTTTTTTCCTGATACAGCGAAGCACGAATTTTGATATTCTGTATATCAGAAAGTGAGATATAGCAATAGGGGCTGTAAAAGTTTTTTTCAGAATCCAGGCCCAGAATATCATAGCATTCCGTAGCAGCTTCTACATCTATTCCGCACATGTTTTGAGCAAAAACCATGATATACCGGCCTTGATCAGTTTCGCGTTTTCCCCACACCATGCTTTCATTTTTGCCGCTGTAATAATAGAAGCAGTCCTGAATGTTTACTTTGGTAATTCTAAGATTGTCTTCTTTCAACCCCCATATTTTTTCCATTTCTTTATAGCCGAGCTTCAGGGCTTCTGCATATGTCATCTCGACATTTTCTGGTTTTCGATCCGGCGTTTGCCCTTTTGTATATGAGTATGTATTTTGAGGCCGACTGTCTCCGCTTACAAAATCATCCCGTTTTTTATCTGCCCTCAGGCTTCCCTCCACATTCCTGACAGTCCCCGCGTAGTCGGACAGTTTCTCATCCTGCACGGCCGGCATCCTATGCACACGAACAATTGGGATTTTTTCTACAGTTGGTACTTCTATTTCCACATCGATCGATATTGTTCTCCAGGGTGTATCATATGATTCAGTCCATCGCTCCGGCGTGCTCTCAGCAACTTGTTTTATGGACCAATATGTTTCAGCACATGCTGTACATTGCAGCCCAATGATTAGAATTAAAATACCTGCAAGGATATTTCCAATGTGATTACTTTTCAATCGCATATAGTCTTATACATCCTTCATATATTTGGCGCGCCTGGAAATTACAGGGGAAGCATTTATGCTGCTTCCCCTGCTTATTCATAGATTAATAGTCTACGACAAACCATCCTGACAATCTGATTCTGGAATGTCCTTCATTGTTGAAATATTTCGTATTCCCTCTCATGGTGAGATAATAACGCCATCCGTCACAGAATCCAGAACCCTGAATCGGGATATCTAAATTAGGGGTGACCCATTTATTTCCGCAATAAAAATCTCCTGAGGCTTCATATCCTCTAAAATGATTTGTATACCTGTTGCTACAATCCAGTGCATTACAATGAACATAAATACGATGATCATCCCATTGTTTCTCATCTGAAATAGGTGATCTTACATAATCATTTTCATTTACACACTGGACTGTTCTCGTAAATGGTGTAGCAAAAGATGTTGCGCAAACAGCAAGTACCATAATAAACACCAGCGCAGCAACGATTGTCTTTTTCATTTAGGCGATTCATTCCTTTCGCTTTATTGTTCTGTTCTCATACATCTACATCTTTGTGTTTTTTGGCTTTTCCAAAGCAAGAAACCATTGATGATCATTGTCGTCTATTATATGATTATTGTCAACTATTGTCAATATATCTATATTTTGTGCAATTATTGCTTTTTCGTATTTCCTATTTGCATTCATTTGATTCAGTCTCTGGTCTATTCTTTAGCCATAAAAAGAACTGTTTCACTTCTTCTTAGTGAAACAGTTCCTTTGCTACAGCTCTTTCTTTTTTTACACGATTCCCTTTTCAATCGCCCGGATGATATCCTCACCCTTCACAATCGTCAGGACCTTGGCGCCGTACGTTTCTTCCAGTTCCCTGGCGCCGCTCTTCTCCATTCCCTCTTCATAGCGGTCCGCAATGGCGGCTAAGCCGGCCACCCGGATATCCGCGATGGTCCGGATGCGCTCAATCGCGTTTGAAACAGTTTTCCCGCTGTTGATCAGGTCGTCCACAATCAGCACGCGCTCCCCGTCCTCCGGAGTATGCCCGCAGACAATCCGGCCGCGGCTGTCCGGGACCCGCCGATCCGAGAAGAAGTTGACTGTCCTCCCGTACTTGGAAGCCAGTGCGACCGCCGTAGCCGCCGCGAAGCTGATCCCGTGGTAGGCAATCCCCATAATGCTGTCGAAGTCGATCTGCGCGTCCATAATCAGGTCCGCGAAGGATTCGCCCAGCTTCGCGAGGTGGAGGTTGGTGCTGAGGCGCTCCGTATCCAGGTAGAAACCGGATTCCTTCCCTTTGATATTGAATTTGCCGAGCTTCAGCACGCCCGCGTCTGCCATCAGGCGGATAAACTTCTCCTTGTTGGTATACGCTGCCAGCTTGAATCCCATCAGCTCGTCAATTGTCACGCCGAATGTGTTGGCCAGTACCGGCAGCATTTCCAGGTCAGGGGATCCTCCGTTCTCCCATTTGCTGACCGCCTGGTACGAAACATGGATCACTTCCGCCAGTTCTTCCTGGGTCATGCCTTTGGCTTTCCGCAGCTTCTTAATCGTTTCGCCGATCGTGTTCATGCGCTTTCTCCTTTTCATTTCTGGCTTTGTCACAACCCTTGCAAGGAGATTTCTGACATGCACATCATATCCCCGTACAGGCCTTTGGGCAATCGACGCTGTTTGGATTTTTTCTCAACCCGCGTTTGAGTGGTTTTGCCGGACCTGCGGGGAAAAGCGGGAATTACTGCTCCTCCGGCGTGCCGGGGGCTTTCAGTCCCCATTCCGAAAAGTCCTGGTGCCGTGCGGATTCCGCAATTCTCTCCGCGATCTCCCATACCGGGGCATCTTCGCCGAACGCTTCGTCCGCGCCGGTAAAGATGCTGATCTTGTACAGTTTCCCGTCCAGCCCGGTCATTGCGATTCCGTACAGTTCGCTGGAAGGCCCGGGAGCCGTATTCCGGTATGTCAGGATTTCCAGGTCGCCGTCCATGCGCACGGACCAGTCCGAACTGGGTTCCTGCTGAATGATTGCTTTGAAATACGCGTAATCGATTGCTGCAGGGTCAAAGCAGCGTAACTGCAGGGTGAACAATTCATTTCCCCCGATCATGATGCAGCCTCGTGCCGCGTCTGCATCGCTGACGCCGAAATCCATATAATCCCCGGGAATTGCAAAGGTAATGCCGCCATAGATATAGCCTGCATACTGCCAGCCGTCATTTTCTGCCTTCGGTTCACTGCCGTTTTCCGCCAGGGCGCAGGCAAACAGCGTCATGGCAGCCGCAAGGGCAATGATCATGCGGAACCATCCGGTGTGTGTCATAAGTTATGTCCTCCCCCGTTTTTTCCGGGACACGGTACCCCGTTCTCCTTCCGCGGCCCGTGTGCCCGTTTTTTTCTATGTCTATTTTATTCTGCCGGGATAAAGCATGTCAATCATCCGCCGTATCAGGGAAAAATCTTTTTGTTCGCCTTTTCTTCTCCCCTCTCCCATAGTAAAATAATGGCAGGTGAAAAACCGTATTTGTTTCAGGAAAGGATATACAGTCATGGGAGAGATTATCCGTAAAGAAATCCACGAGGAATGGGCGCATTCCGGCATTGTCAAGGCCGGGGACTACTGCTTCCTGTCCTACTGTGTCGGCAACATCGGCGGCACGGTGGAGGAGCAGGTCAACGGCGCTTTCGACGATATGGAGCAAAAGCTGGCCCTGTTCGGGCTTACGCTGGAAAACGTGGTCCATATGGACTGCCTGTTCCGCGATGTGTGGAATATCCCGGTGATGGAGAAGGTCAT
>JAEEGK010030440.1_pt1 | contig 10697 bp, 4 predicted proteins | sample 8958771 | NCBI WGS metagenome assembly JAEEGK01 (sample SAMN16246547, study PRJNA631951) | gut metagenome | biome: gut microbiome; feature: rumen; material: SC-attached | host: Bos | place: Iran: Karaj | collected 2018-10 | reverse complement strand
TCTAAATCTAAAGAACCAAAGCCTGCGAGTTTATTAGAAAGAAGAACATTATCAATAGTTGTAAGCCCGTCTATTGCGTCTGTAGGCTCGCTGCCTGAATAAATTAATTCTCCGCTTTTTTCTTCCCAGTTCAATTTATAAATTCGCGGAATATACATTTGCGAAATATAGATTTCTGTATAAACGCTTCCATCAAGATTTGTGCGCACAACCGGAAGAATATCAGAAAATTCATCTGCCTGTGTTAAAGACGGAAGCTTTTCAAAGCCCTTGTCAAAATCATTCCATTTTGCATTATCTTCATACGGAAGAATATATGACAAGCCCATAATTGGATGAGCCATTATTACTACGCTCTGGCCTTCAATTGTTGCAACTGCAACACATTTCATTCCCGGTGTGTTAATACTCATTGAACCAAGGTTCTTCCAGTTAAGTCCGCCGTCATCTGAATAATAAACGTTGTCCTTTGTGGCCGTTACCATTTCCAGATTGTTCAGCGGGTTAATACAAAAATCCTTTAATTCCTGAATCTGTTCTTTTAACTGTTTTTGTCCGGCTTCATAAGTTTTTACAGTAAGATAAGGAAGTCCTGAATTTCTTTCTTCAAAATTTTTCAGATCCTGAGTAAAAATAATTCCTTTTGTTGTCCTAAAGTACCAGGCTGTTTTTTTTGTTTTTGCATCGTAAATCTGAACCTTACATATCTGATCAACTCTGCCCTCTTTCCATAAAGGAATTGCAGAATTGCTGCTTGTTACCCTAAAAAGTCCGTCATCTGAACCGACAAGCATAACATTACTTTCTGCATCAACAGCAGAAGCAGAAGTCGAGTTTTTTTCCGGGAGCTTATATAATGGTTTGGTATTTTGAGAATATAAAAACGATGTTAAAAACAAAACTGCCGATAATATCAGGTACTTTTTCATACCTATATTATCGGCAGAATTCGGTCAAAAATTGAATGTATTAAACAATCTTATCAAGAGCTTCTACAACTTCAGCATCGTAGAATTCAGGCTGTTCACGTAATTTCTGAACGGCAGACTCTTTATCCATAGCATCGCGGAAGGTACGTTTGCTGGAAAGAGAAACATAACTTTCTGCTACGCGAATAAGTCTTGCAATCTGCGGAATTTCGTCTCCAATAAGACCATTAGGATAACCGCTTCCATCCATATTTTCGTGATGCTTCATAGCAGCATCTTCAAATACGCTCCAGTATTTCTTAGGAACAAAATCAAGATGTTTTTCTGCAAGTCTTACATGCTCTTTCATTGCTTCTTTTTCTTCGTCTGTAAGCGAAGTCGCAGTAAGCAAATCCGGATCAATATCAAGGAAGCCGGCATCGTAAATCATAGCTGCACAGAAATTCAACATAGACATTCCCTGAGGAAGTCCAAGCTGGTTAGAAAGTTTATAAACAAGTTCACTAACATTCTTTGAGTTATTCTTTCTTCCTGTTGCAGAATCTATCTGAGCACCAATTTCTTCGCACTTAACTGCAAGCTGTTTAATTTCTTCTTCATCATTTTCCGAAAAATCAATATCCGGTAATGCCTGCGCCGGAGCCCAGGTAGAAGAACCTGCAAGCCTAAGCTGTGGATTTCCACCATATAAATCGGTTACGCCGCCAAGCATAAGTCTGTTTGTCTGACTTTGATTTGCAGCAAGCATTTTGAATGCCTGAACATACTGTTCCTGCTGAACCTGCTGAACTTTAGATGCTTTGCGCACAATAATCATAATAAGAAGAACAATAATAAATATAACTACTGCAATTCCAATAATAGATAGAACAATAATCTTATTTGATTTTTTGTTTACTTCAACATATTCACTGATTTTTGCCTGGCTTTCTTTAGTTGCTTCTGTCTGAGCCTTCATAGCATCTATCTGCTGCTGCTGAAACGCTTTACTATCTTCAGACTGCTGGCGAATTGCTTCTGCCTGCTGCTTCATAGCCTCTGCCTGAGCATCCATAGATTCCTGCTGGGCTTCAAAACGTTCCTGATCAACCTTCTTCTGCTGCTCTTTTTCTGCCTTTTCTGCCGCTTTTTCTTTATTAAGCTGATCCTGCTCAATCTGTTTTACAAGTGTTCTGATTGTAGCATTCTCAATATTCGGATACTGAGTCAACTTTTCTTTAAGGGCAATCATTTCATCATCATTATATTGTGCCTGAATATTCTTAAGCTTTTGAGTATAAACAGTTCTCGCAAAATATAATACGTTTGCCTGCGAATCTTCGTCCTTTGCAACTGCCAAAGCCTGATTCACATATTTGTAAGCTTCTTCAATGTTTCCGTCTTCATATGCTTCATTAGCTTTATCCAGAAATTTTACAGATAAATCGGTGGTAGCAGCAGAAACACTCACTGCCAGCAATACAAAAAGAATAGAAATTACAATTTTTTTAGTTTTATCTAATAACATTTTCGACTCCAATTGCCAATATTATGCTAGCTCGATTTTCCAGTCCAACGTCCCGGAGAAGAATTTTGTCTCTAAGCCCAATATTGAATGTAAGTTTTACCCTCTCTAATTCCGCATAAGGAATCTCCAAATTAGCAGAAGCGCCCATTGCAAAATTTATGTCATTATAGAAAAGATGACCTGCGTACCAGTCTGCACCTAAGTCAAAGCGCAAAGGTCCTAAAGGAATCTTTTCCAGTTTTAATCCTACAAAAGGAGAAAGCATTGTGTCGCTAACGGCTTCGAGCGTAAGCGGTGCTTTATCTGATTTTCCGGTAAGCAAAGATGCAAAGCCGGCCCTTACAAAAAGATTCTGCAAAGGACCTGCCGTTACTTTTGGCGCAATTTCCAAATCGCCAAGCAGCGGAACCTTCTTCTCTTCATCAGAGAATGTAAGGAACTGAACGCCGCCAAATGCATCTACACCCATTATCATTTTATTAGGCAATGTATACTCATAACGGAAATCCAGAGAAATTCCATAATGAATTGTTTCTATTTCATTAATTGGCGCATGAAGCCATGTAACATCGGCTAAGCCCAGTGCAGCCTTCCAGCTTGAACTGGTAAGTGTTGTTTCCTTTCCGGAAATGTAAACTGAACTTCCTTCTTTTGTGCCTGCAGCTACATATTCCTTTTCTACGTTCTTTCGCTGTTTTTCTTTTTCGTATTCAACACGGGCAATCTCAAGAAGTCTTTTCTGTTCTTCTTCAAGTTCATGTTCACGCTGAACTTCATAAGCTTCAGAAATTACAGAATACATTTCTACAGCCTGTTCGTTATCAAGGTTGTTTTCAATAACGATTACAATCGCAGCCATTGCAAAGTCATAATCGTTATTAACAATCAGGCGCCGAATCTTCTTTTCTGTATAATTTTCTATCAGATAATAATATTTATCATGATTATTTTCTGATAAAACTGTATTCAATTCATCTTCTGATTTTATTATGAATATATGGTCAATTTCCTTGTAAATTTTTGCGACATATTCTTCTACCGCAAACAAAGGTACTGAACATATAAAAATCAGAAATACTATGAAATATCTTTTAATACCCGTAAACATAATCAGCCTCTTTCTCCATCTCCTAGAACACATTAGTTCTTAAACCGATTCCAAATTGTGGAATAAGATTCTTAATCTTAACCTGGCTAGTAACGTCTGTAGGGATAAACCACAATGATCCTTCGGTGTACAATGAAAATGCACTGAACATCTTTACATTCTGCAACTGAACTCGTGGGAATTCAAGTTGAGCCAACAAAGCTGAAAGTATCTGAGGTCTTCCGCTGGCAGTTTCCATAAAGTAAGAGAAATCTGCACCTACAGCAATCGAAGCATACAGCCAGTCAAAATCGTGACCAAAGAAATATGCGAATGGAATAGACGTAACGTTTGCAAGAATCTTAAAGCTCAAAACGTTTCCACCATAACGCAGGTTTGTAAGGTCAAGATTGAGAATAGAACTTACTGCATCTCGCTGCTCCTGTGTAAACTGACCAAATGAGAACTGAAGTTTTACAACATCATCGAAGGCTGTAAGACCAAGACCTGCTGCAAATAATGTAGAACCCCAGAACTTGAAATCAATATATAATCCCTGAATAAACGATGGTACTTCGTAAGAAGCCTTATCGCCTTTTCGTAATGTTACAACTACATCTTCAAGACTTACATCATCGTTAGAAAGTCCCGAAGCTACCAGAACCTGATTATATCTTCCGCCTGCAGAAGGAGCAATAAGCTTAACTGTAGGTTTAGTATTATCAATCTGAACGATAGTTCTTGTAACTGCAACTTCGCCATTCAACATTGTAGCACGAATCAGGAAGAAGTGGTAACCTTCTGCAATATCCTGATTTTCTATGCGGTACATCCACTTTTCATTCTTAGAAAGTTCAGTGAATGATTTACCATTATCCATACTAAGCTCGATCTTTGCAACCTTCTTTGCAGCAACCATAGCCTTGTATTCCGGTGTAGCTTCTTTTGTCTTAGAAAGAAGAAGTTCATCTTCGCTTACAGAGTATCCTGCCTGACCGCGGATATACGGACGGTTAGTTGCAAAATCACCATAAGTAAAGTTATCAATTGTAATCCATGGACCAACCGGACTATATGTAATTCTCTGTTCACGAGAAGAAACTACTTTTCCAGTTGCAAGAACTGTATCTACTCTATATACGTGGTCGCCTTCCTGAATATTTTCAGGTCCAAGATCAAACTTAAAGAAGCCTGAATCAGTCAGCTGTGTTTCCTGCAGAGTCTGTCCGTCAAGAATAAGGCGGAGAGTTTCAATTTCATTTTCAGACTCAGACATACCGTAAATTGTAAATACACCGTTCTTGTGTTCTCCATCCAGAGGATAAAGAATATCTACAGTTGCAGGAGGTCTGCTCTTATCCAAGTGAATATTGCGGCTTACATTTGTAATGTTTCCGGCAGCATCTTTTGCAGTAACTTCTACGTTGTAGTTTCCGTCTGCAAGAGAACGTAAATCAAATGTCTGTCCGATAATTCTGTCTACTGTAAGCGGATAGTTTTCCGGTTTTCCACCCTTATCAAGGCTTCGTACAGTTACATAAAGATCTGTAACTTCTACATTATCATAAACAAATCCAGAGAAGAACAAGGTTCCTGTTGTAGTTGAATCATCAATAGGAAGTTCAAGAGAAAGTTCCGGAGCATTGTTATCAATATTAATCAAGCTTGAATACAATCCCTGAATTCCATAATTATCTGTAATCTTTAAGAATACAACCTGTGTTCCGCCAGGAATTGCACGTGTATCAACAGTGTACTTCCATTCAGTTGTACCGACTGCATCGTTATAACTGTTACCGTTATCAAGAGAAAGCTGAACTTTCTGAATTCCGTTCTTATCACTTGACCATCCGGAAATTGTAATTGTTTCCCTTACTGTTTCATCAATAGTAGGAGCAACTACAGCACCCTTTGGTTCCTCAAGAGAAACTCTGAAGGTTCTTGTAACTTCGTTTCCTTTTACGCCGTTAATATCAACTGCATAAACAGAAACTGTATGCTCGTTATCGGTCATTGTAGAAAGCGGTACCTGAATTACGAAATTACTCTTTAATTTGTATTCAGCTTCCGAATCTTCAAACTGGTAAACTTCATTTGTAGAAACCTGTTTGTAAGGACCGTCATCAATCTTATAGTAAACAAAGCTTTCGCCATCATCATCAATTACAATTCCGGAAATTTCAAAGTCTCTTGTAATAACCTGCAAATCTTCTGGAATATTAATTTCTGCAACCGGAAGATCCGATTCTGTATCAATCAAGAAGTCCCACGATTCAATTGTCTTAACATTGCCGGCAGCATCGCGGAATACAAAAGACATTGTTTCGTCAATTGGAGCTGTTTCTGTACCAATCATTGTATATACAATGCGTCCAGGTGTAAGAGGAACTTTAATCTGTTCTTTTCCGCGTACCGGAGGTCCTACGTATTCAGCCTGATTAAAGTAGCCGTTATCTGCCGCTGTAAATACAATTGTATTTGTACCGTTGATTATATCGTCTCCCTTAGGAAGCTTTACATAAACTTCCGGAGGAGTAATATCCTTATCAATTGCTGTAAGACAGTAAGAAACATGACCACCCGAATCTTCGGCTTTAATATTAATCTTTACAAGTCCTTCAGGTAAGTCTGTAATATCTATTGTCTGAGAGAATGTTACTCCCTGTGAATTCTTCTGTGATCCAATATTGAATTCCTTCCAGGTTTCGCCGTTATCAAAAGAATATGATACATAACGGATTCCAAGAGCATCGGCTGCTGTTCCCGAAATTTTTACTTCATTATTAATCCATGAAGCAAGTTCAGGAGTTACAATATTTAAATCCGGTGGAGTTGAATCCACAATAAAGTTCAAAGGCTCAGATGTATAAGTTTTTCCTATTCTGTCTGTAATTCTTACAGAAACATTTTTGTAACGGCCGTCTTTTTCTGCCTTAAGCTTAATAAGATTTCCGTCTACTTCTACAAGTAATCCTGCTGTTGCAGAAACAAGCTCTGCTCTAAGCGGTGCAAAAGTATTTGCATAGTAATAGAATTCTGAATCTGTTGTAAGAATATAAGAAGCTTCTTCTTCATTAAATGATGCTGAACCGTCAGGCAAAACATAAATCTTAGATTCATCATCAATCTTGCTTTCATCCTTAGGGCGGATAATAGAAATATTTCCAACAATTGTCTGTTCAAGTGAACCGGCCTTTACAGTTACCTTACACTTATTTACACGAACAGGAAGGTTTGCAACAGGAATTTCTGCTGTCCATCTTGTCGGATTATCAGGGAGAGGTTTAATAAGTTTTGCACTTCCCTTCTGAACGTTATCTCCGCCGAAGGTTTCTTCTCCGCTGAATTCATAAGTAACTGAATTAACGGCAGCACCTGTATCTATATATACAGTAATTGTTTTTGCAGCTTTTTCGCCGTAATTCATAATTACAGGCATTCCGCTAAGATATTCGTTACCGTCAACCTTTGCAAAGTTTGCCGAAAGCGACGGATTCTTTACTGCAGTAAATTTTCCTGCAATTAATTTTCCAGAAGCAGGATCTGTAATAGAGAAATCTACAGGATTATTTCCTTCATTCATTTCTGAACGATAGAATACCTTAAAGTTATCGCTGATTTCTCCCTGATAAACAGCAACAGCATAAACGTCAAAGCCGTCTAACCAGGAAATTACAGGAGCCTTAGCAACCGGCATTTTTCCATTTTCTTCCCTTACTTCAGGGATTGTTGTAAATGCAACTGCTTTTGCAGATTTATTTCCACCTGCACTTTCTGCAATAATTTCTACAACATACATACCAGGTGCAAAGCTCTGAGCATCAATAGAGAAATTAAAGTTTCCGCCGTTATCTACACTTAAAGACTGTAAATCGTTTGTTGCAGGATTTGCAGAAACAGAAGCAATTACACCCTTTTGAATGTTTGCGCCTGCACTAAGAAGTCTGTATTTTACATTACCAACTCCAGTCTCGCATTTTACGTTTCCGGAAATTGTAACGCTTTCATATCTTGCATCAATTGCTGTAGATGAAGTCTGGTCCAATGTAATTTCCGGCAAAGCTGTATCTGCCTTAAATCTTATTGGAGAAGATTCAAGTACATTTCCTTCTGCAGTTTTTACTCTTACTTTTACATCGGCAGAAGAACCAATGGCTTCCTGAGCTATGAGCTTTATCTGGTTTCCATCAAGTTCAGCTTTTGCAAATGGAGTTGAAGGAACGAGTTCAACCGACTGTGCAGTTGCTCCAAGAACAAAGCAGCTTGCAGGGAATTCCATATTATTAATTACAGAACCATCTGAATCAAAACGACTGTCATCGAATACAATTTTTGGTTCATCTGTTTCTATTTTTGTTGTGTTAGTTACATAGAACAAAGTTTTATATGTAGAAGTTCTTCCGATTGAATCTGTTGCAGTAATCAATGCTTTTATTACACCTTTAGGGAAGTCGCTTGCAACAGGAATATTTACAACATAAGAAGAAGCATTTTTTAATTCAACATCATTTTCAATTGAACCATCGCTGCCCCAATTCAAAGTTGTATGAACGTTAGTCAGTCCTACCTGAGATTCTATAGTAACGGCAAATGTTGAACCGCTTTCCGGATGAATAGCCATTCCGGTATTAAAATCAATGGAATCTTTTCCGCGGTTAACCTTTTTATTTGTAAAGGTTGGCGCAATTCCTTTTGAAACGATATTTGTAACTACAGGATTTCCTTCTACTCCGTTTACATCTATAGGAGTAACAATTACTTTATGATTTCCTGCATTCAATTCTCCAGGAGGAAGAATCTGATAATAGAATACACCGTTTGTTTCAAATACATACGGCTCCTGAGTATCAAGCTGAATCTTTACTGCACTTACAGCATCATCATCTGTAATAATACCGCGCGCATAAAGTGCGTCAGAGTCTGCAAATATCTGACCATCTGAAGGTTCCGAAACTACAGCTACAGGCTTATCAGATTCCTGATTAAGTTTTATATCGCGTGAAATTTCTACAACGTTTCTTGCAAGGTCTACTGCCTTAATTGTAAATTTCTTTGATTTATCTTTTAAACCGATTGTATCTACTTCTACAGCCCAATAAGGGTTACCAGGAATAATTTCTATTTCTCCGGAAGTATCTGAACCAAATGTCCAGCTTAAAGAAGTAATTCCTACTGTATCTTTTGCAATACCGGCAATTGTAAATTTACCGTTTGATTCTTCATCTGCAGCAGGAGTAATAACCTTTACATCAGGTTTTGTATTATCTACAAAGTAAAGGAAGGTATAAATTCCCACAGAACCTGCCATATCGGTTGCACGGAACCATAAAACGTTCGGGCCGTCCTGGAATTTTTTTGTATCAAGGCTTAAAGAGAATGTACAGATATCTTTTGCCTTATTTGTACTGAGTTTTACTGGTGCAAACAGTTTTCCGTTATCTGTTGAATATTCAAGCTGTTTAATTCCGTTTCCATCAGAAACAACACCATCGAATTTTACTGTTCCAGAAACAAGAACACCCATTTCCTCATTATTTACAAGAGTAACAGGCTGTTTTCGGTCAAGCTGCCAGGTTACTACAAGAGGATTACTTACAACAGGAGTTTCGTTAATATCATAACCGATAACTTTTATAGTATGCGGACCTTCTTCAAGATCGTTTGTATCAAGATAATATGACCAGAATTCAGTACCTTCGGCTTCAACACGTTTTTCAATTTCTGTTCCTTCATCAAGGATTAATTCAACGCGCGAAACACCATCATCATCAACACAACTACCGATAATGTTAAGGTTACCGATTACGCGCATATTTGGATAAGGGTTTGTAACACCACAAATTGGAATATCAGATTTTGGATCAAGCCAGATATTATGAGGCCCTTCTATATATGTATTACCACCGAGGTCTTTTGCGGTAATCAAAATATTATATTTACCGGCCTTTTTGCTTTCCAGATCAAAAGTTTCCTGCCAGCTGTTTAAGTTTTCAACTTCGACATCTTCAATGTCTTTTTTTCCGTGTGCAAAAATAGAGAGCGCCGCAAACAGGAAGAGAGAGATTGTAAAATACTTTTTAAAATTCATTATTTTGCCTCCAAAAATAACGACTACTAAAACTGTTTCTCTCCATGTTCAATTTTAGTATAGAATTATACTTTTTATTTATCGGCAGATTTAGACTATAAAATTACTAAATTTTCGGGTATAATAAATATATCCGGGAAAACAGGGGGTAACTTTTTTGAATAAACCTGATATTAATATTTTACAACAACTTATTGATAAAAGCAAAAGAATTGTTTTTTTTGGCGGCGCAGGGGTTTCTACCGAATCCGGAATTCCTGATTTTAGAAGCGTAGACGGTTTATATAATCAGCAATGGAAATACCCGCCGGAGCAAATTATAAGCAGAAGCTTTTTTGACGCTAACCCAAAAGAATTCTACAGGTTTTACCGCGCAAAATTACTCCCAAAAGGAATTGAACCGAATGCTGCCCATTATAAACTTGCCGAAATGGAGCAGAAAGGAAAACTGTCTGCAGTTATTACACAGAATATCGACGGTCTTCATCAAAAAGCAGGAAGCAAGGTTGTTTATGAACTTCATGGAAGCACATTAAGAAATTACTGCATGGACTGTCATGAATTCTATGATGAGAAGATAATAGAAGAAAGTGAAAATTCACCTGACGGGCTTCCTCACTGCAAGAAATGCGGCGGTCTTATAAAACCGGATGTTGTTTTGTACGAAGAAGGTCTGGATGATGAAATTATCAATAATTCGATAACTGCAATAAAAGAAGCAGACATGCTTATTATTGGTGGAACTTCCCTAACGGTTTATCCGGCCGCAGGTCTTGTAAATTATTTTAAAGGCGATTCTCTTGTTTTACTGAACAAAAGCGTAACATCACAGGATTATTACGCAACACTGGCAATTCACGAACCAATCGGTCAGGTGCTGAGCCAGATAATAGTATAATCGTACTGCTCAACAAGTGCAGTTTGAGTTGCTCAACAAGTGGCGGTGGTTGAGGCTCTCGAAACCACCGCATGTACTTTCCATATTAAACCTAAAAATTTGCCTTTATTCCAACATCCAATGTCATCGTTGATTTTTGCATCCAGAATTTTCTTATTAAGAAATTCACTTTTCCATAAGCATTCATT
>JAEEGK010030438.1_pt1 | contig 10697 bp, 4 predicted proteins | sample 8958771 | NCBI WGS metagenome assembly JAEEGK01 (sample SAMN16246547, study PRJNA631951) | gut metagenome | biome: gut microbiome; feature: rumen; material: SC-attached | host: Bos | place: Iran: Karaj | collected 2018-10 | reverse complement strand
TTTTTAAAATTAGAATTTGGTAAATTAGAATTACTTTTTGAAATGTTTAATGTTCCTATTTTTTTATTAGAAAAATCTTTATCTTTTGAAATAATAAAACTCTTTTTTTCTAAAGAATTAAGTATTTTACTTCTTTTATTTTTTTTTTGTTCTCTTTCTCTCCAAGCTTTAAATAAAGTAATATCATCTTTTATTTCTTTCATTTGATTTTGAATATCATTCCAACTTTTATATAATAAGTTTTTTAATAGATTTGAAAAAAAATTATGTTCTTTTATTTGTTTTTTAATATCGTTATGTTTTATTTCAAGTTCATTGTTTGATTCACTTATAAATTCAATTGGTTCATTTGATATTATTGCTTCAAAAAGTTTACATTCATTTTCTAAAATAAATTCATTTATATCTTTTTTATTATTTCTTTTACATTCTTCTAATCTATTCTTTATCTCATTTATTTCTTTTTTAAAATCTGAATAACTTTCATTAAATTTTGTAATATGGTCATTTAAACTTTTATTAAAGAAATTAATATTAGTTCTTGAAAATTCTTCAACTCGAAAATTAATTTGTTTAATATTATTATTATTTTCTTTAATATAAGAATTATAATCTAAACTGATTTTATCTTTAAAATTAACAAGAATTGAAAGAGTATCATTTACATAACATAAGAAATCAGGTATGTTTTTAAATTTAGAAAATTTTCCTATTATTCCTGGATAAGTAAAATGTTCTTTAATAGTTTTATCTATTGATGTAATAAAATCTTCAAATTCTTTTTTTAATTTATCTAATTTTAATTCTTGTGAAATTATCCTATCATTTATTTTCAAATTTTGTTTTTCAATATTATTTATTTTTTCTATTTGAAAATCGAAATTTGTTTCTTTCTTTTTTATTTCTGATAATAAATCATTATCTTTACATTCAGGATATTTGATTGATATTATACTTAGTATATCATGTATTTTATTTTCTAATTTATTTTCAGTGTCTTTTATGTATAGAAATATATCATTAATATTTAAATTTGAAGGAATATTATTTATTTTTTTGTTTGTAAGTTCATTTATTTTTGAATCATCTTTCATTTAGTTTTTTTAAATTATTATAAAGTAATTATTAATTAATTTTGGGATTTTTATAATTTATTCTTTTATTGATAATATCAAAATCTATAATTAAAGAATATTATTTTTAAATTTAGACTGCTGTTTTATTATTTAAGAAAATATTTATATTTAAATATTAGTACAATTTTATTAGAGTTATTTATTTATTGTTATTCATATCAGTAACATTTTTTTATTAAACCTTGTATTATTTCAATTAATTATAAATTTAATATTTTATTAACTTAACTTAAATTAAATTAAATTAACTTATTTTATATTTAAATAATTATTATTTATAAATTTAGAAGGATTTTATTTTTATTTTCTTGATTTTTTTTTAATCTTTCATCTAAATAATTTAAGTGTTCATTTTCTCTTTGAAAAATTTCATTTATTATATTTTGCTCATTTATTTGATAATAATATTGTGAATTATTATTAATATTAATATTATTATACTCATCTTTAAATACATCATAAATTGGAAAATTATTATTTTCATTAAAATTATTTTGATTATTATTTTCTAAGTAACCATAAAGATTAGTCTGACCTGATGATAAATTTGAATATAAATTTTGAGTTGAATGATAATCATTAAATAAATTAATATTTTTTGAAATTTCATTTGTATTATATATTATATCATTATATACATTATTATTATTTAAATAATTTTCATCATTTTTATTAATATTATTATTAGATGAATTATTTTTATTTTTATTTTTATTTTCCATAGAATAAAATTGATTTAATTTTTTTCTAATATCTTGTATTTCTTTATTTGTTTTACTCCTTTCAGAAATATCATTATTTTGATTCTCATTTATTAATTCTTTCTGACTAGAATACTGAAGAAAAAAATTCTTATCATTATTATTTAATGAATAATTATTATTATTTAAATTCTTTTCAATAATTTGATTATTTGCTCTAAGATGTCTTACACTATTAATTCTGTTGTTAAAATTATTTTTTGATATTTTATCTTTATTTAAAGTAATATTAATTCTTTTTTTTACTTTTTTATTAATATAAGGTTTAATATTTAGATATTTACTTTCAATATATGAATAATTATTTTTAATTTTATTATTTGTTTGACAAATTTCTTTTAAATATTGCTCTTCTTTTTCTTTTTTTTTCAATTCAATTTTTTTTCCTTGTTCAAATAATCTTTCTTCAACTTTCATATTTAAATAATCAGGTTTATTTTCAAGTAACATTTCTTCACTTGATTTATTTGTTTTAGGATTATTATTTTTTTTATATATTATATTTATTTTTTCTTTTTTCTTTAATTCAATATTATTCTTCCATATATATAAATCATTAATTGATCTTTGTATTTGTTTACTACTTAAATTAATATTAGGATTCTTATTTTGATTTATATTTTCTTCAATTTTTTTTACAATCTCAGTATGTTTTCTTTGGGAATTTCCATTAGTTAATCTATCAAATACACTTTCATTATTTAATAATTTTTTTGCAATTTCATTACTTTTTTTACATATTTTTGGTCTTGATCTTAATTCTTTTTGCTTTTTCCTTATATCTTCGTTTTTAATATCATTTAATTTTTTTTGTGTTTCTTGAGTTCTTTTTTCCCAATATGAATAATTTGAAGTATATATTGAAGTATTTGAGTTATTACTTTTATTACGATTTTTTTTGTTAAAATTTGTTAAATTTAAATTATTTGTTGAAAGATTTCTTAATGAAAAATTATATTTTTTATTTTTTTTAATTGTAGTATTATCTTTATTTTGTTCATTATTTTGAAAAAAGTAATTGTCTATTTTTTTATTTTGAATTGGATTATAATATATATTTGAATTTTTAGTATTTTTCATTAATTTCATTTTTCCTGTTGAATTATTTATTTTTTCATGATAATTGTTTATATTCATTTGATTATAATTAGAATAATCAGTTTTATTATCATTCATATATGTAATATTATTTTCAAAGACATTTTGATTTATTAAATATAAATTATTACTTTGTTCATTTATCATATTTTTTTTAATTAAATTTAAAACTATTATTTAAAATTAGAGACAATAAAATTTTTAAAAAAATAAATAAATTAATCAAAAAAAGATAATTTTAATTATCTTGAATTTCAATATCAGAAATATTCCAAACATCATCTTTTTTTTCTTTATTAATTTCTCCATTTTTTTCTTCAGGAGGTGGTAATTCTTGAATTTCTTTTTTATCATTTTCTACATTATTTTGAGCAATATTATTATCAATCTTATTATTTTTATTATTATTTATGTTATTTTTATCAAGTAAATTTAAAGGAAGAGTTTCAATATTTTCATTTTCAAAATTTTCAATTTTATAAAAAGGTGGAATCGCTTCTTTATTAAAGGTATTATCTGATATAATTTCTAAAATAACATTAAATTGTTCTTTTATTCTTTCTTTTTTATCAATTAAACTTTGTAATTTAATTAAATAATTTTCATATGATAAAGGATTTTTTTTACTTTGTAAAATTCTTAATTTTTTTAAAGTTTCATTTTCTTCTAATAACATATTTATTTTTGTATTTTTTTGCTCTTTTGCTAAATCAAAATAAGCTTTTCTTTTAATTAAACTTTCATTTTTATTCATAAAAGGAACAATTGTAAATGAAGACCAATGACCATATTTATTAATATTTTCTGGATTTTTACATTCTCTTTGAATATAAATTTCAACTTCATTAAATTTTTTTTGTATTTGTTTGACTAAAGATGATTTCTTATTTACATTATCTGTTAATTCTATTATTTGATCTTTATAATATAAATAATTTTCTTCATTTCTTCTTCTTGTTTCTTCTATTATTTGTTTATTTATTAATATTTTCCCATTTATTTCATTTATTCCTTCTCTTAATGATTTTTTTAATTTAAAGTATTTTACTATTTTTTCAAAGTTACTCATTAATTTTCTTTTTTTATCTTGTTTAACATTCATTATTGGAATAAAATTTGATATATATTCTAAATTTATTGATAATGTATTTTCTAAATCAAATATATGTTCATTTATTTTTGAATTTTGTTTTGCTTTTTTATTTTCTGTATTCATTGCTTCATTTATTTTTTGTCTAGTATTTCTAAATGTATAATCAAGACATTCAACTGGATTTGATATTCTTACTATTTTTTAATTATAATTTTATATACCTGTATTAAAATGTTGTAATTGTTTATCTGTCCCAATTTTATTATCACTAAAAAGAAATTATATATCATATTATTTTTATTTTACTCAGGTCCTTCTGTTGTTTGTTTGTTTTCATTATTAATTTTATTTTCTTTTTTTCTTCCAAATCTGAAAAAACTCATATTTTATTTGTTTAAAAAAAAAATAGTAATTAAATTATAAATTCAAATAAATATATATAATCGAAAAAATAATTAATGAAAAACAATCTCGAAAATTCTAAAACAAATGTAATAATATAAATATATAAAAAAATAGTCTCATTTAATTAATAATTCATCATCACAAAATGAATATCAAAAATATTATTCATATAAAACTCCAATATCAAATTATAATCTAAGTCCAAATTTTTGTCCCCGTCCAAAATCTACTGAAGAAATTTATTTAAATAATAATAAAACTATAGAATTTACTACATATATTGGAAAAATTCCCCCATATTCAAATTCATTATATAAAGTAATAGAAAAAGATAATTCATCACCAAGATTTATTAGATCAACTTTAATAAATCCACCTATTAATCAATATAATTTAAATCAAAGTAATTTACTTTTTGGATTATGTGTTCAACCATTTAAAGAAATAGATGATGATGAAAAAATTCCTAAAATAGAAATTAAAAATTCAATATTTAGATGTAAAAATTGTAAAAGTTATATTAATAATAAATATATTCATTCATATAATAAATTAAATCAATTAATATTTATTTGTAATTTATGTAATTATGAAAATACAATTTCATTAATTGAAAATGGAGTTAAAGATGAATATATGAATATTTCAGATAGAGATTCTTGTATTGAATTAACTAAACCAACAATTGATTGGTGTGTTAATGATAATTTTGATAATAATAATTTTTACCCACATTATATTTTTATGATTGATATTTCTGTTGATTCTTTTGAATTAGGTTTACCTAATTATATTATTAATTCAATTCAAAATAATTTAGATTTTTTTGATAATATAAATAATACATTTATATCAATTTCACTTTATGATGAACAAAAAATATATTTTTTCTATTTAGAAAAAAATCAAATTAAATTAAGTATTATGCCCGATTTAAATAATCCTTATTGCCCAATTGAGCCTAATAAAATGTATTTTAATTTACAAAATAATAAAAATGAAATAAATAAATTATTAGAAAAAGTCACAAATTTTATTTTTGAAAAAAATATAAATTATACTTTAGGAAGTATATTAACAACAAAAAATTTTCTTCAAAGAAGTACTCCAACAGGAGCAGTAATAAAATCAGGAATAGATTCTTTATTACATAATGGAGGAAGAGTATTAATTTTTACTCCAAATCCTTGTTTTCATGGATTTAACTTTTGTTTAAATAGAGATATAAATTATGATGAAAACAAAAATGAAAAAGATAATGAAAATATAAAAAATTACTTTATTCCTCAACATAAAAAATTTGATAATTTAATTGAAATTTGTAATAATAATAAAATAACAGTTGATCAATTTATTTTTATGTCAACTCAATATGATCTATCTACAATGGGAACAATTAGTAATTTAACAGGAGGAACAATTTTTTATTATGAATATACTTCAAATTCAAATTTAATAAATTATATGTTAGAAAAATTACATTATGATATTAATAGAGTTATTTCAAGAAATAATTATTATGATGTTAAATTTATGATAAGATATTCAGATTATGTTGATTGTGTTGAAATTTTAGGTAATTTTAATCAAAAAATTGGACAAGCTTTTCAATTAGGAAGTTGTAATCCAGATATTAATTTTTATTATAATATGAGATTAAATGATAATATTAAAGATAAGACTAAAATTCATTTTCAAATTGTGACTTTCTTTACTAATAATTATAATAAAAAATATATTAGAGTTTTTAATATTACATATGAGGCTTCAAAATCACTTAATGAAGTTTTTAATAATATTGATAATGATGCTATTGTTAAAGCATTTTTAATGAAAAGTATTAATTTTAGTTATAGATTTTCATTAGAAAATGCAAGGGAAATGTTAGAAAATAAATTATATGAAATATTTAAATTTTATAAACAAAAAGTTAAAGAAGATAGAACAAATGATGAATTTATATATCCAAATGGATTAAAATTTCTACCTTTGTATATTCATTCTTTTTTAAAAAGAGGTAGTTTAAATTATCCTCAAAAAGGAACTAATTATGTTAAAAATATTTATTTACTTATGAAAATTATGAGAGAACCTATTTTGAATACAATTAAATTTTTATATCCTAAAATGTATAGAATTGATAATATTGAAAATGAACAATATAGTGCAATTTCTGAAGGATTGATTTTATCTCATTCTGATATTGGAAATTATAATAGTGAATTTAATTTTTATCAAAAACCAATGTTAATTAGATTGTCTAAAGATTGTATTGATATGGATAAAAGTTATTTAATTGATGATGGGAATTATATTAGTTTAATAATTTTTGATAAATTAAATAAAGATTTTTACTTTAATTTATTTAATTTAAATTCATTTGAAGAAATAAAAAAAAATAAAATTTTATCTTTAGATGAAGATAATGAAAATAATTTAAATGTAAAATTATTTAATATTATATATCAATTAAGAAATGAAAATAATGGATTTAATCAACCAATTAGACTATTTTTATTTAATGAAAAAAATATTTATGATAATAACTTATTGTATTTATTAATTGAAGATAAAATAGGTTTTGAACCAAATTATCCTGATTTCTTATTTAAATTAAATAATTTAATTCAAAAGAATAATTTTTAATTAAAAAATATAATTAATATTTATTACATATTATTTTTTTATATATTTGATTTTATATTAATAAAAACTTATTTACAAAAAATATAATAATAATTAATAAAGATTTTTTATCTATATATTAACAATTTAAGAAAATTATTCTTTTAATTTTTTTTAATTTAGAAATTAGTTAATATAATATTAATAATTGCTGAGTAAATTTTTTATAGTTAAAAGTATTAATAATAATGATTAATATATTTTAAATCAATATATTATTTAATTAAATATTATTATTATTATGACATCTACTGAAACAGATAAAAAAAATAAAATATTTGAGTTTACAAGATTATTCAATAATTTTCATTTATTTGTATTAGGAAATCAAAATACAGAATCTATTAAACCTCAATTAATACAAATAATTGAAATGCTTGTTGAAAATTTAATTGAAGCAGATAAAAATAATGAAGATATTTTTATTGCATTTAGAAATTGTAAATTTGCAGAAAAATTAATTATAGTATTTAAAAAAAATGATAGAGATATAAATTTACAAATATTAAAAAGTTTTTCATTACTTTTCTCAAATTTATCAAACGAAGAGCATTTAAATTATTTTCTTGAAACATATTTTATAAATGATATATTAACAATATATAGTGAAAATATTGATAATGATTACTTATATTATTATATTAATTTTATTAAATCTCTTACTTTAAAAATAAATGAAAAAACAATTCAATATTTATTCATAAAAGAAAAAAATTCATTTCAAATGTTAACTAATATGTTAAAATTTTATAATCATCCTGATCAAATGATAAGAAATGTAATTAAGAATACATTTTTAACAATTTTAAAATTAAGTAAAGATTATCAACCTTTATTAGATTTTATTTGTTCACTTCCTGTTTTATCTTATTTTAATTTTATCGCTTATAGATTAAGAGATTTAATAATAACATATTATAAAAAAGTTAAAACTAATAATACAAAAGTAATAAATTATTTACATGATGAAATATTAAATGATATAATGTATATTCAAGATATTTTTTCTTTAAATATTCCAATTATAAATTTTATTTTAACTAATACAATTTTTCATTATGTTATTTTAGGACAATTTTATAATTCATTTATAAATGAAAATCCAGTAATTTCACTTAATTGTTGTTTTTATTTTTTAATTCTTTTTTTAAAGTATATTAAAGATGAAACATTTATTAATTGTTTAGTTGGAGTATTATTTATGGATAATTTACATCATAGATTAAAAGAACAAATTGTAAATAAAACTGAATTTTTACAAAATTATGAAGCTGATTGGGAACCAGAAAAAAAAAAGGATAAAATACCATTTGATGAATATATTGCATATAATTTCAGTAAAAAATTTATTTTATTCCAATATACAGATACTTCAATATATTCAGAAAATAAAAAAATTAATAAGAAATTACAAGAACAATTAAAAACATTTCCTGATTTATTATCAAATGAAGAAGAATTATATAAAACATTATTAAAAATAATTAATGAAATGATTAGAAAAAAAGATATTGAAAAAGCAAAAAAATATCATAATATTTTATCAAAATCAACTGGAATTCAAACTGGCTTATCATATCATTATGATTATAAATGTCCTGTTACTGTTATTAGAAAAACTTTTGAATTAACAAAATTATCTTTTACTTCTGAAATGAATAAAGAAAAATTTAGTGAAAATATAATTAAAAGTAAATTTATTTCTTTTTTTAATTCAAATGATGAAAATTTAATTTTTTTAATCTCATGTTTTTTACATTTTATTTTTATAAATGAAAATATTAGTAAAAATTTATTATCATATATTCAATTTTCAAATCCGAATATAATTTTTAAGAATCAAAGTATTAAAGAAGGAGAAAATTTTGAACAGTTAAAAATGATAAATATAAATATTAATAATAAAAAAATAGGAACAGGTGGTTCTATACAAGTAAATGAAAATTTAAATTATTCAACTTATACTCAAATATATAGATGGAAAAGATTAGCTCTTTTAAATAAAGAATTATTACCAAATGAAAAATTAAAAGAATATTTTACAATTAAACAAGTAAAATATAATTATCAATATACAAATATATATTTAAAATTAATTAATTATCCTCCTCAAGAAGTTTTTAGACAAAATACTTTAGTTTTAATTTTTGGAATTTTAAATCATTTTTTATTTTATAAAAATGAAGAAGGAATTGAAAAACCTTTGGATATTGAAAATTTTCATAAAAATCAAATTCACAAAATATTTATATCAATTGTAAATTCTCTTTTGACAATTCTTAATAAAAAATATGAAATTAAAACTTGTTGTTTTGAATTTTTAGAAGAAGAAATAAATTTGTTAAATAAATCTAATAATATTGATACTTTAGCAAATAGTATTTTAAATGATTCATTTATTTTAGTTCCTAAAGATATAATTGTTACTATTAATAATTATCCCGAAGATTTCAAAATTATTAAAGGTGAAATTCATAAATATAAAAGAAGTTTATTTAGTTTATTATTATTTTATGATTTATATTCTAAAATTTTTGATGTTAAAAAAATTGATTTTCCTTCTAAATTTACTGAAACTAACATTCAAGAACCAGAAACAATTAATTTAGAAATTAATGGTAATCAAAAAAATGGAACTTATCAAATTGTAAATGATGAATTTATTTTTATAGAAGATGAAAATAAAGAAATTATAAATATTCGTGATATTAGTATTAATATAAATGAAGATAAAAAAACTGGTAAAATTCTTAATCTTAGTAATTTAAAAGAAATTATTTTTTCATGTGAGAATGAAGAAAATTTATTAAATTTTAAAAAAAATATAGAAGAGAGAATTAAATTAATAAATGATACATATTATAATTCAATGAAATTATTTTTTGAAACATTGATTGAAAATGATAAAAATATTAATAAATAATATTTAAAATAAAAGTAATTATTAAAATATAATATTTAATATCATATAATAATATTTATTTTTCAAATTCATTATGTATATTAAGTTCATTATTACCATTTAATTATACAATGCAAAAATTTGCAAGATGTTATAAAATATATGTAATTATAAGAAATCAACATTTAATGTTGATATTGGTGATATTGAAGTTGAATATATATTTATATATTTTTTTAAGAAGTATTTATCAAAAAAAAATTAATTTTTTTTATTTTAATTATAAATAAATATTTTATTTTATTGTTTTTAAAAATAAAATAATTTTAAAAAAAAGAAAAAAAATATTTCTTAATTTAAAGATTTTTTAATTGTTAATATTATAAATAATATTTTATAATTAATTATATTTTTTTAATTCTCAATTTTATATATAAAAATTATTCTCTATTTCTTTTCTTATTTGTTGCTTTACTATCACTATTAGAACCTCTATTTTCTATTTTTAATTTACAAATAATTACTGAATTATAAATATTATTTAATAGTAAATTATTTTTAATTTTATTAATTTTAAATTTATCATCATTATTATTTATTATTTCATAAATTTTATA
>JAEEGK010030436.1_pt1 | contig 10698 bp, 8 predicted proteins | sample 8958771 | NCBI WGS metagenome assembly JAEEGK01 (sample SAMN16246547, study PRJNA631951) | gut metagenome | biome: gut microbiome; feature: rumen; material: SC-attached | host: Bos | place: Iran: Karaj | collected 2018-10 | reverse complement strand
GAGGACGGGCATATGATCACCGGCCTGTCCAACGAGCTGTTCATGCACAACCGGGTGAATCTGGTGCCCATGCTCTTCGGCCACACCTCCTCGGAATTCCCTTCCACGCCTCCGGCGAAGACGGTGGAGGAATTCCGGGACTATGCCCGCAGCCACTTCGGCGAGGACGCGGAGGAATTTTTGGCCCTCTGCTCCTCCCGCAACGATTCCCTGGCGGAGATGAAGGCCAAGGCCCAGGCCCAGCATCTGGAATTCTCCATCCGGCGGCTGGCCCATTGGAAGGCCCTCACCGGGGACGACCATCCCATGTGGTACTGGGTCTTCGACCCTGAGATCCCCGGCTGGGACAACCCGGGCACCTTCCATTCCTGCGACCTCTGGTTCTTCTTCGAGACCCTGGCCAAGTGCTGGCGGCCCTTCAAGGGCAAGCACTATGACCTGAGCCGCATGATGTGCAACTACTGGGCAAACTTCATCCGCTCCGGAGACCCCAACGGGCAGGACGCCGACGGGGAGGACATGCCCCTCTGGAAGCCCTACACGGAAGCGGAGCCCAACCGCATCTGGTTCGGGGACACCGTCCATACTGAGGCCCGGGGACCCAGGCCCCTGATGGCCTTCCTCCTGCGTCAGGCGGCGAAGAAGGACGAATGATTCTGTAACGCGATCACGCTTCCGGCGGAGAGACGCCCGCCTCTCCGCCGGAAGCCAAGGGAAAGGAAGGGACCGGTCATGACGCCGATCAAAAAGCCGATCCAGCGCAGCCTCATCACCGGCTGCGCGGTATTCCTTCTGCTGATGTGCCTGCTGCTGACCGTTCATGCCCGGATGCAGTTCAACGTCGCCCTCTACCGGCAGTGCCAGGGCCGGCTGGAGAACGTGATCGAATATGTGGAGCAGAACCTCGACAAGGACGATCTGCGCACCTGCATCAACACCCGGGCGACCTCGGAGAAATACGAGGAGCTGCAGGCCCTGCTCAACGGCATGGTGGACACCTTCGACCTCTCCTATCTGTATATCGCCATCCCCTCCGGCAACGCCATGGTGAACGTGGTTTCCGCCACCAGCCAGGCGGAGCGGGACAGAGGCGCGGAGGATATGCAGCTGCTGGAGCCGGAAACCGGCTACCCCGGCGATGTCCTGGCCCTCTATCAGAAGGCGTGGAGATCCTCCGAAATCACCTATTTCAAGGAGTCCTCCGACTACGGCACCTGCTACACGGGCTGCAAGGCCCTGAAAGCGCCCGACGGCAGCGCCTTTGCCCTGCTCTGCGCCGACGTGTATACCGATGATCTGCAGCGTACGATCCGCAATTATGCCCTGATCAGCGCCGCTATCGTCGTCCTGGTGGTGGCGGTCTTTGCGGTCCTGCTGATTTCCTGGCTGCGGAAGAACGTCACGGGGCCGGTGCTGGCCCTGGAGAAGAGCGCGCGGCGCATCGCGGACAAGAGCCACACCATCGAGGATATCCACCGCCTGCGCTTCGACAAGCCGGAGCTCAAGTCCTGGAACGAGATCGCCTCTCTGGCGGACGCAGTCTCCACCATGACGGAGCAGATCAGGAACCACGTGGAGGAGCTCTATTCCGCGGAGATCCGGGCCAAATCGGCGCAGATCGAGGCGGAGGACATGAGCCGCATCGCCTATCAGGACGCCCTGACCCACGTGAAGAACAAAACGGCCTACACCGTCAAGGCCAGGGAGCTGACCCAGCAGATCGAGGACAGGAACGCGAGCTTCGCGATCGTCATGGTGGACGTGAATTTCCTCAAGCGCGTCAACGACACCTACGGCCATGAATACGGCGACAAATATCTCATCGGCGCCTGCGCGATCATCTGCGACGTGTTCAAGCATTCCCCCGTCTACCGCATCGGGGGGGACGAGTTCCTGGCGGTGCTCCAGGGTCCCGACTATGAGCAGCGGCAGCCCCTCATGGAGGAGCTGCACCAGCGGTTCCGGGGCGACGGCGGGGACAGCCTGCAGCCCTGGGAGAATTTCAGCGCCGCCTGCGGCATCGGCGTCTACGAGGCCGGGGACAGCGTGGATACGGTCCTCAAGCGGGCCGACCAGGAAATGTACCGGAACAAGGACGCCATGAAGGGCGGCAGAGAGTAGATAAACAGCTGAGGAGTTTGGGCTATGCCGAAACAGCGCATCGACGACGAATACCTGCGGGAGTTTTTCGGGATCGCCGGGGACGAGGAAGGCCGCCGGGAGATGGCGGATATCCGCGCCAGGCTGGAGCGGGTCCAGTTCGACCACAATGAGGATATCTGCACCATCGACCGGGAACCGGACGGGATGTTTTTCCTGGAATCGGGCACCGCCGTGGTCCTGGACCGGGAGGGGGAGCAGATCAACGTCATGCGCCCCGGCAGCTACTTCGGGGAATACGCGGTGCTCTCCGGGCGGCGCAGGCTCTCCACCGTGCGCTCCGTGGGGCGGACCGTGGCCTGGAAGCTGGGCAACGAGGACCTCATGGAGATCCTCCGGCGGCATCCCAACACCTACGGCGACCTGATGAAGCGGGTCTACGGCCAGGTGTCCCGGAAGCACTCCCAGCTGCTCACCCTGTCCCGCATGCAGCGGGGCATCCTCCAGCATCCCAGGAATCAGGAGCCCATGACGCCCCGGCAGATGCTCATCCAGTATGGGCTTCTGGCCCTGGTGTTCATTTTGTCCCTGCTGCTGGTGCCCCGGGGCAGCGCGGGGCCCGTGTTCCTCCTGCCCCTGGGGCTCATGACCGCCTATGTGCTCATCACCCACCGCACCCTGGAATCCCTGGTGGCGGCCGGCCTCCTGGCGGCCGTTCTCTATTACCGCAGCGGCCTGAGCTGCAGCTATGCCGACGCCGTGATGGAAACCATGAGCTCCATGGACAATGTGTTCACCGTGCTGGTCATGGCCCTCATGGGCAGCGTGGTGACGCTGATCGAAGCCAGCGGCGCGGTGACGGCCTTCAAAAAGCTGGCGGACCGCAAGGTTCGCAGCCCCCGGGGCGCCCGCCTATCCATGCTGGGGATCATGGCGGTCACCGCCATCGACGATTGCCTGAATATGCTCTGCGGGGCCTCCGGCCTGAAATCCGCTGCGGACGAGCAGCGCCTTCCCCGGGAGGAATCGGGCCTCCTGCTGAGCTTCCTGCCCACCACCCTCTGTTCCTTCCTGCCCTTCTCCCTGTGGGGCATCTTCGTGGTCGGCACCATCCGGTCCGCCTACGGCGGCGGCAGCAGCGTCCTTCTGTTCTGCCGTTCCATCCCCTTCAATTTCTATACCATCGTCACCGTTCTGGCCATGGTGCTCTTCTGCTTCGGGGCCCTGCCCCGCACCCGGCGGCTGAAGGCAGCCGGACAGCGGGTGAAGGATGGCGGGAATCTCTGGCCCGAGGGCTCGGAGCGGTATATGGCCCCGGAGGAAGGGGAGATCTGGGGGAAGATCGCCAATCTGATGCTCCCGGTGGCGGTGCTGGCGCTGACGAGCTTCGCCGTGCGCAGCCTCTGGTCCGGCAGCCTCCTGCTGGACAGCGCCTGCGGCCTGGTGGCCACGCTCCTCTTTATGTTTTTCCTCTACTGCGCCCAGGGCCTGATGTCCCCGGAGCAGTTCGTGGAGCATATGGTCACCGGCATCCAGAGCATGGCCCTGCCCATCCTCCTGTATCTGCTGACCATCTGCTTTTCCACCCTGCTCGAGCAGCAGGCGATGAGCGCATATTTCGACACGCTGGTGGAAAAGCTGGTGCCCATGAGCCCCCTGATGCCCGCGATGCTCTTCCTGGTATCCACGGTGTTCACCGTCCTGCTGGGGTCCTCCTGGGCCATGTTCGCCATCGCCTTCCCCGTCGCCGTCCATGTGTCCGCCGCCGCGGGGGTCAGCCTGCCCCTGTGCATCGGCGCGGTCTGCGCCGCGGGGATCGCCGGGGAGAAGAACTGCACCTTCACCAGCGACAGCCTCTCCGTGGGCAACGCCATCGGCTGCGACCCCGGGGCCATCCTGCGCCTGCGCCTGCCCTACAGCCTGTGGTTTACGGGGATCTCCCTGCTCCTCTATCTGGCGGCGGGCTTCCTGGCCTGAGGGCCGGTTGTCCTCTGTTGTGAAAACGATCTCCAGCCCTCCGGACCCGCCCGGTCCGGGGGGCTTTTTTCATCCGAAGCGCCGGAAATCTATTGAATCGCACCCGGGGAAGGAGTATAGTATTTCATTATTTCTGATCCTTTCGTTGCTTCGATAGCGGGCTGATACGAGCCTTCGTTTGAGATCCCACCGAAGGATCGCCGGAAGGGGGCGGGGAAGTGGATATCGCGGAGCGCCTGGGCGGCGTTTCCACCCCGGCTGCCGTCGTCATCTCCGTAGCCGTCATGCTCTTTGCGGGCTTCCTGATGACGAGGCTCACCAAGCTGGCACATCTGCCCAATGTCACGGCCTATATCCTGACCGGCATCCTCCTGGGCCCCTTCGCCCTGGACCTGATCCCGCCGGGAGTGGTGGAGGGGATGGAGTTCCTCTCGGACATCGCCCTGGCCTTCATCGCCTTTGGTTCCGGGCAGTTTTTCAGCCTGCCCGCTCTGCGGAGGAACGGGGGAAAGGTGCTGGTCATCACCCTGCTGGAATCCCTGGCGGCCAGCGCGCTGGTGTTCCTCCTGGGCTATCGCCTCCTGGGACTGCCCCTTGCATTCGCGGCGGTGCTCAGCGCCCTGGCTGCCGCCACCGCTCCGGCCTCCACCCTCATGACCATCCGGCAGACCGGGGCACACGGGGATTTTGTGGATACCCTGCTGCAGGTTGTGGCCCTGGACGACGCCGTGGGCCTGCTGGCCTACAGCGCGGCCATCGCCGTTGCCCTGGGGAGCCTGGGCGGGGCGGCTTTCCGCCTCCGGGATGTGCTGCTGCCCGTGGCGGTCAATCTGGGAGTTTTGTTGCTGGGGGGCGTTTTCGGCCTGTTCCTCAAGCTGCTCATCCGGAAAAAGCGCACCACCGACAACCGGCTCATCATCACCCTGGCCCTGCTCTTTGCCTTCTGCGGCGTGTGCAGCCTGCTGGGCATCTCGCCCCTGCTGGGCTGCATGTCCATGGGCATGACCTACCGCAATCTGGCAAAAGACGAAAGCCTGTTCAAGCAGATGAACTATTTCAGCCCGCCGGTGCTGCAGCTGTTTTTCGTGCGCTCCGGCATCCTCTTTGACCTGGGCGCGCTGACCCGGCCCATGGGGGAGATGGGGGGCGTGCCCCTCATGGCTGTGGGCGTCCTCTATTTCGCGGTGCGCATCCTGGGGAAATACGGCGGGGCCTGGCTGGGCTGCCTGGCGGTGGGGAAGGAAAAAAGGACGCGCCGGTATCTCGGCCTGGCGCTGATCCCCCAGGCAGGGGTCGCCATCGGCCTTGCCGCCCTGGGGGCGCGGACGCTGGGGCCTGCGCTGGGGAACCCCCTGCGGACGATCATCCTGGCCTCCAGCGTCCTCTATGAGCTGGTGGGGCCCGGCTGCGCCAAGCTGGCCCTCTGGCTCTCCGGCTCCTATTCCAATCAGCTGGAGGAGCTGGCGCCCATCCCGGAAACCGGGCCGGACGGCGGGAAAAAGACGGAGGTCGAGCTGCTGATCGAGCGCATCCGGGAGATCCGGAAGCAGCTCCCGGCCCACAGCGTGTCCGAGGACGAACGGGAATTTGACCGGGCCGCGGAGGAATTCTACGAGGCCTGGCACAGCCGCCGCCAGAGGCGCGGCATATGGAGATAAGGGAGAAAAAGGAGAACCGATGTCTGTGCATGATCCGATCGCAAATCTGCTGGGCCCCTGGTCCCAGAGCCTGGGCCTCGGCAGCATCCTGCTGCGGCTGGCCCTTTCCGCGCTGCTGGCTACCGCCGTGGGCTGGGAGCGTTCCAGTAAGCGCCACAGCGCGGGCCTGCGCACCTTCATCCTGGTGACGGTGGGCGCCACCGCCGCCATGCTGCTGGACTGCTGCCTTGCCGCCGGCGGTGCGGCCTTCTGTCTGCTGCCCGCCGCCGTGGTGATCGGCGTTTCCACCATCTGCGTCAATTCCCTGCTGTTCAGCGCCAAAAACCGCATCCGGGGCCTGACCACGGCTGCGGCCCTGTGGTGCTGCGGCATCATGGGCCTTGCCCTGGGTGCGGGGTATTACAGCGTGGGGCTGCCGGTGTTCCTGGTGCTGCTGCCCAGCCTGGCCCTCCTGCCCGGCTTCGAGAACTATCTGAAGGACCGGTCCAACCATTTTGAGATCCACCTGGAGCTGAAAAGCGCTTCTTACCTCCAGGATTTCGCCGCGGTGATCCGTGCCCTGGGCCTCACCATCGACGAGATCGAGCTGAACACCGCCTATGTCAATTCCGGTCTCAGCGTCTACACCGTATCCCTGTCCATCAAGGATCCGCAGCTGCAGAAGTACAAGACCCACCGGGAGATCATTGAAGCTCTGCGCAGTCTGGAGTATATTTCTTATATCGAAGAAAGCCACGGTTGATGATCCGAAGCGAACGAACGGGAGAAGGAGCCACCAAGGTCCGGTCGGTCCGCCGGGGAAAGGGAAGGGTTCTTATGAAGGAAAAAAGCCGGGAAGGGCCGCTGGAGCTGGCGGTCTACGGCAAGGGCGGCATCGGCAAGTCCACCGTCAGCGCCAATCTCTCCGCAGCCCTGGCCATGGCGGGGAAGCGGGTGCTGCAGATCGGCTGCGACCCCAAGCACGATTCCACCAGGCTGCTCATGGGAGGGGAACTGATCCCCACGGTGCTGGACTATCTCCGCACGGTGAACGCATCGGAGGCGGACGTGGCGGCGGTGAAACGCAGCGGGGCCTTCGGCGTGGGCTGCATCGAGGCCGGCGGACCCCAGCCCGGGGTGGGCTGCGCGGGCCGGGGCATCATCACTGCCTTTGAATTCCTGGAAAAGCATCGGGTCAAGGCGCCCTACGACCTGGTGATCTACGATGTGCTGGGGGACGTGGTCTGCGGCGGCTTCGCCGTGCCCGTCCGGCGGGAGTACGCCGACGCCATCTTCCTTGTGACCAGCGGGGAATACATGGCCATTTATGCCGCCAACAATATCCTGCGGGGCATCCGCAATTTCGACGGGGACGCCCACCGCCGGGTGGCGGGCATCCTCTTCAACCGGCGGAACCTGGCGGACGAGGAGGGGCGGGTGAAGCGCTTCGCCCAGGCCGTGGGCCTCCCCATCGCAGCGGAGCTGCCCCGGTCCCCGGGCTTCGCCCACGCGGAGGAGCAGCGCCGCACCCTCATGGAGATCGAGGGTTACGAGGAGGAAAAGGCGGTGTTCCGCTCCCTGGCGGAGCGTGTCACGAGCGGACTTGACCTCTGTCCGGCCCTGCCCCTCACCGACGAGGAGCTGGAGGCGACCGTGCTGGGCACGGTGTCCCTGCGGGTGAAGCTGCCCGAAGGGGAGCAGAGCGCCACTGCGCCGGAAACCGGGGAAAGCGCGGCTGTCCCGGCTGCGGAGAAGCCGCGGCTGGACCGCCCGCCCCTCTACGGCTGCGCCTTCAACGGGGCGGCATCCACGGCGGTGCACCTCACCGACGCCCTGGTGATCGCCCATTCTCCCCGCTCCTGCGCCTTCTATACCTGGCAGAACATCTCCTCCCCGGGGCGCAAAAACCTCTTCAACCGGGGCATCCTCCTGCCCTCGGCCATCAGCCCCCATTTTGAATGCAGCGACATGGACCACGCCTCCGCCGTCTTCGGCGGGCTGGACAAACTGCGCAGCCAGGTGAAGGCCGCCCTGGAGCGGAAGCCCGGGGCCGTGATCGTCATTTCCTCCTGCGTCAGCGGCATCATCGGGGACGATATCCGCTCCCTGGAGGCCCTTTCCACGGCGGAAACGCCGGTGATCGCCATCCCCGCCGACGGGGATATCTCCGGGGACTATGCCGGGGGCATCCGGGACTGCCTGCATATCCTGGCCAATAAGCTCATCGACCGCTCCGCCCCCCGGGAAAAGGACTGCGTGAACCTGGTGGGGGAACTGGCCATTTCCTATAATAACGAGCCCAATATCCGCGCCCTGCGGCAGCTCCTGGCGGGGCTGGGCCTCCGGCTCAACTGCCGCTTCCTGGGGGACGCGGAGACGGATCAGCTGCGGGGCTTCCTGAAAGCCCCCCTGAATATCCTGGACAGCGAAAGCGCCGACAACCTGGAGCTGCGGGATTTCCTGGAGAGGGAATTCGGCTGCCGCTTCCTCCCCGGCCATCTGCCCGTGGGTATGGAGGCCACCGCCGCCTGGGTCCGGGAGCTGGGGGCCTTCTTCGGCTGCCCCGAGCGGGCGGAGAAGCTGATCGAAGGGGAGAAAGCCTCCTGCGAGGAAGCCGCCGCCGCCCTGCGGCCCGTGCTGGCGGGAAAGACCCTGGCCCTCACCACCATCAACGACGATATGGACTGGATCCTCCGCGCGGCGGAAAACGCGGGGATGCGCGTGGCGTGGATCGGCGTGATGAACTATCTGCGCACGCCCCTGCGGGTCACGAAGGACCCCGGGATCCTGGCGGTGACGGAGGAGGTCAGCTCCGCCCGGCGCATCCGGGAGCAGCTGGAAGCCCTGCAGCCGGACCTGGTGCTCACCAACTATGCCGGGGGCGACGCCGCCGTCGGCCCCTGGCTCAGCGACACGGTGCCCTCCTCGCCCCTGGCCTTCTTCCGCTCCGCCCTGCCGGTGCTGCAGCGCTGGGAGACCATGTTCCGGGAAAAGGAGCGGGGCAGCGTGATCCGGGAGAAAGGAGGGAGCTGGAAGAATGACAGCGTACTCTTCGAGAAGTATTTCGCCTGACAGCATCACCGGCATGATCTTCGCCATGGAGGGCATCCGCAATGCCATCGTGCTGCTCAACGGACCCATGGGCTGCAAATTCTACCACAGCACCACCTCCGCCCACCTGACGAAGCATCCGCCCCTGCGCACTTCCGACGGGCGTCCCGCGGAAAAGGGCCAGGTGGAATACGACATCCTCAACAGCTATTTCTTCCGCCAGAGCCGGGTGCCCTGCACCTATCTGGACGGCAGCGACTATGTCTACGGCACCGCGGAAAAGGTGGAGGCCGCCCTCCGGTATTTCGGGGAGAGGTTCCGCTTCGACCTGCTGGTGATCGTGGATTCCCCCGGGGCCTCCCTGATCGGGGACGAGCTGAAGGAGCTTGCGGCCCGCGTCCTGCCGGACAAGCCCGTGGCGGTGCTGGAATCCCCCGGCTACAGCGAGCATTTTTCCGACGGCTATGACCGGGCCGCCGCGGCGCTGCTGCGGCAGCTGCCCTCCTTCGCGCCCCGGCGGGAGGGGCGGGGGAAGCCCCGGGTGAACCTTCTGGGCCTCTCCATCTGGCAGCGCTATTGGGAAGGGGACCTGGCGGAGCTGAAGCGGCTGCTGGCCCTCTGCGGCATCGAGGTAAACTGCGCCCTCTGCGCCGGCTGCACCATGGAGGAAGTCCGCGCCCTGCCGGACGCGGACCTGAACCTGCTGGTCTACCCCGAAATGGGGCGGGAGACGGCGGCCTTTCTGGAGGAGCGCTTCGGCACCCCCTGCTATGTGTTCGACGGGCCGCCCGTGGGCTTCGGCGCCACGGAGAAGGCCTTCCGGGAGATCTGCGGGCAGCTGGGGACAGAGGCATCGCCCCTGCTGGCGGAGAGCGAGCGCCGAAGGGCGGAGGCCTGGTTCCAGCTCAACGACCTGGACCAGATGAACTACCTTTCCTCCGGCAGCAGCTTCGCCGTGGAGGGAATGGACAGCGTGGCCCTGGCCTATGCGCGCTTCCTCACGGAGTACCTGGGCTTGACGCCGGAGTGCGTCTCCCTCACCGGCAGCCCCGACGAAGAAATGCGCGGGAGGCTGCGGGAACTGCTGCGTTCCTGCCGCGCCGAGGAAGCCCTTGCGCGGGACATCCTGGACAGCCGCGCCGAGCTGGTCTTTGCCGACGCCAACACCATCGCCGCCCTCCGCACCCGGCAGGACGCCTTCAGCGGCGTGGAGATCAGCCTCCCCGGCATGGGCTATGTGGATTTCGTGAAAAAGACCCACCTGGGCCTCCGGGGGGCCATGTTCCTCACGGAGCAGGCCGTCAACGGCCTCATGTCAAGAATATAGGGATGATACGGCAACGGGGCTGCCTCGCTCGAGGCAGCCCCGTTGGCTTCATTTTCAAACCCCCGCCAGAATGTGCATATTCCGCAGCTCCCCGTCCCGGATGCGGTCGTTGACGGCGTAGGCGTGGGCCTCCAGCTCCGCGCCGGGCGCAGCGCTCAGCCCCTCCCAGGTCAGCAGCGCCGCCACCGCCTCCGCGGTTTCCTCGATGATCCGCTTTTTTCCGGGCACGTCCCCGGGCCCGTTGGGGGTGCTGAGGAGGGCTTCCAGGGGGGAAGCCAATTCCCCCAGCCTCGGCAGCGCCCGCAGCGCCCGGAAGCTCCACTTGTAATAGGGCTGGTAGCGGCGGTTCAGCAGGAGCGCCGCGGAAAGGGCGCTTTTCACGAATTCCCCCGCCGCCAGCTGGGCGGCGGCGGGCTCCCCGTGGGCCAGGCAGCGGGCGTAGTTGTATTGCCCCGCCTGGGCCATGAGCAGCAGCTGCCCCGCCAGGCGCTTGAGGCGGATGTCCTCCGGGAACTGCGCCAGGGCAGCGCGGATGCGGCTCACTTCCCCCGGGTTGTCGAAGTAGAGTTACCCGTTGGTGGCCTCCGCCAGGGCCTCCTCCGGGCT
>JAEEGK010030432.1_pt1 | contig 10698 bp, 12 predicted proteins | sample 8958771 | NCBI WGS metagenome assembly JAEEGK01 (sample SAMN16246547, study PRJNA631951) | gut metagenome | biome: gut microbiome; feature: rumen; material: SC-attached | host: Bos | place: Iran: Karaj | collected 2018-10 | reverse complement strand
AACGGGAGAGTCTCCCCTTTATACCAAAATAAGACGTAACGGTATGCAAATGTATATATGTACGGGCATACGCGTGGATATACAAGAGTGGAATAAGGCGCAAAAGAGCCTTTCATGTAGATAATAACTGAAAAGGATACCACTATAATAATCGAAAAGGTTACCACGTAGACCAGAGTTTTACGTTATATATAAGGTGACTCATAAGAGCACTGTAGGGTATAATTAGTTAAAACATGGTAGACATGGACAAGAAAGAACAAATTCTCCATTACCATCGCATTGATGGTTTGAGTCAGCGGGAGATAGCCCGCAGAGTAGGTGTATGCAGGAAAACAGTCAAGCGCTACATCACAGAGTATGAGGCACAGGTACAGTCTGATCCGGAAGACGGAGCAAACATATGCCTGGCAAGTAAGCCGAAGTATCCTTCACGCAAGGTAGAATGCACCCGTCTGACGGATGCCGTGCGTGCAGAGATAGACTACTGGCTGGAAGAGAATGCCAAGCGCCGTCTGACAGGAATGCGCAAGCAGTGCCTTAAACGTCAGGACATCCATCTTGCACTGATAGAAAAGGGGTTCTCCATCAGCTATTCAAGTGTTTGCAAGTACATCCAGAAACGCAAGGAGGAGAAGACGAAAAAGCCCAAGGATGTGTTCATCAAGCAATACTACGAGCCTGGCCAGGAGTGCGAGTTTGACTGGGGCGAGGTCAAACTGCGTATAGGCGGCAAGCCCGTGACGTTTACGATGGCCGTCTTTGCCCTGTGCCACAGTGAGGGGCGATGGGCTTATCTCTTCCGTCATCAGGACAATCTGGCCTTCATGGAATCGCACCGTAACTTCTTCCACGACGTGCATGGCGTGCCTCATACGATGGTATATGACAACATGAAGGTGGCCGTTATCTTGAAGCCTGACGGAAAGAAGCCTACGGAGACGCTTCTGCGCATGTGCGCTTTCTATGGCTTCGGATACCGCTTCTGTAATGCCCGTGCAGGCTGGGAGAAGGGGCATGTGGAGCGTAGTGTAGACTTTGTGCGTGGACGTGCCTTCACACGCCGTGTGGACTTTAACTCCATTGAGGATGCGCAGCAGTGGCTGAGCCATATATGCGACATGCTCAACAGGGAGAGCGGAAGCATCGCCACGGGAGGCAAGCGGGAAGCCCTGCGCAGGGATCTCGACTCCATGCTGCGCTTTCCTGGCGACTTTGGCTGCTTCGACCTGCTGCAGTGCGCTGTGGACAAGCAGTCCACCATATCCGTCAAGAACAGCCACTACTCAGTACCTGACCATCTCGTCGGGCAGACTGTCATCGTGCAACTCTACAGCGAGAAGATACGGGTCTATGACTCCGCCCACAAGAAGATGGCCGAGCACGAGCGCAGCTACTCCACGGGCTCATGGACGTTTGACATCAACCATTACATCAACACGCTGATGAAGAAGCCCGGCGCACTCAAGGGCTCTGTGGCACTCAGGCAGATGCCCGAGAAGATGCGTGAGCTCTTCCGTGTACACTTTGCCGACAAGGATAACGGCAAGGATTTCCTGCATCTGCTCAAGTACTGCAGGGAGAACAAGTACGACTATAAGGACATCCTCGATGCCGTCAGGAAGATACGCATGCGTGGTGCCCGCCATATCACGTTTGACCAGATCAAGGTGGTGCTGGAGACACGGAAGGACAGTCCTCTGGAGTTTGAGGAAAGCCAGAAGACGGATGCATTCATTGAGATTGAGCTCGGCAGCGAAGACGTACTGGCGCAACTTGACGGCATCATGCAGGGCACGGCAGGTGGCTATAAGAATAATGAAAGGAGGAAAAGGCCATGAGTGAGAAGGATATCATTGACCTGTATGCCAAGGAACTGAAGCTGGCATCACTGAGGGAGAACGTGTCACTCTTTGCCGAGGATGCCATCAGGGAGCAGTGGGGATATCTCGCTTTTCTCAGGCGCCTGTTGGAGGAGGAAGTGACCAGACGGCGCGAGAAGAGCAAGATAACCCGTATTCACAGGGCAGACTTCCCGCAGATGAAATACTTAGAGGAGCTCCATAGGGAGGAGCTCCCCCTTGAAGGGCAGATGCTGTTGCCAGAGGTGGAGAACCTCGAGTTTATAAAGGAAGGACGCAGCATCGTTATGTACGGCAATCCTGGGACTGGCAAGACACACATCTCCATTGGGCTGGGCATCAAGGCATGTCTTGAAGGATTCTCGGTTTTCTTTACTTCCGTACCTCATCTGCTGACAATGATCAGGGAGGCAAAGACGGAAAAGTCCCTGCGAAACCTGGAGATTAAGTTTGAACGCTATGACCTGGTAATATGCGATGAGTTAGGATATGTCGGCTTCGACAAGGAAGGCGCTGAAATGCTTTTCAACCATCTCTCACTCAGAACAGGGAAGAAGTCAACGATTATTACAACCAATCTCCCGTTTACCAGATGGGAGGAAGTGCTTAAGGATAAGGTATTATGCTCGGCTCTCGTCGACAGACTCTGTCATAAATCGTATCTGGTCAATATGACCGGTACGTCATATCGTATTAAAGAAACAAAAAAATATATCAGCAATAAGTAATGTATAACAAACTTTTTGTACCTTTGCAGCACTCAGTCGAAATGGTATACTTTTGAATTATTTTTTGGTATACTTTTACGTTATCATTTACAGATGATGAAGAACCTGAACTACGTCAACATGTTCAATCATGGCGTAAGTGAGGTACAAGACTTGCTGAAAGAGAACCAAAGCCCAGCAGCCGAGTTCAATGTCAATCTGGTTACTGCATTTAGTGTCATTGTACGTGAACCCAAGGACGATGACACTGCTAATATCCGAAAAGATGACCCAAAAGATGACCCAAAAGAACTATCTGAACGTCAGGAACTTATAATAGGTCTCATTAAAGATAATGACCTAATAACCATCCAACAAATGACCCAAAAGGCAAAAGTCTCTGAAAAGACTATTAAACGCGAGCTTGCAAATCTCCAGGAAAAGGGCATCCTCACTCGCGAGGGTGGTCGTAAAGAAGGTAAATGGGTTATCATTGTCAAATAAGATTGTCCCAAGTATGTCCCAAGTTGTCCTAAGCAAGAATACACGTTAACGGATGAAGGGAAAGAGCTTATAAAATCTTAATAGTACCTTATTTGTACCACGGATTTGTAACTTACTGATATACAGCATCGGTGAATTTCGAGGAGGTGAAGTAAGTAATTACTAATAGATAATTAAGAAAAGCGCGTAGCTCTGATGAGTTACGCGCTTTTCTATTAACTCATTACCAACCTGGGGGCAGCACGATATTCTCCACGTCGTGAGCCTTTTCGAACAGCGGAGAGATTTCATCATCCGTGAATCCTGCAATGCCGCAACCGATTCGGGTGACGAGGAACGTCAGATCCTGGTGCTCCTTGGCGAATGCGATAAATTCGTCCACGTAGGGCTTGATGGTTTCCACCCCACCCTGCATCGTTGGGATGGCATAGCTCTGGCCTTGCAAGCCGACGCCCTGGCCCATGATGGCCCCAAACTTGCGGTAGGCGATATAGGCCGCCCCGCCGCCGTGCATACCTTTCAAGTTGCTGCCAAACACAAAGATCTCGTTCGGCTGCAGCTCAGTGATAAACTCTGGTGTAGTTCTCTTCTGTTCCATAACTTCCTCTCTGATAAAGTCCATATCCTCGCATGCCATTGATTCTGCCATGTCTGCCATTGAACCCGGCATGGGCGGTGCAGGCATCGACATCCTGGCCTCGCCCATGGTGGCCTCCCTGCGTAGGATGGCCATTTCGTCCATCACCTCCGGCATATCCAGGTCCATGTCGAAGTTCTTCCTGAAATACGGCACGATAATCTGTTCCTTCAGTTTCTTGTACTTCTGCGAGATGGCCGACGGGGTCATCCCCATCTGTGCCGTTATCTCCTTAGACTTGAATCCCTGCAACAGCAGCATGTCGATAATCAGCCGCTCCTGACGGTCCAACGGTGCATGGTCGCACACGTCCTCCACCATTCGGTTGAACTGCAACCGCAGGTCACTGGTCACGTCGAACGACATCAGATAGTCCTCGAACGTGATGCTGCCGTACTCCTTGCGGTACCATTTCAGTGCATCGAGCACCACATAGCGGAAACCGTTGATAAGCCATGTCTTCAGACTCACATTCGGCGAGTGATCCTCCAGCGGCTTCCAGTCGTGCTCCATCAGATACAGTGCATACTGGTGAGCCAGCGACATGAAGTCCAGATTCTCCTTCTCGCGCAGCTGATAGCGTTGGTCGAAGATGTTATAGCCCACCTGACAATACCCGTAGAAATACTCACGGATAATGTCGGCATCACCCTCGCGGAAGCCGCTCAGAATCTCTTCGTCTGACAGTCGCTGATAGTACATAACTCGATATATTTTCTGCAAAATTACAAAAAAATCGCTTCATAGCTTAATTTTTCTGCAAATTCTTCTTCAAAGAGATAAAGACTAGTCGAAAAAGAAGTATTCACCATTTAAAAAGTTACGATTATGCAAACGAATGAAGTTAAGACCAAGCGAGTTCACAACCTGATTATTGTCGATGAGAGCGGTTCTATGGAAGTTATCCGCAAGCAAGCCTTTGTTGGAATGAACGAAACCCTGCAGACCGTCCGCAAGATGCAGGAGAAGTTCCCCGACCAAGAGCAGTTCATCACCCTGCTCACCTTCGATACTGGCCACACTACCTGGCACTACGACAATCTGCCCGCAGCACAGACCAAGGATTTGGACTGGAAAGCTTACTGCCCCGGTGGCGGCACACCTCTCTACGATGCCATCGGCAAGGGTATCTCCAAGACCAATGCCCAAATAGAGGACGGTGACCATGTGCTGGTGACTATCATCACCGACGGCGAGGAGAACAGCAGCGAGGAATGGACGCTGAAGATGATCCGCACGATGATTGAGAAGCTGAAGAAGCAGAACTGGACCTTCACGCTCATCGGCACCGACAACCTCGATGTGGAGACCATGGCCCACTCCTTTGCTATCGACGAGCACTTGGAGTTCCAACAGGACGATGCCGGCACTAAGGCTATGTTCGCCCGTGAGCGCCGCAGCCGCGAACGCTACAACTGTTGCGTTGCCGAAGATGCCGCCATGCCTGTAGGCTCGTTCTTCAATGAAGAATCATGATTTCCTTCTTGTTCTGTCTGCTTCTGTTTATCCGCAGGAGCGGACAGAAAACGTTTTTCAAAAATAAGAAACGGCAGAATTTAGAAGTTTTGCCGTTTTTTTTGTAATTTTGCAGCCGATTTCAGCAATTGTGATTTAGGATGATGATGACAGAAGAAAGAATTAATGAGTTTCGCAATGTGGTGCCGCTTCAGATACGTTTCAACGACGTTGACAAGTTCGGACACGTGAACAATACCATATATTTTCAGTTCTATGACTCTGGTAAGACTGACTATGTCTCTACCGTGTGTAAAGGCTTTGACTGGAATCAGTATGCTATTTTCGTGGTGAAAATCGAGGTGGAGTTTTTTGCCCAGATAAAAGGTGAGGACAGGATTGCCGTTCGCACTCGTACAGTACACCTAGGCAACAAGAGTTTCCGTCTGGAACAGGAAATCTTTGACATTGACACACAGGAAGTAAAGAGCCGATGCCTGTCGATATTGGTACTGTATGACCTGGAGCAAAAGCAGTCCATACCGTTTCCCGATGAATGGCGCCAAGCCATCAGAGACTATGATGGTATTCTATAGAAGTATATTACACTTTTTCCAATGACTTTATTGCTTCTTAGTGAAATTGCTGCACAAATCCTGTACGTGGGCACATTGCTCACGTATCTGTTTAGATAGCTCATGCATTCTTTCCTTCTGCTCCTTAAACCGGTCATGCTGTTTTTTCTCATTTTCTTCCACAGCCTGAGCATAAACCCTGATAGCATCCTTGATGTCATAATGGTCAAATGCCAGATGTGGCAAGTCAGACAGTGACCACCATTCTGCTTTGACCGCATCATCCTGGCCAGTGACCGCAATCGGCTCATCGATGATGGCCAGATAAGCAACAGTAATGGTTCTTCCCCTTGGGTCACGATCAACCTTGGAATATGCTCCAATCTGATGCACATTCAACATTCTTAGCCCAGTTTCTTCCTCCAGCTCTTATTTGTTAATTCTGGTTATCACATAGTTTCGCATGTTTTTAGTAATGCTAAAGAAACATTCCTGCTTTCAGATTGGCCAAGTTAGAGCAGCTGGAGTCGGATGCTCGCGAAGGCATCAAGGCATTCATTGCTTCCAAAGATCCGTATGAATTTCAGGATATGATAGCAGCCCTGTTGCGTGCAATGGAATATCATACACCGTTTATCGCACCCAAAGGAAAGGACGGAGGTATCGACATCATAGCATACTTAGATCCGCTTGGTGCCAAGACACCTCGTATCAAGGTACAGGTGAAACATAAGCCAGAAACTGCTATTGGCGCATCCGAGGTACGTGCCTTGTCTGGTGTATTAAAGGCTGGCGACATCGCGCTGTTTGTCACAAGTGGCACCTATTCGGCAGATGCCAGGAACGCCGCTTCTGGCAATGACAAGTTTATCCGTCTCATCGATGGTAATGACTTCATCGAGATGTGGCAGGAATACTACGATAAGATGTCCGACGATGACAAGAACATGCTGCCCCTGAAGCGTATCTCGTTCCTCGGAAATAACGAGTAGCAATATTGAAATATTGATTATTGAGTGTCACAGATTCTCCTGACCCCGCTGTGACAGAGGCTGCATAGAATTTCGGAAATTTAGTTAATTGTATTAATTAATTGAAACAAAAAGAGTATTTGCCGAAAAAAAAAGGTATATTTGTACCAAATAAAACATCTATGCAGAGAATATTTAAGCTGAACGTACAACTTGTGGTCGAGGCGGTGCTGCTGCTTGCAATGTTGTTTGGCATTCTGGCCTATTTCACGCATCAGACACTGCGAAGGGAAGCTGTGCGCAATGCTGAGCAGACGCTGGAGGGCACAATGTTGAGCATAGACAACATCCTGCTGGGTGTGGAGCAGGCAACGGGCAAGATCTACGACGACCTGCTCGGGCATCTCGATGATCCGGACCGTATGTTCGCCTACAGCCGCAGTCTGGTGGAGAGCAATGCCAACATCGTGGGGTGCGCCATCTGTTTCAAGCCTGGCTACTATCCCGGTAAGGACCTGTTTATGGCGTATATCCATCGCAAGTCGTCTGCCCCTGAAGACTGGTCGACGCTGGTGACAGCCGAGACATTCACCGACCGTCCTTATACAGAGCAGGTGTGGTATGCCGAACCCATGAATACAGGCCATGTCGGCTGGATCGATCCTCTGAAGGGTAGCGCCACTGAGACTGAACCGCTGGTGACCTTCTGCCTGCCGTTCAGCGACAAGGGCGGCGAGCGCATCGGCGTGATAGCCGTCGATATGTCCATCCAACAGTTGTCGCAGATCATACTCTCAAGCAAGCCCTCTGAAAACGGCTATGGCGTGCTGTTGGGCCAAAACGGCTCATATATCGTTCATCCCGACAAGCGGAAACTGACCGATCCCAATATTTACAGCCAGAAGAATCGCAATGTCGACCCCACTGAGATCGAGGCTGCCAGGGCCATGGTGGCTGGCGAGAGCGGCATGAAGAAATTCCGCAGGGACGACGGAGACTGGTACGTGTTCTATCAACCCTTCAAGCGTGTTGACTGGGATGGGAAAGCGCATGGCAGCATGAACTGGAGCGTAGGCGTGGTCAGCCCGGAGGATGATATCTTCGGCATGCACAACATACTGCTGTGGCAGGTCTTCATCATAGCCGTCGGGGGTATTCTGCTGTTCTTCGTGCTTTGCAGTTGGATTATCCGCCGACAGCTGAAGCCGATGAGGCGACTGGCAGATTCAGCCCGCCACATTGCCGAGGGCAACTACAACGAGATGCTGCCCTTCACCCAGCGCCGCGACGAGATAGGCCTGTTGCAGGAAAGATTCAAGAATATGCAACGGTCGCTGCAGAAACAGGTGGATGACCTGAAAGAAGAGACACAACGGTTAAGCCAGTATGGCGGAGAGCTACGCTCGGCGCGCGACAAGACGATAGAGATCGACGCGGTAAAGACATCGATCCTGCACTATATGGCCGACCAGATTTCAGCGCATGCTGAGAACATCGACAAGAGCACAACCAAACTGTGCAACGGCTATCAGGACCTCGGCAGAAAAGAGATCATCCAGCAGGTGGACACCATTCAGCGGAACAGTCACGCTCTCGTGGAATTGCTGCGAATTGTGGGCCGTTACACAGAAAACGGAATCAAGAAAGGAGGGCAGTCATGAATAGAGGTTACAAAAGACTGTCGCGCCAACTCGGCCTGGCCATCATGCTGCTGGCAGCCCCCATCTTCATACTGTCGCTGGGCTTGCTCTTTGAACAGTCGCGCACCCTCATCCATCATGAAGTGAGCGATTACATAAGCAGCACGCTTAATACAGCCGTGCAACGGGTGTGTTACTATATGAACACGGTTGAGACAGATGCCAAGCCGACCAACTTCAGGCACATGGCAAACATGCTGAGCGAGGGCGAACAACCCTACCAGCATGCCTATTACGTGCTGCTCGACGGCGATGGCAGGTATCTGATACACCCCGACTCAACCCGCCTGTTCAGGAAGACCATCTTCACTGATGCCGATCCGTGTGTCGATATGGACATTATCACAGTAGGACATGAGATGACAGCGGGCAAACAGGGAACGGTGCATATCCGTCGGAGCGGCGAGCGCTACCACATGTGCTACCGCCAAGTGCCTGGCACCAACTGGAGTCTGGCACTGGTCTGTCCCGAAAACGAAGCGATGAAGGATCTCAACCGGCTGGGCTATGTCATCATCGTGCTGCTCGTCATCGGACTGCTGCTGATCCTGTTGTTCTGCAATCACGCCGTGAACCAGATCATCAGTCCGATACACCAACTCATCGACACCACCCAGAAGATGGAAGACGGTCAATTCGACGAGATTGTCCCCCAGTCATCCCACGACAATACCGTCGGGCGGTTACAGAACAGCTTCCGTAAGATGCAGCAGGCGCTGAACGAGCGCATGGACAGCCTGCAACAGCAGGCCGACACCATCAGACGGCAAAACGAGGAACTGCAGCAAACCAAACAACAAGCCGAGGAAACCGTCAGACAGAAGTCCCGGTTTGTAAAGCACGTCATCCAGCAGATGCGTATGCCGCTGAACGTGATAACGGGCTTTGCCGATGTGCTTGGTGGCAGCAACGCTGAGGAAATAACGATCACCGAGGAAGAGTTGAGCAGTATCATGTATCTGATGACAAGCAACACCATCAACATGAACCGCATGGTGCTGTTGCTGCTCGATGCCTCAGAGACGGATGCAACGGGGAGACTGTCGTGTACCAGAACCGAAGAGGTGGCATGTAATGAGATTTCACGCGATGTGATCGACCATATCGTCAGGCACTTCCCCCAGGCCAGCATACGGTTTGAGACAGAACTGCAGGACTGCGTGCAGATACTTACAAACAGGTTGTTCCTGTTGAGCGTATTGATTGAGCCGCTGTATAATGCAGTGTTACACTCCGACGGTGAACACATCACACTGCGGGTGAGTCAGACAGCCACCACCGTCAGATTCACCGTTCAGGACACTGGCCCTGGTTTACCGCCTGAGATGCCCGAACCCGTGTTCAAGCCGTTCCGCGAGATTGACAACCTGCTGATAGGCACTGGCATCGGCTTGTCGCTGGCCAGACGGTATGCCATCGGCCTGGGTGGCAGCTTAATCTTCGATACTGACTATCACCAAGGCTGCAGCCTCGCCATCGAATTGCCCAAATAGCAGAATGGCCTGACCCCGATGTGACACTTCTGTGACAAGTTCACTCCTCATCACCCCATTCACCAAAACCACGGGCATTGATGGTATAATCGCTTGGATTATTGATTTCACCTTTCACTGAAATAGTTTCCAAAAGATTCTCAAACTGGAAATCCATTATCTCAAGGGACGGTTCTTTTGTATCAGCCATGGATGCTCCTTTCTCATCATGACCATAAAATCGTCTACCTGAATCCATTCAAGAGGGTCAACCACGCCGACATCCACCTTACCCAGAGCGTCTTCTATCATAGCGGCCCTCTGTTCAAACTCATCAGGATCTGGTTAGTACCACTCATTATACTGACGACACATGGACGCTGACGCACAAATAATTTGTGATCACAAGGTGTCTGACACTTCGTGAGGTAAGATCAGGGGAAAGGCATTCTCCTCGTTGAAGTTGGCGGGATCATCGCCCATGAGATGTTCAGAGATGGCCTTTGGCTATGACATAATAATCCCGCCGACTCTCAGCAGAGCGGCGGGATTACCTTTGTTACCCTTTGACCTTTTTTACCTTTTTACTTTTTTACCTTTACCTTTACATGCCTGCGGCGGCGATCCACTCGTAGATGCAGGAGCAGATGCCGAAGAGGGCTACGCCAAAGGTGCAGATGGCCATGGCAATCTTGGTGTTGGCGTCGCTCTTGAAGGCGGGCAGCGGCGTGTCGGTCTTGGTGATGTACATGGCCTTCACGATCAGCAGATAGTAGTAGAGTGAGATGACCGTGTTGACCAATGCGACGAAGACG
>JAEEGK010030430.1_pt1 | contig 10699 bp, 6 predicted proteins | sample 8958771 | NCBI WGS metagenome assembly JAEEGK01 (sample SAMN16246547, study PRJNA631951) | gut metagenome | biome: gut microbiome; feature: rumen; material: SC-attached | host: Bos | place: Iran: Karaj | collected 2018-10 | reverse complement strand
AACTTCTCCTGGTCTACATTCCAAGAGCCAGAGATGTTCCATGTCGGAGTCCAACGGGCGCTGTGGCTCTTACCCATAGCGTTAGAACCCTCATAACGGTAGGTACCGTTGATGACGTAACGGTTGTCAAAGCCATAAGTGGCATTCGCGAAGAAAGCTACTGAACGAGAGTTCGTATTACTCAATGAATAATAGTCTGTATTCTCCTCCAGGCTCTTCTTGAAGAACTGGTATACATAGTAAGGAATCTCACCCTTTGCATATTGCATACCCCAGCCGTTGAACCAAGAGCGGCTACGCTCGATACTGGTACTCTCCATACCTCCGAAGGCATTTACATAGTGCTTGCCGCCAAAGGTGTGGGTGTAGTTAGCTGTCAGACGGAAGTTAAGGTCTGTCATTTTGTTATCTGTACGTTTGTACATACCACCATTAGGAAGAACGGTGATAGGCAGCGCGTACAACTTATCCGGGTCAGTATACAGATACTTGTTGGCATCACGGATGATAGAGTTACCTGCAGCACGATAAGCCTCTGCCTGGTTAGAGTCATCCAGGATCTTATACTCCTGGGATGTCGTTGTATATTTCAAGGCACCCAGCGCTGACAGTTCGAGGTCAGGGATGGGCTTGTACTTCAACTCTGCCTGGAACTTGGTATCAACGAAGTTCACGTCGATATAGTTGGTATTCAACTCATGCATGATGTTGAAAGGAGCATAGTTGGACTGATAGTAGGTGTCAGGATCCAAAGCACGGGAAGTGTTCAACGCATAAGAATAGGGGTTAATATCGAAGTCACGCTTCACATTACCGGAAACGACGTCGACATCCTGACTCAGCGTACCAGGGGCGCGCTGCTTACGATAGCTGCCACTACCAATCAGGTTAATGGTCAGGTTATCCAGAATCTTATGGCTGACATTCAAGTTCATAGTGTAACGCTCTACCTTAGACTGCTTGTACCATCCTGGATCAAGCATAGCAGAGATAGATGCGTAGTAGTTTGACTTTGCCGTACCACCGCTCACGCTGAGAGAGTGGTTCTGCTGGATAGCGCCAGAGAAGAGCTCAGAGAACCAGTCTGTATTGCGGAACTCCGCATTCTGCAGATAAGCATTACGGGCAGACTCTGTGTTGGCAAGTGCGAAAGCACCAGTCTCTGGGTTATAGGTATTAATCAACTCATACATCTTACCATAGACACCATAATCAGAGCCGTTCAATACATCACTGAAGGTCAACCAACCCTTATCCTGCAACTCACGATAGATGCCCATCTGGTCCTGAGAGTTCAGGATGTTGAAGTTAGAGTAGCTGGGCTTCAAACGAGTAGTGAACTCACCCGTATAGTTGATGTGAGCCTGTCCTGACTTACCTTTCTTGGTGGTAACGACAATCACACCAGCCATGGCGCGGGCACCATAGATAGAGGTAGCACTACCGTCTTTCAGGATCTGGAATGACTCAATATCATCAGAGTTCAAACCTGCGATAGCACTGGAGATCAGCGTCTCTGGGTCACCAGAAGACAAAGCGTCTGCGTCGATATCCGTTACGTCCTCCATGATGACACCGTCAACAACCCACAATGGCTTTGACGAACCATAGATAGACGTGGCACCACGTACACGGATTTTAGGAGCAGTACCAAAGGTACCTGTCACGTTCTGCACACTGACACCGGCAGAACGACCTTCCAGAGAACGGCTCACGTCGGCAATACCGTTCAGAAGGGCATCTTCTGCGTTCACCTTATCGGTAGCACCGGTAAACATACGGCGGTCCATACGGGTCATACCCGTTACAACAACCTCCTCAAGGGCGGCACTGGGCTGCAACGTAATGGTCATACCGCTTTTAGGAGTCACTGTCTGTGTCTCCATACCGATATAGCTCACTACAATCTTTTTGCCGGAGGGTACTGAGATGGTGAACTGACCGTCGGCATCTGTTACAGTACCTGTCTTCTGACCCTGTACCAAGACTGTAGCACCGATAATGGGCTCATTGTCTTCTCCAGAGACGACGGTACCAGAAACTTTAGTTTGGGCAAGTGCCATTCCTAAGCTCAGGAACAAGCACGCCATAAACATCGTTAGTCTTTTTTCCATAAACACTCTCTTGTTAATATTTTATATTATTATTTAAGTTTCCACCAACATCAGGTATGCACACACAACCCCTCTCAGGAGGAGTCCACGTACAAGATTTTGCAAAATTACAACAATTATTCACAATCAGCAAATAATTTTTATAAAAAACTGCCTTTTTGCGTCCATTTTTAACATTTTGCCTCCTTTCTGTACCAAACTATTGTGATAAATTGCAAAAAATGATCTATAGAGAGAAAAAGGGGGAAAGCTCCTATATAATATAATAAGGTACGCGCGCGAGACTTTCACAAACCACTAACCTCCAACTAAAAACGGCTCAAATGCCGATGTACAGAGGGATTGGAGGCAGTTGGAGGTTGGGATAACCTCTCACTAACCCCCAACCAACCTCCCACCAATGCAGGTTGTTGATAAAAATTCTACATTTTATTAACATATTTTTGCACGAAATATTCCGCAAACTCTTGACATGGCATGTTAAATGTTTTACCTTTGCAGCCGTCTGACAAAAGTTGCAACAATGAAAGACACAATTAACTATATTTCTAAACATCAAAACACACAAGAACTATGAAAAAGAATTTTTTAATCAATGGTGAGGCACTCGAAGCCTCGTTGGAGACAACACTCGAAGCAGAAGAATTTCTCCATGACAATTACCTTCTCCGCCGAAACATACTGAGCGGAAAGGTAGAGTTCTCAACTCGCAAGACCAAGGAACCCGTGTTCCGGACGCTGACACAGCATGCGCTCAACAGCATCATCCTCCATGCCAAGCGAGAGTATGTCTGTCAAGGGTTTCCAAAGACGGAAATCATGGAGATCATCCAATCCGAAGAAGTTCCGGTCTTTAACCCCGTCGAAGACTACTTGCAACATCTGCCGAAGTGGGACGGTCAGAATCATGTGGCACAGTTGTTCAGCAGGATACCTGGCGTCACCTCTGAACAACTGCACTTCCTGTCCGTATGGCTCCGCTCGACAGTGGCACATTGGACGCAGATGGACACCATTCACGGAAACGAATGTGTGCCGACACTGATTGGTGCGCAAGGATGTGGCAAGACAACCTTCGTCACCCGACTGCTTCCCACGCACCTGCGAACCTATTTCTTAGATCATCTGAACCTCTCGAACAAGTTTGACAAGGAGATGGCACTGACCAACAACCTGCTGGTGAACCTTGACGAGCTGGATGCCATCCTTCCCAGTCAGCATGCCAGTTTGAAGCAAACGCTTTCGAAGAGTAAGGTGAATGGCAGACCGATCTACGGATGCAGCCAGGAAGACCGTCCGAGATTCGCTTCGTTTGTGGCAACGACTAACAATCCTCATCCCCTGACAGATGCGACAGGCAGTAGACGATACATCTGTATACAGATTCCCAAGGGGCAGTGGATTGACAACGAGGGTGAGATCGACTACGACCAACTCTATGCGCAAGTGCTTTACGAGTTGAACGTACAGAAGATCCCCTACTGGTTCAACAACGACGAAGTTAAACGGATTCAGGAGCTGAACCATAACTTCACAGAACAGAAAGACCTCGCCGAGATCGTTGAAGCCTGCTTCCGCAAACCCGGAAAAGGAGAATTCTCCAAAACGATAAACAGTACGGAGATCCTCCAGCTTATCAAACAGGAATACCCTAGCATCAAAACCTCCATCAGTACGAAAGTGCAAATAGGACTAGCGATGAAAAGCCTGGGGTATGAGTACGTTAACCGAGGTAACGTGAAATTCTACAAAGTGTTACCTGTCATAAGCGCCTGATGGGAGTGGGAGGTCAGTGGGAGGTCAGAACAACCTCCCACTGCCTTCAATCCCTCTGTACATCGGCATTTGAGCCACTTTTAGTTGGAGGTTAGAGGTTCTCAAAAAAAAACGCTACGACATACGTTATCCATAAACAGCAATGCCTTCCATCAAGTGTGGAAGGCATTGCTACGATGTATGGCAGATATTACTACAGGTATATAGTAGGCATCACCATAGGTATATAGTAGGTATCACTATACATGATGCCAGGCATTCCGATGAGGCATACCTGCCCTTCATTGTTTAGCTCACTAATACCACCAGGTACTTGCTGGTAGACCAGAACAGTTGCGGGTTGGTGATGCGGAGCACATACTGTTTGTTGGCATCACGCTCCAGTACATAGCTGGAAGCAGGGTGAGCCGTCAGCAGTTTTGCCGAACGGGAATAGAGCTTGATCTCTTTGTCGACACGGATATCAATCTTCGTGAAATACTCACGATTGAAATTCGACTGGAGCACCTTGCCGTCCTCGATGATACGCTGTTCCTTCAACTCTTTCTTCGTGCCGAACACAAACCAGGCGGTATTGAGCGCCTTGTCCTGAGCCGAGATGGTCTCTGCCTTCTGTGAGATCTCTGCTTTCTGCTGAGAAGTCTCCACGGTAAGGTCGGCAACCTCATTACCCAGTTCGGTAAGACGGATGTCACGAGACTTCAAGTCGAGTTTCAACTGGTTGATCTCCTTGTCTTTCGCCTCCATCTGTGCCACGAGGTTCTCGATGGTCTTACGTAACTCGTCACCCTTCACGGAACTGGTACGCAACTGGTTCTTGAGTTTGTTGATGAGCTCACGGTTGTGCTGCATCGTCTGCTGGATCTGTGCGATATTGTCACGGATACGCTGGGTACGGTTGGAGCCCTCACCATCCTTGGCAAGTGTCACACGGTCCTGGGCGGCATTGATGGCGCGGAAACCCTCCTCGATCTCGTTGAAGGTTGCCATCATGTCGTTAATCTCATTGTCTTTCTGCTGGATGATACGGTTCAGCGAGTCAGCCTGCTGTGCCATCATCAAATCCTCTGTCTTCGGTCCCTGCTGTTTGCAGGCTACCACTGCTACGGCACCAAGTGCCAAAATCAATAACTTTTTCATATTCTTATAATATTTCATTTTTCATCTTTCATTTTTAATCTTTTTCGTAACTTTGCACCCAAGATATTAAGAAAAGGACGACAATGAAGCACATGAATATACTCCTTTGCCTGCTGGCAGCAATCCTATTGGCTGGTTGCACCGCCGTTGAGAACGACGCTGAGCGTGTGGCTCACCAGTGGGGCGAGGCCTATTTCAACTATCAGTTCAAGCAAGCACTGGACTTCAGCACCCCCGAGAGTGAGCGCTGGCTGCGCTTTGCCGCGTCGAATATCACGCAGGCAGACCTCGATGCCCTGCAGAAGAACGGCCAGGCTGTGGTCTCGCTCGACGGCTACTATGCTGGCAGCGATACGACGGGTACGGCCTATCTGAACGTCAGCAACTGGCTGTGCCCTGATTCCATCGGACATGCCGGCAGCCTTCAGGAGCAGGCTACGTTCCAGGTGTCGCTGGTCAAGCGCGATGGTCGTTGGATGGTTAGAATGGAAGGCCTACCGCGAAGTGAAAGGCAAAGTCGCGACTGAGTCGCGGATAGGCAATGGGGAAATGTTCTTTGCTGTTATTGTAGGCAGGATTGACGGCCTTCATACCCATGTCGAAACGCACGATGAAGTAGTCGAAGTTAAAGCGGAATCCCAGTCCGTAGCTGGCGGCAATCTGATTCCAGAAGTCTGACAGCTTGAACTGTCCTCCCGGCTGTTCCTCGTATTCGCGCAGCGTCCAGATGTTTCCTGCATCAATGAACAGGGCACCGTCCAGTTTCCAGAACATGTGGGTGCGGAACTCCATATTCAGGTCAATCTTCATGTCACCCGTCTGGTTGATGAAGTCGATGTTGCCATCACGTCTCATGTATTTTCCGGGTCCCAGCGAGCGCACAGCCCATCCGCGGACACTGTTGGCACCGCCCGAGAAGTAACGCTTCTCGAAAGGCAGCACGGTGCTGTTGCCATAGGGATAGGCAATGCCCAAGCCGGCATGCAGCACCAGCTGGCTACGTTCGTCCAGCCGCAAATTGCGGGTATATTCGATGTCGCCCTTCACATACTGCGCATAGGCAATACCGGCAAACGTGTTCTCGCCGCTGGCATTACGGTGGAATCCGAAGGCGTTGGCAGCCAGTCCCAGCAGGTTGCCTGCCGTCTCCGCCTTGGCCTTGATGGCATATATACCATTATTATATGTATAGCCAAAGCCCAGCTTCATGATGAACAGGTCCATGTAGTTATACAGCAGGATGGCATTGCGCGAACTGGTGTCGTCCAGATATTCATTCCTGAACGTCTCGCTGATCCAGGGCATCGAGATATAGTTCAGGTCGAGGACGTCCAGCTGATAACGGTCGTGATGTCCCAGGTTGTTCCATTTGTAGTGCCACCCCACCGAGAACACACGGCGACGGAACTCAGGACGATTCTGCAGGTCGTAGAGCAGCGACACCTCACTGGAAGCATTGACCTGGCGCCCGAAGGCACCGTTCAGCCACGGTCCTATAAACCGCGGAAACGACAGCTTCGTCTGCAGGCTGTACTCTTCGAAGTTGCTGTTGCTATAGCCCTCCAGCCCCGTGATGGCCTCAAAGGCACCACGCAGCTCGATGCTCAGGTTCTCGGAGCCCCTGAAGAGGTTTCTGTTCTGGTATGTCAGCGAGGCAGCAGCACCCAGGTCACCGGCTGTATTGGTACCCTCGGGCTGGAAGGAGATGGTCGACGGCTTGTTGGTGCTGATGGCGATGTCGCAGTCGAGCACCGTGGTGTCAGGGCGTTCGCGGAAACTGATGTTCGTATAGCGCACAGCCCCCAGCCTGCCGAAGTTGTTATACGTAGCCTGCAGGTCAGCTGCCGAATAGGGCTTGTACTCCTGGATGTACGAATTGCTCTGTAACACCTTCGGACGCAGGTGTATCACCGAGTCCTCGGCATTGCCGCTGACAAAGCGCACGTCGCCCACCATATAGCGCGAATGGGGAAGGTCCGTCTGCTGGCTGTTACGGTAGCGGTGCAGCACCAGCGTCAGGTCGATGTCCGTCGTACCGGGCACCGAGTCGGCAATATAGCTGATGAATTCCTTGTTGAAACGATAGTAGCCCTTGTTGGTCAGCAGCTGCGTGATGCGCTTGCGCTCAGCGTCCAGGTTCTCGACATTGAACACCATGCCGCTATGCAGTCCTCTGTTCTCTGGACGGTCCAGCTGCAACAGGCTGTTGATGGCCGAGTCCTGGACGTCGTAGTCCACACGGCGGATGTAGAAGGGCTCTCCGGGCGACAACAGGTAGGTGGTATTCATCCTGCGACCCTTCACCGTCTCCAGCACATCGACATCGGCACGCAGGAAACCCTTGTTCTGCAGCTGCTGCTGAATGGCAGTCATCGACAGACGGGTCTGCAGCGAGTCGTACAGCACGGGAGGTTCTCCGATAGCCCTGAGGGTACGGTTCAGCCAGCGCGTGGTGTCGCGCCCTGACAACGAATAGGTGCGCAGGGGCACCTTCACCGTCGAGAACCACCGGCTGTTGCCACGCTGACGTACGAAAGCCTTCATCTCTTCAGTTTTCACAAGGCTGTTCTTCGAGTCTGTCTTCACCTTCACATGGTCCAACAGATAGTCGCCCTCGGCAACATATTTAGTCTCCGAGCACGACCCCAGCAGCAGCACTGTGAGGATGGCGAACGTCAGTCGTCGGTACATTTCAGATGAGCGAGAAGGCCACATCCATCATGTGCGTGAAGCTGTTCTGACGCTCTTCAGCCGTCGTTGCCTCACCTGTCAGGATATGGTCGGAAATGGTCAGCAGGCCCAGTGCACGATTGCCTGAGCGGGCTGCATTCATGTAGAGCGCAGCAATCTCCATCTCCACGGCCAGCACACCCATGTTGATCCACTTGTCGGTATGCGGGTTCTCGTGATAGAACATATCCGACGACAGCACGTTGCCCACCTTGTAGTGGTAGCCGAACTTCTCGCACGAGTCTACGGCAGCGCGTAGCAGGTCGAAGTCGGCAATCGGCGCAAACGTTCCAGGCAGCTCATACTGCGCAGCGAAGTTGCTGTTGGTGCAACAGCCCATGGCGATAGCCAGGTCGCCGATGTGCAGGTCGTTGTGGATGGAACCTGCCGAGCCCACGCGGATGATGGTCTTCACACCATAGAAATGATACAGTTCGTAGGTATAGATACCTATCGACGCCATACCCATGCCATGACCCATCACACTCACGCGCTTGCCCTTGTACGTACCCGTATAGCCCAGCATGCCGCGGACGTTGTTGAAGCACACCGCATCATCCAGGAACTTCTCGGCCATGAGTTTCACACGCAGCGGGTCACCCGCCATGATTACAGTCTCGGCAATCTCGCCATATTTGGCCCCGATGTGGGGAGTTGGAGTGTTGTTCATCATCAAAAAGTTTTAGGGTTTTGCTATTTTCAGGGCAAAGATACGAAAAGTTGGGCGCAAAACAAAGGAATTTCCTCTTTTTTTCGTAACTTTGCCATCAAAAACGGCGAACTTTTCGTAACTTTGTCCTCAAAATAAACAAGGAACATAGAAGATGAGCCCCAATATCATCACCATCACCTCGCTCGATGCGCCTGGCATCGACGTTTTCAGCCGCCTTACCGAGGCACAGCTGCGCAACCGTCTGGAGCCCGGACAGGGCATCTTCATTGCCGAGAGCCCCAAGGTCATCCACGTGGCCCTCGATGCAGGCTACGAGCCCACCGCCCTGCTCTGCGAACGGCGCCATATTGAAGGCGATGCCCGCGAGATTATTGCCCGCTGCCCCGAGATTCCCGTCTATACCGGCGACCGCAAGCTGCTGGAACAGCTCACAGGCTACACTTTGACGCGGGGTGTGCTCTGCGCCATGCGCCGTCCTCAGGAGCGCTCTGTGGCCGAGGTTACCGCCCAGGCCCGCCGCGTGGTGGTCATCGACGGGGTGGTAGACACTACCAACATCGGAGCCATCTTCCGCTCGGCAGCCGCCCTGGGCATCGATGCCGTGCTGCTTACCCGCAACTCGTGCGACCCCCTGAACCGCCGTGCCGTCCGCGTGTCGATGGGCAGCGTCTTTCTCGTGCCCTGGACGTGGCTCGACGCACCCGACAACGCCATAGACAATGCTTGCGACTACCAACAGCAGCTCAACGCCCTGGGCTTCCAAACCGCCGCTATGGCCCTCAGCGACGACAGTATATCCCTCGACGACCCCGTGCTGAAGACCATTCCGCGCCTTGCCATCATTATGGGCACCGAGGGCGACGGACTGCCCCACTCTACCATCCAAAACGCAGACTATGTGGTACGCATACCCATGTCGCACCACGTAGATTCGCTCAACGTAGCAGCAGCTGCCGCCGTCGCTTTTTGGGAACTGTGCAAAAGAAATGAAAAGGGGTAAAAATTGATGATTTCCTTGTTTTTTTCCTGCCTTTTTCTCTCTATTTTTCCATTCTTCTCCTTCCGCAGCTCTTTTCTTTGTAAATATATTTCATATCTATTTTTTTTGCACTTACCTCACGAAAGTCGACAAAAATACTGCATTTTAGTTTACTCCGGGTAAACTATTCCTTTAGTTAGGGTAAACTCTCAGTTTAATCCGACTAAGCCAACTGTTTGCCTGGAGGGGAATCACGGAGGATTTAGCATTATTGCATTGTAAATATATTTCATAATTCATAGGTGACATTTCTTACAGTTCTTACAGCTGACAGTTATATTTTGCACTATGCAAGGAGAGCTGGAGGGTAAAAGATAGATATATTTGATGATAGTTTTAAATTTAAAATTGTATATTTATACTTTAATTATTTATTAATTACTATTAATTATTTATTTAAGTTTCGCATTCGCTCAACTCTTTTGGAGTTAAGGAGTTATGGAGTTAAGGAGTTAAGACGTTTGTCTTGCTTCTCCTCATTCTCCAGGAGTTTTTCAGCGTTGTGGGTATTGTCTTCGCTCGAGCTTGCTCGCTTTGCTTGCAAAGAACTCCTTAACTCCTTTCGCTCGAGCTTGCTCGCTTTGCTTGCAAAGAACTCCTTAACTCCTACAACTTGAGAAAGTTGAATTAAGAGACAATAATGGAAACGTTTGCGTAAGTTTTTTCGTCATAATGACGACATATTTGTTTGAAATTTAGTAATTTTGCGCGCTGTAATGTGAAACAAATAAAAAAACGACAAAAACAATGAAACTGTCTATCAGAAATTTTCTCTTGTCACTGACGCTGCTCGTGCCGGCTCTGCAACAGACTGCATGTGCGGACGAAGTGACTTATCTGTATCGTTCATGGGACGCAGAAAACAAGAAAGTAGTACAGGTTGAGAAGACTGCCAATGCAGCGCCGCTCTCGCAGTTGCAGAAAAACGGTAACTGGCTGGGACTGGTCAATGGTTGGTACTATGTGGATCGGAACATTACGCTGCAGACTCTGAACATCATGGGCGACGACGTACACCTTATTCTTAAGGACGGCACAAGACTGACCTGTACGGGCGGCGTGAAACTGGAGACGGGCAAGAAGCTCAGCGTCTATTCACAGTCTGCTACCGACACTGACCCCAAGCAGGGACAGCTCCTCTGCGACAACTACGACTACAAGAACACTGCCGGCATCGGTGGCGGTGAGAATGCAGGCTTTGGAGAGTTCATCGTGCATGGCGGCGAT
>JAEEGK010030429.1_pt1 | contig 10699 bp, 6 predicted proteins | sample 8958771 | NCBI WGS metagenome assembly JAEEGK01 (sample SAMN16246547, study PRJNA631951) | gut metagenome | biome: gut microbiome; feature: rumen; material: SC-attached | host: Bos | place: Iran: Karaj | collected 2018-10 | reverse complement strand
CTGTTGCACTCATTTTGCAGCGTCGGAATCCCCTGAAGAAGAAGATGTAGCATATACAAAACAGCAGATAAAAGTTTTTAACGACGCAATTGCCGATATTCGTGCAGCTGGAATTGATCCGGGAATTATTCACTGTGCTAACACAGGCGCTATTTTCCTATATCCAGAGGCTCATTTTGACATGGTTCGCCCAGGAATAGCGATTTATGGCTATTTCCCGGAACCAGGACTTGGGGAATATCTTACAAAAAAAGAAAATCGCAAAATTGAACTTAAGCCTGTTATGGAGCTTTGCACGCAAGTTGTTGCAATAAAACATTTTAAGAAAGGTGAATCTATTTCTTACAACAGAACTTGGGTTGCTGAAGAAGACTGCGATATTGGAGTATTGCCGGTTGGTTATGCGGATGGACTTATGCGCCGTTTTTCTCCGGGTCTGAATGTTGTTATAAACGGCAAAAAGTACCCTGTCGTCGGAAGAATCTGCATGGATCAGTGCATGATTTGCCTTGGCAACAACCACGATGTTCACCGCTGGGATAAGGTTGTTATTTTTGGACCGGGCGAAGACTGTCTTAACGCAGAGGATTTAGCAGAATCTGCCGGAACAATTTCATACGAAATTCTTTGCGCAATAAACAAACGTGTTCCACGTGTATATATTGACACTGAAAAGAATTATTAATAATTGTCATTTTTTTTGAGCAGTTTCCGAAAGCTACCAGCAGCTTTCGCGCGGCATTATTGTACTGTAAAAAAAATCTTGCGAAATGACCATTTGATGATATAATTTTTTCTATGAAAAGTTCAAAGTTTAAAGTGTCATTGGCAATGCAGATTTTTATTGCACTTGTACTTGCCGTCGTTGTTGGTTTGCTTATGCAAAAAATCCCTGATGTTGCGAACAGCTATATCAAACCGTTCGGAACGATTTTTTTGAATCTTGTAAAATTCATCGTCAGCCCGATTGTTCTTTTTTCTATCATGGCTGGTATTGTTTCAATGAAAGATTTGAAAAAACTCGGAACTATCGGTGGTACAACGCTGATATATTACTTTTGTACTACAGCGATTGCCGTTTCTGTAGGTCTTTTAATCGCATCACTGTTCAAAGGCGCATTCCCTGCACTTTCAACTAGCAGTCTTTCGTACACGCCACCCGCGTCAAAAGCACCGCTTGATGTTCTTGTTAATATATTCCCGTCAAATTTCCTTGTACCGATCTCAGAATCAAACATGCTTCAAGTTATCGTAATGGCTCTTCTTATCGGTTTTTCTGTCATTCTTTTGGGAGAAAAAGCGGAGCCGGCAATCGGAACAATTACTAGATGGAACGATATTTTCATGAAATGTATGGAGATGATACTTAAACTCTCTCCAATTGGTGTGTTCTGTCTTCTTGCCCCGGTAATTGCTGCAAACGGTGCCGCTGTAATCGGATCATTGGCGATGGTTCTGCTCGCGGCATACATCTGCTACATCATACATGCTGTAGTAGTATACTCAATATCTGTCTTTGCGCTTGGTGGAATGTCGCCGCTCAAGTTCTTTAAAGGCATGATTCCTGCCATTACGTTCGCTTTCTCAAGCGCATCTTCAGTCGGAACTCTTCCGCTCAACATGGAGTGCACTAGAAAACTCGGTGTTCCAAAAGAAGTTTCATCATTCGTACTTCCTCTTGGAGCAACGATAAACATGGACGGAACGGCTATTTATCAGGGTGTTTGCGCAATTTTCATCGCTTCTTGCTATGGAATAGACCTTACATTCGGCCAGATGATTTCAATCGTTCTTACGGCAACGCTTGCTTCCATCGGAACAGCAGGTGTTCCTGGCGCAGGAATGGTAATGCTCGCAATGGTCCTTACATCCGTAGGACTTCCTGTTGACGGAATTGCTCTTGTTGCTGGTGTAGACCGCATATTTGATATGGGACGCACGACTCTCAACATCACGGGTGATGCTTCTTGTACAATAATCGTAGCTAATTTGTTGAAAAAGCGCGATGCTAAAAAAGCAGCAGCTGCGGAAAATATAGAGAAATAATTAATAGCCAGTAATTATTTTTACGAGCAGCAGCAACAATACAATGATGATGACAGGCTTTACAATTCTAGAGCCTTTCGTCATTACAAGCCCGGCTCCAATATAATTGCCGAGCATATTGCTTGCTGCTGCAGCAATTCCTATTGTGAATAAAACTTGTCCGTGCATTATAAAAACAGCAAGTGCGGCTATGTTCGTCGAAAGATTTATAACTTTTGTATGAGCGTTCGCGGAGGCTGTGGGCATTCCGGCAAAAACTGTAAAAACTATTATTAAAAAAGTTCCTGTTCCTGGACCGTATAATCCATCGTAAATACCGATAATAAAAGCAGCTATAATAACTGTAATAAGCGTTTTTTTGTTGAATTCAACAGTTTTTCCAGCATTGTCTTTGAAGAGTTTTTTGTTCAAAACACAAAATGCAGCAAGCGGCAAAATCGCAAGTAAAAGATATTTTAGCACAGTCTCCGGAACAAGAAGAGAAAGCTGCGCTCCAATTGTAGAGCCTGCAATACCGCACAAAACGGACGGAATTGCAAGCCTCAAAATTACAAGACGCTCTTTAATAAAGCGGATTGTTGCAAGTGACGTTCCAAAAGTTGATGAAAACTTGTTCGTAGCAATAGCCATGTGAATAGGAAGTCCTGCGAACAAATATGCTGGTAGCGAAACAAGTCCGCCCCCTCCGGCAATGGAGTCAATGAATCCAGCCAAAAATAGGAGAGGGCATACTATCAAAAAAGTTTGGAACGTCACGACCATAGTTCTAATTTAATTCCGGCTCCAAGAATACGCAGACATAATTATCTGTGTTAATATACTTCTTCGCCAAGTCACGCATTGACTCTGCAGATACCCAAAGGCGTATCGAAGTATCATCGTAAATGACTTCAGCCGGAAGATATTTTAAAACCTCAACGGCATTTATCATATCAATCCACCAGGAATTATTCCTGTTATTGACTTGAAGATTAAGTCGGAAAGCTTCATGAAGTTTTTGAATGTATGAGTCAGCTACAAATTCTGTACGAAGCTTGTTAAGTGCATCGATAACTTCATCCGTAAGTTCTTTTTCACGAGAAGGTTCACATCCAAAAGATATTTGGAACTTGTAGAATCGCTCTGGATATCCGTCTATTTCTGATGTTACAGAAACTCCGTATGTACCGCTTTTGTCCTCGCGGATAATTTCGCGAAGTTTCATTTCTACAAGAGACTCAAGCTCATTAATCATGTCTATATCTTTTCGAGTTTCATAAACATCTTTTGCAGCAGGAAGTTTTCCTCCGAAAGCAATAAAGACTTTACCTTTATTTTCCTGTCCTTTTTTTACAGTCTCTTTTGTAATTCCTGCTGGGAAATAGAAAGGCTCGTAAACTGCAGTCTCTGTTGCTTCATCAGTTGTCGGAAGTGTACCAAGATAATAACAGCACAAGTCAATAAGTGATTCTTCATCAAAATTACCGACGAACGTGAATGTAAAATCTGCCGCATTGTTGAACCTTTCGTGATAGCATTTCTCGCTTGTCTCTTTGTCCAATTTAGCGACAAATTCAGGGCTGATTGCAGAGTGACGTATTGAATTGACGTACAAGATTTCTCTTGCTCGAGAAAGCATAACATCTTCTGGCTGCAGGTTATACATTTTTGCCTGCTGTTCCATCATCAGGTATACGTAATTCCAGCCTTCATCAGTAAACTGAGGTGCCACAAACATCCTGTTTACAAGCTGAAGCATATCCTCTACATTCTGCGGATTAGATTGCGCATACATAACCTCTGAATACTCGTCTATTGAAACATTCAGTCCTAGATACTTACTGCTAAGATACTTCTGGAGCTGCGAAAAATTCATGCCGGAAATACCGGAATAAAGCGCATAAGTTGGAGAAAGAATACATGAAGGATATTCTGCGTCGCTTACTAAAGAAGCTCCTCCCTGACTTAACGCTGACATAAAGATTTTTGATTTGTCAAAATCAGTCTTTTTAACAAGAATCCTTACTCCGTTAGAAAGAATATATTCATTTGTATCAAGAGTTTCCAAATGATTTGTCGAGATGATATCGGCTTTCGTTTCTGGCTTTTCCATAAGGACGTTTTCTGTCGTAACATCTTCGTACGCTTCAAGTTCAATGTCGCTTTCGTAGTTCTTCCAAAAATCTATAATTTCTTCTTTTGCAGGAAGTTCCGTTCCCTCTGAAGTATAAATCATGCAGAGCGTTCCACGGTCACCAAAAAGTTCTTTTGCAACTTCGTTTGCTTCTTCAAGTGTAATTGAATCGAGAATTTTGCGGATAATCACGATCATATCATCATCAGAAACAGGGATGTCGCCTGAAATTACATAATTGCACAAAACCTGGGCGCGAACTTGCGATGAAATGCTTTCTTTTTGGTCATACCATTGGTTTTCTTCTATGAGGAGGGAATCTCTTTGTCTTTCAAACTCTGACTGTGTAATTCCGTGAGCAAGAAGTCGTTCAATCTCATCAAGAATCTTCGTGAAAGATTCGCCGAACATACCGTCTTTTGGAACGAACCTTAAACCATGGAATGCTGCGGAATTCGTTTCAAGAAAACTTATTGTATCTGCTAAAAGCCACGGAGAATCAGCTGTCTGTGTAATTTCGGCAAGTCTCATCGTTAAAACAGAATTTACAAGATCAGTGACATAATCTTTTCTTAAATCTTCTTCTGTCGTAACAGGTTTTACAACTTTGTCCTGAGTGACAAGCTGAACTTGTGTATATGGCATTTCTGCATCTTTGAAAATAAGTACGTCTTTTTCTTCACGTAAAGGAACATAACCTTTCGGCGGCTCAATCCTGTCTGTAGAAGCAGGAATTTCACCCATAAATTGTTTTATCAGATATTGGGCAACCTTCGGATCAACATATCCTGTAACAATGACAGCCATATTTTCTGGTCTGTACCATTTCTTGTAGAAAGAAACTATTTCATCACGAGTGACATTCTTAATAACGTCCATATCACCGATTGGAAGTCTGTCTACATATGGTGAATCCTTAAGTTCAAAGGGGAGAACTGTATCTGTGAGTCTTCCGCTAAGACCAAGCCGACTACGCCATTCCTCAGTTATAACTCCACGCTCTTTGTCAAGTTCATCCTGATTGAAAGTAACTGCGCTTGCCCAGTCATGAAGGATTAGAAGCCCCTGTTCCAAAAACTCGCCTTTATCAGCTGGTATTTCGAACATATAAACTGTATCTTCAAAAGATGTGTATGCGTTTACTTCTGCACCAAAATCCATACCGATAGATTCTGCGTAGTCGATAAGACTGTTCTTTTCAAAATGCTCAGTACCGTTGAAACACATGTGCTCTACAAAATGTGCCAAGCCTTTTTCGTTTTCTTCTTCTGCCAAAGAACCGACCTTAACAACAAGACGAAGAGAAATCCGGTTATATGGAACTTTATTATGCTGAATATAGTAGCTCATGCCGTTATCCAGCTGGCCTGAGACTATTTGTGGATCGAAATTTAACAGATTTTCTTCTATATATATAGTAGAATTTCCCGTAATAGAATTCCCCGATGCTGATGTACAAGCTGTCAATAAAAAGCATGCAGCGAATAAATACAAAAAGAATTTCAAAAACGTTTTTTTCATGCTGATCTCCTATCTGGTCAGATATTAAAAAAGGCTGCTTTACAGCAGCCTTCAATTATGCCCGGAACAAGACTTGAACTTGCACACCCTTGCGAGCTCTAGTACCTGAAACTAGCGTGTCTACCAATTCCACCATCCGGGCAGTTCTAAGAACAAAGAAAAATTACCAGAATATCCCGATTGTGTCAACCATCAGCTAACGTATCAGCTTATGGGACGATGGATGATACGTGATTTAATATCGTTCAAGTAATCTGAACTTATAAAAAAAATTCCCTATATGATATTCTTATGATATAATACAGAATATGAATATGTGCTTACAATATGAAACTATGGAGAAAGGAACACCTGATTTCCCGATAGGATTGTTCTCTCAAACAATTTATTATTCGTTTCCTCATCATCATATCGAGTATGAGTTGTTTTACGTAGATGAAGGTGAGTGCATTTTCGGGGTAGAAAATACCGAGTATACTCTTCAGTCAGGAAGCGTTCTTTTTATTCAACCTGGTATTGAGCATTACGCTAAACCTGTAAATGAATCGTCAATTTTTCATTATCATGCATTTGTTTTCGATGTTTCTGTTTTTGGAAATGAAAACGATGCTTGCAGAAAGATATTTGAGCACATGAAGATAAAGCGCTTCCTTACGCTTCCTACCGAGCTTCTTGACAAAATAAAATACATGACCGAGCTTCAAAAAGATAAGGCGTTCGGAAGGCAGATTCAAGTAAAAAGCGTTCTTCTTGAAATCATCGCATATATCATAGATTCAAAACAGTATCTTGAAATTGATAACCATGTGAATCCGGTTACACAGAACGTACAGAAAAAGACAAACTCGTCTCACGCTGTTGATGCCGCAATTCTTTTTATACAGCAGCATTACCGCGAGAATATTTGTCTTGAAGATTTGCTTTCAATTACAAATTACTGTAAGAGTCACTTTATAAGAGTTTTTAAAAGCACGACTGGCTTAAAGTTTACGGATTATGTAAATCATTACCGTATAGAGAAATCATGTCTTGATTTGATATACACCGATAAGAACATTACCGAGATTGCTATAGAAAACGGTTTCAACAATATCCAGTATTTCTCTAAGACTTTTAAAGACTATATGAGATGTACTCCTATGCAATACAAAAAAATAGGTATGAGCGTAGTTGTACCTTCAACAATCGCGAACGTCGTCTAACCGTCTAACTTTTGAATGAGACCGTTAATCAAGCGAGAAACACTTTAAGTGTCCGTTTCCAGTTCCTCTGAATGTAAGATATATTGCGTTCGTTCCGTCTGGAATATCGGCTTTTCCGGCATTCTTTTCCCAAACATTGCTGAAATCGCAGCAAGCCGTTCCTAAAACAGGACCATCCCATTTTGTCCGAATCTCGAAAATGCCTTTTATATATCCGCGAGTAGTTATTGAAAAACTTTGAACATTTTTGCAATCGAAATATTTAAAACCGATGAAAGCGCCGTTCTGGACGTTCGCAACATATCCTTCGTTTTCATCGCCGTCTTTTCCGTCCTGCATAATCTTCGGCAGGCTTAAATCACCGATGTATTTTGCTGGCTTTCCTTCTACAAAAAGATTGCAAGCGATATATCCAGGATATTCACCTTTTCCAATGAGCGGCTTTCCGTTAAGTCCGCATGAAGTTATTTCTACTTGCGGAATGGAGCCGTCCGGCAGAATCTTGATTTTTTCTGCGCATCCTTGTCTGCTGTACCACGTTCCGTTTGTGTGCCTGTGGTAGAAAATGTAATACTCGCCGTTTATAAGCTCAATGCCGCCATGATTATTCGCACCGTATGCAGTCGGCATGTCGGCTTTTTTGTAAGTGTCTATGTTAAGATCGCAGTTGCTTACGATAACTCCGCCATAAGTGAAACCTTCGAGCGGGTTTTTGCTCGTTGCATAGCACAGCTCATGCATGACGCGAGCAGAGTAGACAAAGTAGTATGTATCGCCAATTTTACGGATAGAAGGGGCTTCAAAAAACTCATGTCCCTCAAAAGAAGTGCCTTTGCCGTACATTACACCCGGAATTATGACGTTAAACTCTTTTTCTACAGTCATCATGTCAGGACCGAGTGCCATGGCCATAGCACCTTTTCGGTCTGTCATTCCTTCACCGCAAAAACCCGTATAAAGATACGTTGTGTTTCCTTCGGTGATAACTGCCGGATCGAACTGTGGCATGTCTCCGGGCATTTCTCCAAGTCTTGTGCCGTCCTTATAGTGGACGTACCCTAAAAACTTGTACCGTCCGGCAGGAGTGTCACAAACTGCGACAGATAAGACAGGCACTTTGTCCAACGCGTAGTACAGATAGTACTTTCCATCGGGGCCTCTTGTCACATCAGGCGCGTAAAGGCACATCTTGCCATCTTTATTGAGCGGATCATCCGTCCTACCGTAGATGGTGCCTTCCAAACGCCAGTCTGAAAGATCAGTGACAGGGGCAGACCAGCACAAATAGTCTCCTGGGCAGAAAACGTAGCCGTTAAAGGCATCGTGTGAGCCGTAAATATATACTCTATCATTAAAAACATGCGGCTCACCGTCAGGAATGTACTCCCAAGAAGGCAGATATGGATTAAATGCTTGTTTCACCATAATGCAATATTAGCTTATCGGAAAAAAGAACGGTATCAGCAGATATTCTTATGTTTATAAAAAAGTTCATACTTTTCGGACTTTTATATAAAAAATTCCCTACAATAACTGTTTTTTTGAAATAAAAACATTTTATGATTTTTTTATAAACGAGGTTTTTATGTTACGAAAAGTTACTATAGCGCAGGGAACTGTTGAAGGTTTACCTGCCGCAGATCCAAGAATCACATCATTCAAGGGCATTCCGTATGCCCAGCCACCAGTCGGCAAACTTCGCTTTCATGCACCTGTTCCGGCTGAAAAATGGGAAGGCGTGCTCAAAGCGTTCAACTTCTCTAAAATCGCTGTGCAGCCAAAACCGTACTACAATCCCGATGACATCTACTGCCGTGAATGGTCAGTAGACAAAGATCAGCCGATGGGTGAGGACTGCCTTACAATTAACGTATGGACGCCCGCAAAAGCCGCAGACGAAAAACTCCCCGTATATATATGGATTTACGGCGGCGGCTGGCAGACAGGTTTTTCTGCAGAAATGGAGTTTGACGGTGAACGTATCGCACGCAGAGGTATCGTCGTCGTTACTATGAATTATCGCCTTAATTGTTTTGGCTTTTTGTGTCACCCGGAAATAACTGCTGAAAATCCTGACGCACCTGCGAATTTCGGTTTGCTCGACCAGCGTCTTGCAATTGAATGGGTCAAAAAAAACATAGAAGCATTCGGCGGCGACAGCGACAACATAACAATCGGTGGACAGTCTGCCGGTGGCGGAAGTGTTCTTCATCAAATCATGGCTGATAGTAAAACAAGATTTTTTAAACGCGCCATGGTAGACAGCGGAATGTTCATTAATCCGTATTTCGAAATGTTTCCACAACGGACACTTAAAGAAGCCGAACAGATCGGAATTGATTTTTTCAATTTTCTTGGAGTAAAAACACTCGCCGAAGCCCGCGAACTTGAAACAGATTTCATACAGGAAAAGTGGGAAGAATACGGTGGCTGGGAAAAATCGATACAAAGCTGGCTTCCTGTACGAGACGGAAAATTCGTTAAAGGCGATTTTTTCGGTCAGCTTAAAGAAAAAGCTTTTGAGCCAGTTCCGATGATTGTTGGACAGACGACTGACGAATTTAAAGTCCGAAAACCAAATTCAGAAGAAATGCTCAGTCTTGTAAAGCACGGAATATGGCAGTACAGAAAGATTCTTGAGGCTAACGGATACGATACAGACACTTGGTATTACGAGTTCGACGTACCTATTCCTGGCTGGGATCGTCCTGGTAAATTTCATTCAGTAGACTTGTGGTTCTGGTTCGAAACTCTTGCAAAATGCTGGCGGCCCTTTACTGGCGTACATTACGATCTTTCTCGCCAGATGTGCAACTACCTTTGCAATTTTATAAAGACCGGAAATCCGAATGGAATTGACTATGAAAACAGGGAATTACCCCGATGGGAAAGATTCAAAATGTCAAATACCATGAAAATGGTTTTCGACACAGATTGCCACCAAAATATCGATAATGAGACTATTGTGTAAAAAAAAGTCTATTTTTGATGTTTTTTTTACAAAAAAGTTGAATTAGCGTAATTTGTATGTAAAACAAAACGATGAAAAGTTAATTTTCATCAATTTGTGAAACATAAAAAAATCAATTTTCGGGTAAAATTGATTAAAGAACTGTAAAGTCTTAAAAGAGGAGGACTAAAAAATGAGAAAAACATTACTCGTATTAGTAATGCTCATGCTTGCTTTCAGCATGGTATTTGCCGGCGGAAAGAAAGACGACGGAAAACTGAATATTTCTGTTTTCACAATTCAGCAGAGAGATATGCCGAATGCTGACAACCCAACCTATAAATGGATTGAGGACAAATTCGGTGTAACATTCAACTGGGATATCCTTGTTGGTGAAAAAGACCAGAAAATTGGTATTATGATTGCTTCTGGCGACCTTCCAGATGTAGTTGAAGTTGATTCAGAGAAATTCCAGGGTGCAGGTTGCCTTCGTGACCTTAAGCCTCTCCTAGAGAAATATGCTCCAAACATGATGAAGCACTATGCAAGTGCTTGGAAGCAGATGCTTGATATCGACTCTGAAAAAGATGCTAACGGAAAGATCGTAAAAGAGCACATCTATTCACTTCCTAACTATGGTGTAATTGATGGTAGACCTTCTGACACATATTACAACCAGAACGGTTGGTGGATCCAGAAAGCTGTTCTTAAAGAGTTCGGTTATCCTACTGTAAAGACAATCGATGAGTATTTCAACCTTCTTGAGAAATACTATCAGAAGTACCCGACAATCGACGGTATGCCCACAATCCCATTCAATATCATCACAGCTGACTGGGAAGCTTTCGATCTTTGGAACCCACCGAA
>JAEEGK010030427.1_pt1 | contig 10699 bp, 6 predicted proteins | sample 8958771 | NCBI WGS metagenome assembly JAEEGK01 (sample SAMN16246547, study PRJNA631951) | gut metagenome | biome: gut microbiome; feature: rumen; material: SC-attached | host: Bos | place: Iran: Karaj | collected 2018-10 | reverse complement strand
ACATAAAGAAAATGGATATATAGCAAAATACAAAGATTATGAAGACCTTAAAAAATGATTTAATCGAACCTTAAATAATATTGATAAATTAAACGTACAACTCAACAAATGCTTTTATCAAGAAAATATGGTTAATAATTACAAAATATTATATGATTCTCTTTTAAAGAAATAATTTTTTTACCTTGTAGTATAAAAGGGAATCTCTCAATTTTATCAATCCAATTATCTTTTTTGATTTTATGTAATATCGGATAAAGTATTTTTCTTAAAGTTTCAAATCAAATACATAGTGTTCAATATCAAACTGGATGTAGCTCAAAAATTGTAGAAATGTTCGTTTTTGTATATTTAAACCATTTATAACTATAATTTTCTGATCATTTTTTAATGCGATGTATAGTCAAAGTTTCATCTATATTTCATATTAAGTTTTTTCATTTACACAAAACTTTTTTCTGAAAGTATGCATCTCACATATATACTCTATTTTCTACATAGCGATATCAGTTGTTTCTAAACATTAACGATGGATGGAGTGTATAGTAATTTTCTTTTCATAAGTAGTATTCAAATCATTTATTGTCTCATTCATATCGCATTAATGTTTTAGTTCAGCATCATACATATTTCTTATTTTCTTCCAAAAAATTTACTTGTTTTTCTAGCTTCTCAGGATACCATAAATCATCATGATCTTGTATGGCAATATACTCTCATTTAGCGGAATCCAACAAAAAATTCAAACCTTTATATGGTCATAATTTCTTTCAAGATTCTATTATTCTAATTCTTTTGTCTCAAATACTATTGATCACATCTAATGTTTTATCTGTAGATTGGTCGTCGTGAACCAGTATTTCAAAATTTTTGTAAGTTTGATTTAGACAAGTTTCTAGCGTATGTTTAATGGTTTTTTCTGCGTTATATGTACATATTAATATGGATACTAATTTCATGAGAACAAAAGAAATATAAAATAATTTTGTAATTACATGTTCACATAATAATATACTATCTCAATATAAAAAGACACTGCTGCATTTCAAGTGAATTAGTAGTATATTCTCCACTACATAATATTATATGTCTATGTTTTGTCTAGTTGTGTGTACATCCAAGAAACATTATTTATATGAAAATAAGAAATACCAAAAATCTGAATCGAACTTTTTTCATCTTGAGAAAAAAAGTTCCCAAAATTTTCACTAACGCCCCAAACAACCTAATAAAAAAAAATCATAAAAACTCTTGCATTTTCTTAGCGATTATGTAAGATAGACATCGCAACGTTGAAGACAGCATGTCCAAAACGTATGCAGATGCGGGTACTTAACAGTAGTATAATATATTACATTATTTTCGAAAGAAAAATTTTTTTAAGAGCAATGAACGGATGCCTTGGGTAAAAAAGAGGAAGAAGGACGTAACAGGCTGCGATAAGTCTCGATGAGGTGCCAATAACCGCTTGGAGTCGAGAATTTCCGAATGGGGCAACCTATCCTGTACATCAGGATGCCACAGAGCCAAGACCTGGTGAAGTGAAATATCTCAGTAACCAGAGGAAAATAAATCGTAAGAGATTCCCTTAGTAGTGACGAGCGAACGGGGAGGAGCCCAAACCGGATCAGTGTAAGATTCTAGTCGTTGCTGATTGCGGTGTTGTAGGAGTATATGGAGCTAGCTAGAAATAGTTCAAAAGTATGATCTCTATTTAGAAGAAGCACTTAGAAGGTGCACCACAGAGGGTTTAAGTCCCGTATTTGAAAGGTATGAGACGCTTTTTATACCACCTGAGTAGTGTCAAACACGTGAAATTTGGCATGAATCTGCCCAGACCATTGGGTAAGGCTAAATACTTTTTTACACCGATAGCGTATAGTACCGTGAGGGAAAGGTGAAAAGAACCCCAGGAAGGGGAGTGAAATAGATTCTGAAATTCATTGCTTACAATTGAGTGGGAGTCCTTCGGGATGACCACGTACCTATTGACGAATGGGTCAGCGAGTCATTGTTGCCAGCAAGGTTAAGCCAGGTATAGGTGGAGCCGTAGGGAAACCGAGTCTGAATAGGGCGATTTAGTTGGTAGTAATGGACCCGAAACGTTATGAGCTAGGCATGGGCAGGTTGAAGGCGTGCGAAAGTGCGCTGGAGGACCGAACGGGTTAGAGCTGCAAATCTTTCCGATGACCTGTGTCTAGGAGTGAAAAGCTCATCGAATAACGTAATAGCTGGTTCTCTCCGAAATGCATTAGGGTGCAGCTTCCAATCGAGATCTCATAGAGGTAGAGCTCTGATAAGACTAGGGGTGTCGAGAGACATTACCAAATCTTGTTAAACTTCGAATGCTGTGAGGAATATTGGAAAGTGAGACTGCGGGCGCAAGGTTCGTGGTCAAAAGGATAACAGTCCAGACATGTAATTAAGGTCCCTAAATTATAGCTAAGTGGTAAAGGAGGTATTCTTGCTTTGACATCCAGGAGGTTTGCTTAGAAGCAGCAATCCTTTAAAGATAGCGTAACAGCTCACTGGACAAGCGAGGACGCGCCGAAGATGTAACGGGGCTAAGCTATATACCGAAATTCATGGCCTACATAGCAATATGTAGAGCGGTAGGAGAGTGTTCTATCGGGATGAAGCATAACTGTGAGGTTATGTGGACTAGATAGAAGTAAAAATGCTGACATGAGTAACGACGCAAGGCGAAAATCCTTGCTGCCGAAAACCTAAGAATTCCTGCGCAACGTTCATCGTCGCGGGGTTAGTCGAGACCTAAGGTGATACCAGAAGTGGTACATCGATGGATAACTGGTTAATATTCCAGTACTTGTATATTCAGTGATGTGGTAACGCATCGGGATTTGTAAGAGCTCATTAAGGATTTGAGTCGAAAAAGTAAGGTTTTGATTGTAGGAAAATCCGCAGTCATTATACTGAGCTTGATCGGAATTGCTTCCTTCGGGTTGTGAAATTCTTATAGTTCTGGTGTCGAGAAAAACCTCTAAACTTATGTTTATGCAACTCGTATTCAGATCAGACACTTGTAGGTTGGTAGAGAATACCAAGGCAATCGAGATAACTAGTGGATAAGGAACTTGGCAAAATAGCGGACGTACTTTCGAAATAAGTCCTACCCTGCAGCAATGTAGGGTTGCAACAAATGACATGGGGGGAACTGTTTATCACAAACACAGCTCGCTGCTAACACGTAAGTGGAGATATAGCGAGTGATGCCTGTCCAATGCCAGAATGTTATGCTCTCTTGTGCAAGCTCGAGGGTTAAGCACTGGTGAATGACGGCCGTAACTATGACGGTCCTAAGGTAGCGAAATTCCTTGTCAGGTAAGTTCTGACGCGCATGAATGGCATAATCATCCCCATACTGTCTTGTCCTTAGACTCGGTGAAATTACAATCCTGGTAAAAATGCCAGGTAGTTGCAGTTAGACGGAAAGACCCTGTGAAGCTTCACTATAGATTGATATTGGCATGTAGTATGTGCTGCTCAGTATAAGTGGGAGGCGTTGATGTTTCGACTTCGGTTGGGGCGGAGCCAACAATGAGATACCACTCAATATATATAGCATTTCTAACCCCTAGATTGGGGAACAGTGTCAGTTTGGTAGTTTACCTGGGGCTGGTGCCTCCTAAAAAGTAACGGAGGCGTGCAAAGGTTTGCTTGTCACGGATGGAAACCGTGGTGGACGTGCATTCGCATAAGCAAGCTTGACTGTGAGACTGACAGGTCGAACAGATACGAAAGTAGGCGAAAGTGATCCGGATCTTCCATATGGAAGGGGATCCGCTCAACGGATAAAAGTTACTCCGGGGATAACAGGCTAATGGTATCTAAGCGTTCATAGCGACGATACCGTTTGGCACCTCGATGTCGACTCGTCGCATCCTGGGGCTGTAGAAGGTCCCAAGGGTTGGGTTGTTCACCCATTAAAGCGGGACGCGAGTTGGGTTCAGAACGTCGTGAGACAGTTCGGTCCCTATCTACTGCAACCGTAAGAAATTTGAGAGATGCTGTCCCTAGTACGAGAGGACCGGGATGGACAAGCCTCTGGTAGTACCAGTTGTTCCGCCTAGGAGCACGGCTGGATAGCTACGCTTGGAAAAGGTAACCGCTGAAAGCATCTAAGTGGGAAACTTGTCTCAAGATTAGATTTCTCTCCCCTTGTGGGAATAAGACCTCCGCGAGACTAGCGGTTTGATAGGCGTCATGTGTAAGTATAGCAATGTATTGAGCAGAGACGTACTAATTGGTCGAATGAGTTTTTCTTTTGAAAATATGTAATATATTATACTATTGTTAATAGTACTGTGGTCTTTGTAAGATATCTTGAATTTTATAGTCGATTAGTTATATTATTCAGGCTTATTTAAATTCTGGTTTATACAAACGGTGGTGCTGATGTGGACTGTGGAAACACCTGTTCCCATTCCGAATACAGTAGTTAAGCACAATCCAGTCGATGATACTGGTCTTATTAAGGCTGGGAAAGTAGATTAGCGCTACCATTTGTATGGACGAGAGTTCATACAAAGATTTGATCTTTAATAGTACGAGAAAGAGATTGAGTACAGATGTATACTTTTTTGAAGAGTTTGACCCTGGCTCAGGATGAACGCTAGCGGAACGCCTAACACATGCAAGTCGAACGGATTCTGCGTTGTAGCAATACATAGTAGAATTAGTGGCAAACGAGCGAGTAACGCGTGCCTAACCTGCCCTTAAGATGGGAACAACTACGGAGACGTAGCTAAATCCCAATATGCTCACGATGGTGAAATGCCGATGCGAGGAAAGATTTATCGCTTAAGGAGGGGGGCGCGTCCTATCAGGTAGTTGGTTGAGGTAACGGCTCACCAAGCCTATGACAGGTAGCTGGTCTGAGATGATGTCCAGCCGCGATGGGACTGAGATACGGCCCATACTCCTACGGGAGGCAGCAGTGGGGAATCTTGCACAATGGACGAAAGTCTGATGCAGCGATCCCGCGTGAAGGATGAAGCATTACGGTGTGTAAACTTCTTTTTTGGTGGAAGACGAATGACGGTACACCAAGAATAAGAGACGGCTAACTACGTGCCAGCAGCCGCGGTAATACGTAGGTCTCAAGCGTTATCCGGATTTACTGGGCGTAAAGTATCCGTAGCCTGATATGTAAGTCTGTTTTCAAATCCCACGACTCAATCGTGGAAAGGGAATGGATACTGCATATCTAGAAGTTATTGGGGGTTAGTGGAATTTCCGGTGGAGCGGTGAAATGCGTTGATATCGGAAAGAACGCCGAAAGCGAAAGCAGCTAACTATGATTAACTTGACGGTGAGGGATGAAAGTTTGGGTAGCAAACGGGATTAGATACCCCGGTAGTCCAAACTGTAAATTATGCTTGCTAGGTGTTTCGATCCTTGTGGTCGGAGTGCCGTAATCTAACGAGTTAAGCAAGTCGCCTGGGTAGTATATTCGCAAGAATGAAACTCAAAGGGATAGGCGGGGGAACACACAAGCAGTGGATTATCTAGATTAATTGGATAATAAGCCAAGAATCTTACCTAGAATTGACATGCAATGTGTCTCATATGAAAGTATGATATTTGTAGCAATACAGAGCTTTGCACAGGTGGTGCATGGTCGTCGTCAGCTCGTGCCGCAAGGTGTCTAGTTAAGTCTGGAAACGAGCGCAACCCTCATCGTTAGTTAGTATGTCTAACGAGACTGCCTGGGTAACCAGGAGGAAGGAGAGGATGACGTCAGATCCTCATGCCCCTTACATCTAGGGCCTCATAGATAATACAATGGGTAGCAACAACGAGAAGCAATATCGCGAGATGGAGCAAATCTTCAAACCTACCCCTAGTTCGGATTGTAGTCTGGAACTCGACTACATGAAGTTGGAATTGCTAGTAATGGCAGGTCAGCCATACTGCCGTGAATACGTCCCTGTTCCTTGCACTCACCGCCCGTCAAACCATGGGAGCTGAGGTTCTCTGAAGACTTACCATGTGGGTTAAGGAGAAAATCAGTGACTGGGGTTAAGTCGTAACAAGGCATCCCTACGGGAACGTGGGGATAGACTACCATTCTAATTTTTGAAAAAACAACTTATAACCTATCATACATCTGGTTACTCAATTTCTTTCTAGTACTATTGAAAAGTTAAACTCTGATTTCGGTCAGAGTTTTTCTTTTATTTTAAAAACTTGAAATTATTTATTTTTTTACTAATCTGCAAACTGTACTGTCATTTTATTTTTTTAATTTTAACATAATGACTGATTTACTAAATTTTATTACTTGAACGCCTCTTAATAGAATTTGAAGGGCAAAATATATAACAAGATCAATGATTCTATGATTGCTTTTAAGTATATGTTCTTTTCTTATTACCTTTATTTGAGCTCTTTTCCATAGTGCTTTATTCGTTCGAATAGTATATCTTTTGTTGTTGCTACTTTGAATATTGGCTATATATTTGTTAGTTTATATTAATAATAAGAGGTTCCATGATCGTTGAATATCATGATGGCGACAATTACTTCTTTTAGTTCCTGTCGTAAACATCTGAGTTGCTCTTTATCTTTGGTTTGCTCCATGAGATGAGTGAGAAAATGTATATTGAGCACCATCTGAAACTAAAAAGTGGGAAGTTATTTTAGCTTGGATAGTACCAATTCTTGTTTCTATTTTTATGGCTTGAACACTCTTTTTTGCAATATTGCCAAGAATGGATGCTGCGCAGTGAAATTCTAGAGATGCTTCTCGTAAAGCTGATTTGCATGATATTCAGACAGCAATTATTACAGTACAAACTGTTACATGAAGGTGGCCCGGTATGGATGCTGCAAAAAAATGAATTTCTATTTCTGATATAGAGAATGAGCTTATGCAATCTTGAATCTCAGTGGTTCCAAGAGATCCGATTTTAACTAGTAAAGTTACTTGACTTTGATCAGCAGAAGCTGAATGAGATTATTTATTTTTGGTCTCAAAAAGAGGTAGAGTTAACAACGCATGATTTACTTTGATGGCAAAAACTGACAGTGAAATATGATCTAACTGGATTGTTTGCGAAAATAAATCATGATTGGAAAATTGATATATAACAAACAATACTGATTTGAAAGATATTAAAACTTGTAGTTATGTGATCAAGTGAACTTCTTGTTCTGCGTCTGATTGTACGTATACATCAAAAGATCAATTAAGATATATATTATTGTATTAGATTAATGTTGCTTATTGAAAACTCTGATTTCGGTCAGAGTTTTTCTTTTATTAAAAAATCTCTTGCAAATATATTTAAAATATATAGTACTATGTTATACAAGGTACTATTAAAATTTAAATAATAATATAAAACCTTATGTGAGAAGCTGAAAAAATAACCACTCAGATGAAAAAATGAATATTAGAATATCTCATTCTTAGTATCGTTTCAAAGGGTGATGTATATGCAAATGATATTATAACAAAGCTGAAGAAAGCTAATCTGATCGTGGTAGAGTGAACTATGTATCCATTACTATCACGTTTAAAATCTGAGAAATTACTTGAATATGTCCGAGTTGAATCAGTTCAATGACCTCCTAGAAAATATTACAGACTTACCAAAAGATGACAGGAGACTTTGGATGTTATGCATCAGGTTTGGAAAGATCTAAATAGTAGTGTAAATAAAATTGTTAAATAATTTATTATTTAATCATTATTAAAATGAGTGAATTCAAATTTCAATGACAGAAATTCAAGATGGAGAATTCTGCAAAAGATTTCTTGGAGAAATATATTTCTAGAATCAAGAAATATGCAAAATCTCATAACATCCCTGATGATTTAGTCGATGATATCGAGCAGAGTGTACTAGAAAAGCTTTTGAATGAAAAATGAGAGATTACTCAAAAGAAAATAGTTAAGATAGTAAACTCCATTTGAGAACCAGAAGATATTTTTGAATGAGAAATTGAAGAAGTTCAAGAAGTTAAATCTGAAAAGAATAAAACACAAAAATATAGTCCTCTGATTTTATGAGTTTGTGCTTGGTTAGCTGAGTTGATGAATATTCCAGTTTGGATTGTACGTCTTTTGTTTTTTTTCTTGATATTTGGTTATACTTTTGGAATTTGGTTATATTTAATAATATTCTTAGTAAGGTTTGTTACAAATAGGGAAAGTGCTTCAGAATCTGTTTCTTCTAGAATCAAAAGAATAATATCGCGTATATGAGATTGGATTAGACGATTATGGAAAGCTTTCTTATTTATAGTTAAACGATCATTCTTGATACTATGGTCTTTATTCTTAATATTTGTTCTTATTTGCCTATGAGTATTCCTTTATTATTTGATTTTTGGATTTGTTAAAGCAAATATTGATTATACCACGATTTTCCCATGAATAACAAAAATATGAGTAATATTCTGAATTATATCAGCATTTATTCTTCTATTGAATTCTATAGGTTGTATGATAGAAAACGAACTATCTAATACAACTTCTATAATTGCTGCAATTTGATGTGGATTATTAGCAGTAATAATCGCTATAATAAGTATTCTTCAAATATACACTAAAATCAATTTCATATCATGATCAGATATAAAGGAAACTAGAGAACAAGAAATAATTATTTCAGACAAAGAAACACCAATCCATATTAATATCAATCGCACTATCGAAAACTGAGATTTCCTAATTACAGAAAATAGATTTGTTTCAGTATTGCCATCAGATAATGATAAGATTAAAGTAGTTTATACATTCCATTTTAAGTGAAAATGAGAGGAATTGGTTACAGCAGTTGAAAATCTTTCTGATGTAGATTACTCCTGGGATGGTGATACTTTAAACATATGACTGAAAAATTCTGAAATATTTAGTAAAGTTACTCCATTTACTCCAACAACTATAGAAATTGATTTATATTTGCCAAAAGATTTAAAATTTGATTTTAAAAATTCCTGAATTCGTTTAATTAATATAGATACTCCAAAATGGGCAGAATGATCCCACGCATCATTAAGTGTACGAGATTGTGAAACTATTAAGTACAATAAAGAAGCAAATAAGTTTTTGTGTGAAATACATATGAGTAGAGACGATATATACAATATCGCCAAAGCAAATCTGAAAGAAAAGGCTGATGAAATAGTTCCACTAAAATGATTACATAAATCTTGGAGCCAAACAAGTAATGAACAATACTGGAGATTAGATTCCATCAATATTACAGATGATGGTAAATTATTAGCAAAGTTCTCTGATCAATTTTTTAATTTCTTTATGACAATAGAATATATAATTGATGAAGAGACTTGAGAATTTGAGTTAATTAGTTCAAATTTGAAAAACAAGGAGCAAAAATGAATGATGGATGATGAGAGAATGAAATATTATGAATGACGAGAGAATCTTACAGGTTTTGAAATTCAGATGAAGGACGAAAATTAATCACAGATAATTACCAACATAGATAAACAGGCTTGTACAGTCTGTTTTTTCTTTTTTCTTGTTTTTCAATTTCATAACTGTATTCTATCACTCAATATTTAACTAAACTAGAATTATCAAATAATGCTTTTACAAGAATTATTACAGAATCCTGAATATAAACAAAAATTCGTCCTAGAAAAGTTTATCCAAGAAGTTCTCCAAATCACTCGTGAAGAAATGTGGATGCAGATGGATAAAGAGATTTCACAGCCAGAAGTAGATCAAATTTTGACATATTATCGCGCTTATGTAGAGGATAAAAAGCCCATGGAATACATACTTGGACATGTAGATTTTTTTCAAGTTCCATTTATCGTTAATGAAAATACATTAATTCCCCGTCCAGAAACTGAATATATGATTACGGCAGTTACAGAATATACAAAGGAAAACTTAGATTCTAAAAATCAGAAATGAATATTATTAGATATATGAACATGATGTGGGGTACTTTGAATCTCAGTTCTTTTGCAGAATCCAGATTCTTACGACCAAATATTCTTTTCAGATATTTCTGCTTGAGCATTATTTGTGGCCCAAAAGAATTATGAAAATCTAATAGAAAAAGAGTATGATAAAGAGTTTTTAGAATCAGATTTGGTCGCTTTTATTGCAGATAAAACATTAGATACATCGAAACCAATTACACTAGTCGCAAATCTTCCATACATTCCAGATGAAACATTTGATCAAAATTCTCCAGACAATGTACAGAAACGAGAACCAAGGATGGCATTTGTATGATGAAATGACTGATTAGACTATTATAGACAAATGTTTAACCAATTATTTCAATTTAAATCAGAATGAAAAATCTGAAAAGTTATGATGTTCTTGGAAATGATGACATGGCAAGTTGAGATATTAGAGAAAGAATTCTGAGATAAACTAAGTTTCGAAGAGGTAAAAACCTTCCATTTCAATATACGTATAGTTAAGGCATCATTCAAAGACTAAAATATTAAGAAAAGTCAAATCAAATAACGATAAAAGTCTGCTTTTTTTTGACTTTTTTTATGCTTCTGAATATAATTAAAGTAGGAACTTTATTTCCTTGAATAAAACAAAAATGGAAGAAAATCAAACAAATCAGAATTTAAACCAACAACCTGTTCAACCAAATCAGGTAGCTCAACAGCCAGAACAACAAGTTCAGCAATGACAATCTGTTCAGCAGCAACCTGTTCAGTCACAACAGAA
>JAEEGK010030425.1_pt1 | contig 10700 bp, 13 predicted proteins | sample 8958771 | NCBI WGS metagenome assembly JAEEGK01 (sample SAMN16246547, study PRJNA631951) | gut metagenome | biome: gut microbiome; feature: rumen; material: SC-attached | host: Bos | place: Iran: Karaj | collected 2018-10 | reverse complement strand
TAGTCCATATATAAGTCCTGAACCTGTAAGAAATCAAGTAGGTAAATCTAGTTATATAAAATATATTATAGATAGAATAGCTTTATATAGAGGTAAAGAATTAGAACCTGAGGATATAGATAAAATAACTACTGAAAATGCTAAAACATTATTTAAAAAACTAAAATGAACCTATGGTTCTTTTTTTATGATATAATATATATAGTAGAGGAGGTCTACAATGGGATTATTTGATAAATTTAAGAAAAAGAAAAATAAAGATATTAATTTTGAAGAAGAATTTAATATAGATAATTCTAAAAATACAGAAGATAGTTATTTAGATAAATTATCTAATAATGATGAAGAAGAGACACCTAAAGATGAAGAAATAACTTTAATCAATGAAAAACAAAAAATAGTAGAAACTACTAAAGAATCTTTAGATAATGCCAATACTATTATTGAAAAAGTTACTGTAGTTTATACTGAAGAATCTAAAGAAGAAGATCAAGAAGAAAGAATAAAAAAATATGCTTTCCAAGATGAGTTTAGTGATAAATATGGTGATATAGATTCCTTTAAAACCGTATTATCAATGTATGAGAGAAATGGTATACAAATAGGTTCTAAAGAGTTAGAAAAATATTTAAAGTTTTCTAAAGTAGTAGCATCTGATCCAGATAAATTAAGAGAATTCTTATTCTTCCCATATAACCTTGAAAAATCTCAATATAAATTATTAAGTGAAGAAGAAAGTATAGAATTAGATAAACAATTAGATGAAATAGGAGATAAGAATTCATTAGGATACTTTAAGACAATGCTTGCTTTATATCAAACTATAGGTCTTATTTCTATAGAAGACGATGATTCTTTTATAAAAACATTTACTAATTATTATGGTTTAGATGATAATCAAATAATGGATGCTAAAAAGAGTATATTAAAACAAGTAGATGCCTATACTTCATCTATTGAAGAATAATTTTTTTAATAAAAAGAGATATAAATTATATCTCTTTTTTAATTTATATGGTATAAATAATAATGTGGTGAATATGAAAAAGATATTATTATTTATATTATTATTTTTTGTTATATTTAATGTTAAAGCATTTGATATTGATTCAAAAAATGTTTCTTTTATTAACTTAAATACTGATTCTGTAGTATATGAAAAGTCTATGGATGAAAGAGTATCTGTTGCATCACTTCAAAAGATATTAACATCTATTGTTGCTATAGAGAATATAGAAGACTTAAATGCAAAAGTAACTATAGATAGATCTAAAATATCTAAAATAAGTTATGATGTATATACTATAGGATTAAAAGATAATGAAGAAGTAACATATTATGATTTATTAGAGGCTACATTACTTAGATCTGCTGGAGATGCCGCTTTATACTTAGCTCTTAGTGTTTCTGATTCAGAAGAGGAATTTGCTAGTTTAGTTAATGATAAGGTAGAAGAATTAAAACTAGAAAATACAGTATTTAAAGACCCAATAGGATTAGAAAAGGATGGACAATATTCATCTGCATATGATGTTGCTAAAGTGTTAGAATATGCTCTTAAAAATAAAGATTTTAAAGAGATATTTACTAGTGAAAAATATAAATTTACTGATGAAGAATTTGAGTTTTCAGGTCCTGTTGAAAAAACAAAAGAAATGGGAGTAGAAACTATTAAAGGTGCTAAAACAGGATATACTTCTAAAGCAGGTAATTGTTTAGCAAGTTATATAGTTAATGGTAAAGAAGAATTTATATTAGTTACATTAAATGCAAGTAAAAATACTAATAATCATTTTTCTGATCAAAAAGAGATAGTTAACTATTATATGGAAAACTATGCATTAAAAAAGATTATTAAAAAGGGAGATATTCTTACAACAGTTAAATCTACTTTTGGTGAAACTATTAATATAACAAGTGAAAAGGATATTTATTCTTATGTTAAAAAAGATTCAACTATTGATAAAAAATACGATGGTATAGATAAAGTATCAATGAAGAATAAAAATGGTGATTTGCTTGGAAAATATTATGTGTATTCTAATGATGATGTTATATATGAAAAGAATGTTTATTTAAATAAGAATATAACTATATATATTCCAAAAGTTATTAGATATTCTTTATATGGAATATTAGCTTTATTAGTTATATTATGTATTATTAAAAGTAAAAAAAGAAAAAAGAGATATTTATAATAAAATTATTGATAAATATTTATAAAAATGATAGAATTAAAGCAGAATAGGAAGAGGGTATTATGAAAGAGATAATTACTAAAGTAACAAATTTTATAAATGAAAATACAATGCTTCTAATTGGTATATGTGCATTTTTAATAATAGTTTTAATTATTTATCTAATAGATAATAGTATTAAAACTAAAAAAATGCAAAAAGCATTAACTGAAATAGATGCAGTAGAAGATAAAGTAATAGAAAGTACTCCTGAAGTAAATAATAATGAATCTGTTAGTACTCCTGAGGAAACTAAATTTGATAGTATATCTTTAGTTGAAGAAGAACCAAAAGAACCAGAAGTAAAGTTTGAAGAACCTGAAATAGAAGTTAGTACTACTATTGAGGAAGAAATAGAAACTCCTGTAGTAGAACAAAAAGAAGAACCAAAGTTTACTAATAAGAAATCTTTATCTGAGATATTATCAAAGAAAAATGAATCTATTAATATAAATGATATAGACAAATCATTAGAAGAAACTACAGATTTTAATAATACATTTTAATATATAGCATTCGCTATATATTTTTTTATAGAAATATGATATAATTTATGTTACGGAGATAATTATGAAATATATAAAAAAGATATTAATAATATTATTTTTGGTTATAATGATTTCTGGATGTAAGGTTACTTACGAGTTAAAAATTAATAATGATTTATCTATTAATGAGAAGGCCATTATTAGTGAAAATACTAATAGATTAACTTCTAGAACTAATCTTGATGTTAATCAATCAGTTCAATATTTATATAAGATATATAAACCAGATTTTATGAGTGATGGTTCTTATTCAATATCTAGTAAATATAATGATACATATGTAACAGTTAATAATACATATAGTAGTATAGAAGACTATTCTAAAAAGTTTTCTAATGATCTTTTTTCATTATATAATTCATATGATAATAAGAAACATATAACTATAGATATTGCTCAAATGGATTTATTAGATTCAAAGGCTACTAATAGATATGTTTATGATGAAATAGATGTATCAATAGAAGTTCCATTTGAAGTAATAGATACTAATGCTGAAATAGTAAATGGAAATATATATAAATGGCATATAAAACCAGATACAAATGAATATAAAAGTTTATATATAGAATTTAATGGAGAAAGACCAAAGAATACTGTTTCATTCTCGTTAGGAAAGAAATCGTTTTTTGTTGGTTATGAATGGATAATATTAGTTGCAGTTGTTATTGCTATTGTAGTTGCTTTATCAATTGTTTATATTAAGAATAAAAAGAATAATAGAGTGTAGGAGGACATATGAGTTTAGATAGTATTATATCGATAGTTAAAAAAATAGTAGATATCTGTCTAGTATGGGTAATACTATATTATTTACTTAAAAATGTTAGAAAAAATGTTAAATTTTCATTATTATTAAAAGGAATAATAATAATTATATTAATAAAACTAATTAGTGATTACTTTGGATTAGTAACAGTAGGTTTATTATTTGAATATGTTATTTCTTGGGCACCAATAGCTTTAATAATAATATTCCAACCAGAGATAAGATCTGCCCTAGAGCAACTAGGTAAAGCTAAACTACTTGGTAGTCATAAAACATTATCTCTTAGTGAAAGAGAAAAAATGGTTACTGAAATAGGTGCATCTTTAGAGTATTTAAAGAAGAATAGAATAGGTGCTTTAATAGTAATTGAAAGAGATACATCTTTATCAAATTATATAGAAAAAGCAAAGAAGATATATGCTGATATATCAAATGAATTATTATGTTCTATATTCTTCCCAGATAATCCACTTCATGATGGTGGTGTTATTATCCAAGGAAATAAAATAACATGTGCAGGTGCAGTATTCCCAACAACTGTTGATATGAAATTTAGTAAGAGACTTGGTACTCGTCATAGAGCTGCTATTGGAATATCTGAAGAAAGTGATGGTATAGCTATTATTGTTTCTGAAGAAACTGGTAGAATTTCTGTAGCAATAGAAGGTAAATTAAACTATAACTTATCTATAGATGAAGTTAAATCTATTATTTTAGAAGAGTTAATGCCAAAATCTGAAACTTTTGTTGTAGAAAAAGAAGAAGAGGAGGATGACGTAGATGAGATTAATTAAGAAAATAATTAAGTTCTTTGACAGACATTTAATATTACCTATTACAAGATTTTTTGTATCTATAGGTAAAAAATTAAAATTCTTAAGTAAACCTCTAGAACTAGCATTTAGAACAAAAAGAAGTTTAATAATAGTATCTTTAATATTTGCTGTTATTATATTCTTTGTAATAGATAGAGCTAGTACTACTTTAGTAGAAACAGAAGCTGAAGTATTATATAATCAACCTGTAACTGCTAACTATAATGATGAAGAATATGTTGTTGAAGGTTTACCTGAAACAGTAGATATAACTATGATTGGTACTAAAGCTAATTTATATTTAGCTAAACAATTACCATCTCAAAATATAACCGTAGATTTAAGTGATTTAACTCCTGGTGTACATGAAGTTAAATTAAATTATAAACAAGCTATAACTGCTGTTGAATATAAACTAGATCCTTCATCAGTAACAGTAGTAGTAAGTACTAAACAATCTGCTACTAAAGATATTTCTTATGAAATATTAAATTTAGCTTCATTAGATAGTAAAATGTCTATTAAAGATATAGAGTTAGAAACTAATAGTGTTATAGCTAAAGGTACTGAAGATAAATTAAATAAAATAGCTACTATTAAAGCATTAGTTAACTTAAATAATCTAGGAGATCCTAATGTAGGAGACAATAATATAAAAGATAATCAAGTAGTAGCATACGATGAAAATGGTAAAATCCTAGATGTAGAATTAGTTCCTAGCAAAGTAAATGCTACCGTAAAAATAGAATCACCTAGTAAAACAGTTCAATTAAAGATAGTTCCTGTTGGACTTGAAAAAATAGTATTTGGTAAATCTGTTGAATCTATCAAGAGTTCTATTAGTGATGTAACTATTTATGGTAGTGAAGAAGCACTTGCTAAAGTTGATTCTATTGATGTTAAAGTAGATGTTTCTGATATTAAAACTAATAAGAAATACACTAAGACAATTAAGAAACCATCAGGTATTAGAGAATTATCAGCTAAAACAGTTACTGTAGAAGTATCACTTGGTGATGAAGCATCAACTAAGATTAATGATGTTAGATTAAGTTATATTAATTTAGGTGATAATTTAACAATTGCTAATGTTGATACAACAACAATTTCAGTTATATTAAAAGGTGTATCATCTGTTATAGATAAAGTATCACCTGCTGATATAAATGGTTATATAGACTTAAAGAATTTAAGTGCTGGTGAGCATGAAGTAGATGTTATAGTTAAAGGTAATGATGAGAAAGTTCAATATATACCTCAAACTACAAAAGTAAAAGTAGAGATTGCTAATAGATAGCAATCTTTTCTTTTGTTTATAAATGTAAAAAAACACTTATAATTATTGACAATAAGGGTATTTTTTAGTAAAATTTATATCGGTACATTTAAAAACCCACAAATATTAAATTAACTATGGGAAGGTTAGTTTAAGATTTAAGAAAGGGAAATATTTTATGGACACATTTATGGCTAAAAAGTCAGATGTAATACGTAATTGGTATGTAATTGACGCTGAAGGTAAAAACCTTGGACGTGTTGCTTCTAAAGCTGCTACTATATTACGTGGAAAACATAAGGCAATATATACACCTCATGTTGATTGTGGTGATTATGTAATAATAATCAACGCTGAAAAAGTTAATTTAACTGGTAATAAGTTAGATCAAAAAATGTATTATAATCATAGTGGATATCCAGGTGGATTAAGAGAAAGAAATGCTAGAGAAATGATTGAAAACTATCCAGAAGAAATGATGGAAAGAGCAATCAAAGGAATGCTTCCAAAAGGTAGATTAGGTAGAGCAATGGGTAAAAAACTATTCGTATATCGTGGTAGTGATCATAAACATGAAGCTCAAAAACCAATCGCTATGGAACTAAAGTAGGAGGTTTAAATGGCAACTAAATTTATTGGAACTGGACATAGAAAAACATCTATGGCTAAAGTTGTTATGGTATCTGGTAAAGGTAAAATAACAGTTAATGGTAAAGATGTTAATGAATATTTTGAACTTCCAACACAAGTTTTAGATTTAAAACAACCATTAGAAGCTACTAATACTGCTGATAAATTCGATATCGAAATTGAAGTACAAGGTGGCGGAAAAGCAGGACAAGCTGGTGCTGCTAGACATGGTATTACAAAAGCATTACTTGAATATGATAAAAATACTGATCCTAACTCAGAAAGTTCTTTCAGAAAAATTCTAAAAGCTAAAGGATTTATTACTAGAGATTCTAGAATTAAAGAAAGAAAGAAACCAGGATTAAAGAAAGCTAGAAAAGCTCCACAATTTAGTAAGAGATAATATAGCTTATGTAAAGACCTATTTAATAGGTCTTTTTTATTGTAAAATCCTTGTTAAACAAATACATTAGTTGATAAAAATGTATTATAATGAATTTAATGTAGGTGGGTATTTTGAAGAAATTATGTTATGTTTTAATAGCAATAGTAGTCGTATGCTTAATAGGAGTTACAGTTTATTCTGTAATCAATAATAAAACTAAAAATAGTTATGATACATTGTATAAAAAAATAGAATCATTAGATTGTTCAAATCTAAGTGAAGATGAATTTATTAGTTATTCGTTAAAAATAGTTGATGGTACAAACGGGATACTACATAGCAAAAAATATGTTAAAGGTGATATAGATACTAAATATAAAATAGCAAAAGAAGCACTAGAAATCCTTGAAAGTAAAAAGTGTGTAAGTGACATATATTATGATGAAAACAATCAAGCATTTACTTATTACATGGGGGTTATGTTATCTATTTGGGAATTAGAAGACTATAATAGTGATACAGTATATGATTAAAAAAGCTAGAATAAAGGCCAGAATTATCTAGTCTTTTTTTCTTTTTAAAAAAACTATTATTTTTAGTATTTATCTTCTATTTTTTATGATTTTTTGGTAAAATAAGATATAGCAATTAAGTGTATAAAGGAAGTGTTGATGATGGGCAAAATTATATCTTTGGTTAATCAAAAAGGTGGAGTAGGTAAAACAACAACAAGTATTAATTTAGCTTCATCATTAGGGTTACTAGGTAAAAAGGTTTTACTTGTAGATATGGATCCTCAAGGAAATGCTACAACTGGTGTTGGTATAGAAAAAGGTGGACTTAGTGCTACACTTTATGAAGCATTAATGGGAGATAAATCAGTAAAAGATGCAATTCTTAAAACTAAGTTTAAGAATTTATATTTATTACCATCAAGTATAAATCTAGCTGGTATAGATATAGAGTTTTTAAATAAATTAAAAACTGATCCTACATTTTCAAAAGGTGGACAACTTAAAAGAATACTTTATGAAGTAAAAGATAATTATGATTATATCTTAGTAGATTGTCCTCCATCACTTGGTATATTAACATCTAATGCATTAACTGCTAGTGATTCTGTTATAATACCAGTTCAATGTGAATTCTATGCACTAGAAGGTATTATGCAACTTCTTAATACTGTTAGAATGGCTAGACTAAATTTAAATCCTAATTTAGATATTGAAGGTGTTGTATTAACAATGTTAGATTCTAGAACATTATTAGGATTACAAGTTGTTGAAAATATAAGAAGTTATTTTAAAGAAAAAGTATTTGATACTATTATTCCAAGACTTGTTGTTCTTGCAGAAGCACCAAGTCATGGTATGCCAATAGCAAATTATAATTATAAGAGTAGAGGAACTACTGCATATATAAATTTAGCAAAGGAGGTTATTGAGAGAAATGAGTGAAAGAAGAAATGCACTTGGTAAAGGTTTAGAGCAATTATTTTCTGATGATTCTATGACATTTGAAGAGTTAGAAACTACTATAGTAGATGAAGCTAAAAAGAATGATGAAATAGTAGAATTAGATCTTAATGATTTAAGACCAAATCCTTATCAACCTAGAAAGAAATTTGATGAAGAAGCATTAAATGAACTTGCTGAATCAATTAAGGAACATGGAGTATTCCAACCTATTATTGTTAAAAAATCAATAAAGGGTTATGAAATAGTTGCAGGTGAAAGAAGATATAGAGCTTCTAAAAAGTTAGGTTTAGAAAAGATACCTGCTATTATAAAAGAGTTTACTGATGATGAAATGATGCAAATCTCTTTATTAGAAAATTTACAAAGAGAAAATTTAACTTCTATAGAAGAAGCTAAAGCATATAAAGCAATTATTGATGCATCTAATTTAACACAAGAAGAACTTGCTAAGAAAGTGGGTAAGAGTAGAAGTTATATTACTAATATATTAGGTCTTCTTACATTACCAGTTTCTATTCAAAATCTTATATTAGAAAATAAGATTTCCATGGGACATGCTAGAGTCCTTAGTAAGATTGAAGATGAAAATAAAATAAAAGATCTTGCTGATAAAGTATTATCCGATGGTTTATCTGTTAGAGAATTAGAAGATCTAGTAAAAGAAGAAAGAGTAGAAAAGAAAGTTAAAGTTGTTAGAAGTACTCCAAGTAATGAGTACAGAACTGTTGAGAGAAATTTAAAAGAAAAACTAGGTAGTGATGTAAAAATATCTAATAATAAGATAACTATTAAATTTTCTTCAGTTCAAGATTTAAATAGAATCCTAGAAATAATTGATTGTAATATAGAAGATTAGGAGTGATATTATGGATATATTTGGATTCCATATTCCAAAGAATATATTTATTTCAATAATTATAGTTTTAGTAAGTATATTTTTATATATTATTACTTCTATTATAATTGGTAAGATAAATAAAAAAGAAAAGAAAAAAGGTAATAAAAGAAAAACTACATTACTTATTCTTGTTAGAAAAATAATAAAATATATAATTATTATTTTATGTGTAGTATTTGTTTTAAATACATTTAAAATTAATACAACTGCATTAGTAACAAGTATTGGTGCTGTATCATTAGTTATTGGTCTTGCTTTTCAAGATTTACTTAAAGATATGCTTGTTGGTATGGCTATTATTTTTGAAGATCAATTTAATATTGGAGATATTGTTAAAATAGGAGATTTTAAGGGTGAAGTTATTGCTTTTAGTTTAAAATCTACTAGAATTAAGTCTTTAACTGGAGAAGTTAAAATTGTAGCTAATAGAGAAATTACATCTGTTATTAATTATAGTGATAATAAGAATAATATTATTACTAAGGTAAATGTAGCATATGAAGAAGATAATGATAGAGTAGAAGATGTACTTAGAAAAGTATGTAAGAAGATGAGCGATGAAACTGAAGGTAAACTAGAATATACTTTACTTGATGGTATTGAAGCTTTAGATGATTCTTCAGTAGTATATAGCATTAAAGTTTTAGCAGATGTAGAAGATGCACCAGTTATTAAGAGAAATGTACTTAAACATGTAAAAACAGAATTTGATAAACAAAAGATTAAGATTCCATATATGCAAGTTGAGGTGCATAATGAAAAATAGTTATAAATTAGGTAGCAAGGTTATTATGAAAAAAGATCATCCTTGTGGAAGTAATATGTGGACTATTACAAGAGTAGGAGTCGACATTAAGATTAAATGTGATAAGTGTGGTCGTGAGATTATGCTTGATAGATTAGAATTTGAAAAGAAGCTTAAAAAGGTGGTGGAAGAATAATGGATGAAAAAAAGAAAAGTTTGCATCCAGTGTGGTTCTATATAATATTATGTTTTGGAACTATAGTAGGAAGTTTTCTATTATCATTACTAAACTTTCATGGAACAGCATATAATGTTTCATCTAGTTTAAAGACATCTACATCAGTTGTTGATGTTAACAACTTAATTAGTGGAACTGGTATTAGATATATGTTTAGTAATGCTACTAGTAATTTTATTACTTTCTTACCACTAGGATCATTACTTATTGGTTTAATAGGTGTAGGAGTTGCTTCTAAATCTAGATTACTTGATAGTTTATTTGATAAACTAGCTAAGAAAGTTCCTAGAACTGTAGCATTCTTCTTATTCTCATTACTATGTATAATAATGGGATTTAGTACTGATATGGCATTTGTTATTATGATTCCTGTATCAGTAGTTTTATTTACTTCTTATAGAAGAAATCAATTATATGGTATGGCATTTGCTTTTGCATCTGTTGCAGCAGGATCTAATATAAACTTATTTATTACATCACTTGATTATAGTATTATAGAACTTGCTAAGAATGCAGTTTTAGAAGTTAATAAAGGTTATACTTATGGATATACTGGAAACTTATATTTTATAGCATTTTCATCACTATTATTAGCTGCTGCATTATCTATATTAACTGAGTTTATAACAAGAAAGAAACCAGTTAGAATTAATGAAGATGAAGAAGAGATTGATGCTAAAT
>JAEEGK010030423.1_pt1 | contig 10700 bp, 6 predicted proteins | sample 8958771 | NCBI WGS metagenome assembly JAEEGK01 (sample SAMN16246547, study PRJNA631951) | gut metagenome | biome: gut microbiome; feature: rumen; material: SC-attached | host: Bos | place: Iran: Karaj | collected 2018-10 | reverse complement strand
TATAAAATAAAAATTTTTAATTATAAAAAATGGATAAAAAGAAGATTAATATTAAACTAATATTATTCAACTTAATTTTGGCCTTTTCCTTATCAGAATACACAACATATACATATAACATTACTTTAGAAGAAAAAAAATTGGAAATAGATATAACAAAATATAATCATTATTATCTAAATTTTACTGCAATAGATAATGGAATTTATGTAATCGTTTTTCCAAATGCAAAAGCTAATATTTTAGAAATAATAGGAAATAGAAATAAAGATATTATTATAAATCAAGATCTAATTAATTATGGATATCAGACAAGAATCTATGCCCAAAATTTTACAATCGGAGATTCAGTACAAATGGGATATCCATATAAAAGAGGGTCATATTCTTATATTCATTATATTCAAATATTGAAGCTGGACGCAAATTTTAGATTTTTCACAGAAAAAGAAACTTTTAATTATAATTTTCTAATAGATGATTGTCAAAGACCAACTTTTTTCTTTGTTAGTAATGATGTTACAAAAGAATCAAATTATACTTATTATAGTAGAGTTCATTTTGGTGAATTTTCTGCAGAAATAAAAAAAACAGAAACAATAGGATTTAATGAAGATTTTGAAAATTTACCATTTGAACAATTATTCAATCTACCTTCATTTGATATAAATATTATTAAATTTCAATGCACAAAACCTGGCTTATTAACAGTTTATTTTACTAATGAAACAAAATGGTCTTTGGGCGGCCCAATAATAGGAAAAAGTCAAACAATTTTAAAATATCCTAGTTCATTTACAATGGATTTTGGTAAAGAGTCTCCCTATATTTACGTTGAAGCATTTATAGGTGGAAATATTTCTTACGATTTAACAAATATTGGAGGAAAAAATTACACTGGTAAAGAATTTAATACACATATTTATTATAATTTTACTCAAAAGTGGGCTCGCGAAATTAGTTTTAGAGAATTAACAGGAGATAAAAGTATGGTTTATAGTAATTTTAATTTTGGATTCAATAAGAATCCTATTGCAAAAGAAAAAGAAAAAGTTAAATGTGAAAATAGAGCTTCGTATAGAGTATATTTTCAATTAAATCCAAAAGTAACTAAAAAATATATAAAAATAAAATCATCTGAAGATGGTTTTTATGTTCTTTTAGAATTTTCTCAAACAAATAGTACTAATTATTTATGTGAAGATTGTCAATTACTCGATATAATTTTGGAAAATGTTACCTATATTCCTAATCCTTATGCATTTGAAGAAAAAACTCATTATAATTGGTTCATATCAGCAAAAAGCAGAGGAAAGGAATGCTATTTTACTTATCAATATGTTGACAGCATGGATGAAAAAGAAGATGAAAGTGATAAAAGTGATGAAAAAGATGATAAAACTGATAGTAGTGAAACAGATAGTAGTAAAACTGATGAAGAAATAACAGATGAGATTCCTATTGATAAAGGAGGAGTTGTAAAAGAAAAAAATAGTGGTGATAGCAGTTATGTTATTTGGATTGTATTACCTATAATATTTTTTGTTGTAATTATCTTGGTAATTATCTTTTTAGTAAGGCGTAAAGGTAAATTTGATAATTTTAATAATATTGAATCATTAAAAAATGATTTCCCAAATCAAATAATTTCTTAAAAAAAATTATTATTTTTAAATAAAAAAATTTATTAAATAATAGTTGTTTAATGATTATTAATTAATTAAAAATATATTAATAAGTATATATTATTGGGGATTGGGCCCAATCCGCAATCCCCAATCCCCAATCCCCATTCTCACTTAATTTGAACAAATTTTATCTATATCAATTCCATTAATATTTAAAAAATAATTAATATTATTACAATAATTATTATTTATAATTATTATATTTTTAATTAATATATCATTAATATTCTTAGATTAAAATTATCTATATCTTAATTATTCATAATAACATCATCTATTGATTTAAAATTATAAAAAAAAATTAAATAAAAGTATTTAAAAATTATTTTTAATTTAATCTACAATAGAAATATTATTCAGCTTTTTCACACTCAATATATCTCTTTTTAGAATGAACTAAAATAACATAAAACAAAAGATTAAAAGACAAAACACAAACAACCATAATTAAAATACTAATATAATTACTCAAATTCATACTTTGAAGCCAAATAGGAATATTATTATAATATTGAATTAATTGATAATTTCCTTCAAAATAACATTTAAAACAAACATAAAAGCTAAAAATTAAATTAAATAAATTAACAAATAAAAAAAAAGAAAATAATCTCCAATTTTTATCACCAATACAATTATCAATCCAAATACAATGATGTTCAAATCCTTCAACACATTTATTACAAATAAAACAATGTTTAACTCTAATTGTTTTTTTAATTTTACAATAAGGACAATAATCATTAATATAAATTCCTGATTCAACATATTCAATCCAATTTCTATTATCTGATTCAATATAACCTGGATCACTATTTTTAATTAAAATAAAAGATAACATTATTAAAAATATTAATATTGAAAATATAAAATAAAAAATTTTATTATTTAGATGAGGTATTATTGTAATTAAAATTAAACTTTCAAATATTAAATGTAGAAAAATATAAAGATATGAATTCAATAAAACCAATTTTCTTTCATTAATACTTTTTTTTTTATTATCATGAAAAAATAAATCACTAAAACAATATTTAGAATTAATATTATATAAAATTTTTTTATATTCGGGATTAAATTTACTTTTATTTTCAATAACTTCAATAACATTATAAAGATTATTATTATTATTTTCATTTTCAAAATCAATACCTTCATCAATTAATTTTTGAATTAAATGAGGATTAATTAAATAAATAGAAAATAAAAGTATATTTTCTCCTTTTTTATTTTTAATATTAATATCATCAATCCAAGAAAGAAGAAAATTAATAGAATCTTCACTATTTGTAGTACAAGCCCAATGTAAAGGAGTATTTAATCCATTATCATTATCTAAAATATCCATTTTATATTTTTCTTTAAAATAAATTAATAAAGAAGGTTTATTTCTCATTGCTGCCATATGCATTACACTTAATCCTTTATTATTTCTTATTTTAATATTTGCACCTTCTAAAATTAAATTTTTTACTATTTTAAAATTTCCTTTTGATACTGCATATAATAAAGGTGTGTCGCCATTTTCATTTGGAAAATTTAATAATTTATCCATTTCTTCTTCTGTTAATTTTTCTTTTAAACATGATAATATTTCATTAAATAATGATTCATAATCTAACATTATTAATTTGTGTATTATTGTGTCTTTTGAATGACCCATTGATAATTCAAGTATGTTTTCATTTGATAATTTTGTGCTTATAAAATGCTTTAAATCTTCTTTTCTACCATTTTCTATAAAACGAAGAATTAAATCTTTTTTTTCATTTATTTCTTCCATTTTTAAAGATTGTTTTATATTTTTGGGAAGAATTAAACCAAAGTTGGTTTTTAAATTATTTTGTTTTGTAGATTGGAAATTTAGTAATTTTTCAGATTTTTTATTTTTTATATCTTTAATTTGTTCTTCTGTTAGTTCTTTTTTTTCTTCTTCTTTTTTTTCTTCTTTTTTTTCTTCTTCTTCTTTTTCTTCTTCTTCATCTTCTTTTAATTTTTCTTCTTTTTTTTTATCTTCTTTTTCTTCTTCATTTTTTTCTTCTTCTTCTTTTTTTTTTCCTTTTTCTTCTTTTTCTTCTTCTTCTTTATTTTCTTCTTCTTCTTCTTTTTCTTCTTCTTCTTCTTTTACTTCTTCATTTTTTATTTCTTCTTTTTTTTCTTCTTCTTTTTTTTCTTCTTCTTTTTTTTCTTCTTCTTCATTTTCATTTATATTTTCATTATCATTATCATTTGATTCTTTCATTATATTTTTTGATTTAAAACTAATTTCAAAAATTAAAAAATTTTAATAATTTTAATTTAATTATATAACGACTAAAAATATAATATAACAAAAAAATATATTAAAAATAATACTATAAAATATATAAATTAATCTAAATCTCGATTTTCCATATTATAAAATGTTTCATTAATAATATTTTTAAAATCTAAATCAAACTGTTTTGAATTTAACAAATTTTTCATTAAAAAAGGTAATTCATCTTGTGAACAAGAAATAATAACATTTTCATAAAAATTTAAAATTGTAATAATAAAATAATTAAAAAACTTCCATCCAAAAATAATCATAAAATCCCAAATTATCATTAAATTTTTATTACTCATTGAATTTGACATTAAAGTTAAAGTCCAATTTGCAGAAAAAAATTCATGATCAAGGAAATTTTTATCTAAATAATCACAAACTTTCTTTTCATTTTTTTGAATTAATTTACCAATTTGATTTAATTTTTCTTTCATTTTATTATTTATACCAATAAAATTTTCAAATTTAAATTTATTAATTAAACCATCAATAAAAATAAAAATTTCTTCTTCTTTTTCAAAAGTTAAAAGTGCATGTCCAACAATTAAATTTAAACCTTGTGCATATCCAATATTAAAATTATAATTTGAATAAGCAGATAAAATTCTATATAATTTATTAAAATTTTCTTTTCCTTCTTTAAAAGAATTATCATTTGGAAAAGTTCTTGGTAAATCTGCTTTTATTACATTATCATATGAACTTTTACATTTATATAAATTTTCATAATATATTTTTTGTAAGAATCTTATATTTGAATATAAAGGTGATGATTTGAATAAATATTTTTTTACTATATTTTTCTTTCTTTCAATATTTTGATTTTCTAATACTTTAATTTTTATATTTTCATATATTAAACTTTTAAAAAGTTTATGAAAAGATTTGTTTATACTATTTAATGTATAAATTATTTTATTATCATATGATAATATTCTATATATATTCTTAATAGAAAAATTTAATATAAATGATATATTTTTTTTTTCTTTATCAATATCATCAAAATAATCTTTATTAAATCTTAAAATTGAATTACGATTAATTTTATGTATTTTAAAAATTTGATGTATTGTTTTATGATGTTTTGTTATTTTTTTATCATCACTAAAATCATCAACATCTGTAATAGAATCACTAGATTTAGAAAGATTATTATTATTAATATTATTATTATTTTTGTTGTTATTTTCTTTATTATTTTCACATATACTATCAGTATCATTATCTTCTTCTTTTGTCTCTCCTGAATTTTTCGATATTGTATTATTATCTTTTTTTAAATTGTATTCAATTGTATTAAATTTTTTATTTATTATATTTACTTTTGTAAATACATTTTTTGGTTTTTGTTTTATTTGATTTGATACTATTTTATTTAATAATGATTCATTTATATTTAAATTTGTTAGAAATTTTTTATTTGTATTTTGAGAATTATTTAATAATGAAGCATTTGAACTTATGCATTTTTTACTTGTTTTATTTTTTGCCAATTTTTTTTTTTTGAATATTCTATTTGTTATTTCACTTTTACTTTTTGAATGAGGAGTTTTCGCACTAAAATTTCTTTCTTTTTTTTTTATTATTTTTTCTAATGTGTCTTTTGTAATTTCTTCTTTTATTTTTTTTACATTTTCTTTTATTTCTTCAACATTTAATATTTTATGAGATAAAATATTATCAACAAAAGTATCTCGATTATTTTTTTTTATTAATGTAGGTTTTATTGGGATTTTATTTTTATTTTTCTCAATTACTTTAGGAGTATATAATTTAATTAAAGGTTTTTTTTGTTTTTTTTGAATTAAAGGATTAATTAAAGCAGGAATTTTTTTGATTAGATGTAAATTATTTAAACTATTATTATTATTATTATTAGTGTAATTTTTTTCTTTTATTGTATTAGTTAAAGTATTTTTAATTTTTAAATTATGATAATGTATTATTGGTTTATTTAATGATTTAGAATAAATATGAAAAGAATCAGTAAAATTTTCAGTTAAATGATTATTAAAAAATCTTCTTCTTGTAAATCCATTTTTATTTTTATATTTCTGATAAATTTTATTATTACTTATAATTTCATCATTTGAAGAATCTTCAATATCTGCACTTTTTGTATTATATTTTCTACTTGTGAAAATACTATTATTTGTTTGATTAATTTTTTCCATTTTTAAATTTGGAATATTATTCCTATTAAATTCATTTTCAGTGGGATTTATTCTTTCTTTCTTTATTTTTTTTAAAAGATTTCCACTTGATTTTTGCTTAAATATTGGATTTAAAAAATTATGAGTAAATGATAAATGAGAAATATTTTTTTTATTTGATTGATTTTCATTTGATAATTCATTTTGATTCAAATTTTTTCTAGAATGATGATATTTAATATTTAATATTGAATTATCTTGTTTATTATTTGAAGAATAATTTAATAATTTTAAGTTATTACAAAAATTTGTATCAGAAATTCTTTTTTTATGTTGAATCGTTATTCTGTAATTTTGTCTACTCATTTTTATTAATAATATATTTTAAAAAATAAAAAAAATTTTGTAAAATGTTTAAAGATTTTTTAATTTTGTCTTTAATAGGTTTTATATGGGGGAGTACAAATTATTTAATAGAATTATATTATAAAGAAGATAATTCAAATAATGAAAAAATATCATTTATAGTAAAAATAATAAATTATTTAAAAATAAATTATAAAGCTTTTATTTTCTTTATACTTAATCAATGTGGAAGTATACTTTTTTATTTCTGTTTGGGTACAATAAGTTTAAGTTTAACAGTAATAATAAGTAATACAATTTCATTTATTACTTCTTTATTTTTTGAATTGTTTCATAAGAAAAAAAAATTTAAAAAAGATTTTTATATTGGATTTATTTTAATTATTTTAGGAATGACAATTTGTGTATTCAATAATAAACTAATATAATAATCATATAATATTTTATTTAAATATGATATTAAAATTTGATAATTAATTATTTTTTTTAAATATATTTTCTAAACTTGGTGAAATTAATTTAATTGGTTTTTTTATATTTTTATTATAATCAGTTTTTTTAATTTTATTTTCTTTATGAAAAGATTTTGCTGATATAAATGAATTAAATTCATTAGTACTTCCTTCAACACTTTTCTTTTTATTAGTATAATAATTTGGATTTGTTGATAAATAATTAAAAGGATAAAAAGCTTTAACTGAATAAAATTCTGGTTGTGATTCTTTTATTCTTTTTTCTAAATGAATCATGTGATTTGAATTTATTATTAAATTATTATTATTATTTGTATTATAATAATTATTAATTATTGAAATATTATTAATTGAAATATTATTTGAATCACTTTTATTTGTTTGAATGAATTTTTCTGTTTTTTCTTTTTTTCTTTTTTTAATCATAAGTAATTTTTTTTTTAATTTTTCATTTTTTATAATATATCTCGAATGTTCTGCTAATAATTCATCATTATTAATTATTGAAATAAATTTCTTTATTTCATTTAAATTGTCATTTTTTCTTTTTGTTATTTTATAAAAATTATTAAATGTTAAATATTTTTTATTTTCAATCTCTGAGATATTCATATCTAATAAATTTTTATTTTTATTTCTAGAATAACTTTTTTGACTTACAAAAGTATTATTAATTTTAATTACTTTATTAACCTTTAATATATCATCACTTCTAAAGTCATCTTTACTTATATAATCATTATCATAATTATAATACTTTTTAAATACAACTTTATATTTTATTTTAGGAGGAAAAATTTTATTTCTCATAAATTTAATTTTTTCTTGAGAAAAATAAAATTGATGATTAAGAATGTCAAATTGAGTTTTTTTAAAATTTTTATCTGTTAATGAAAAAAATTTTGTTTGTTCTAATTTTTGTTGATGAAGTGTTTCTTTTAACTCAATAAATATAATATATTCTCCTGAAATTATACTATTTAATAAGATTTGATCAATTTTTTCATATAAAATAAAATCATAATAAAATTGAATTAAAATAATTATTTCTTCTAAAATATTAGTTTGTTGAATAAAACTTATTTTATGATTTATTAATGTTTTTTTATTATTAAATTTACCTTTTTTAATTTCAGTTTTATTTTTCAAAATATATTCAAATAAAATATTTCCCTTTAAAATTAATTTATCCATTGATAATATTTTTACAATTTTATCATAAAATATATTCTTTGGGTCACTTTTAAAATTTTTCTCAAATTTTGCATAAATATAAAAATAAATAGAAATTAAAAATATTGAACGTAATTTGATATGAATTGGAATTAATTTATCTTTTGGAATATGATAAAATTTTTCTAAAACAAAATTTAGAATCATAATACACATTTTTTTTGAAATAATATTTAATGAAAGAAAAAGAAAACTAATTAAAATTATTAATTTTACTTGTAATTTTTGATTAACTTTTGTCTCTTTTAAAAATATCTTTGAAATATTATAAAATTGAATTTTATTAATTCTTTCATTTACTAATACACAATCAGGATTATTTGTATAATAATTATTAATATTATTATTTAATTTTGTCAATTCTAAATAAAATTCATATAATATCATTAATTTTTGTTTTTCAATTTCTAAATAATCTTTACATTCATTTAATGCACTTGATGAATTTATTTTTTGTACAGTTATAATATTATCTATTTTACTTGAATAAATATCATAAAATTTTTTAATGTTTAATAGAGCAGGATTATTAATTTGTAAATCTTTATTATGGTGTTTTTTAGTATCATTAACATCAATATCAATTTCTTCATCAGTATTAAAAGTTGAATTAAGTCTCATTATATGATGTGTGGCCATTTTTTTATAATTTCTTTTATTTTGTTCTTTTGCTATAATTTTATCAATAATATAATTAATCTTATAGTTTAAAATTAATATATTTGGATTATTATATACTATACTTTTATTTAATTGACTATCTCTTAAATTTATTTCAAATATTATAGCTGTTAAATTATGTATTTGTAAAATTTTTTTTTCATTAAAATGATCAATTGATAATCTTAGATAACCAAAAATATTTTTTTTATTTAATACTTTGAAATCATCTATTGAATTTTTATATAAATCTAAATAAAATAAGTTTGGAAAATGCTTTATAAAATCAATATTTCTTAAAGAATTATGTGTAAGTGATAAATATTGTAAATTTTCAAAATTATATAATGCCTTTTTATCTATTGAATTAAAATATATTTTAGATATATATGAATTATTAAAAATAATTCCATCTGTTAATATTTCTTTTTCATCAATTGTTAATAATATTTTTTTTTTATTTTTATTTTTATCCATTTTTTTTTCAATTAAAGAAAATATTTTATCTGATGAAATTTCCATTTTTTGTTTTTATAATTATGTACCCTCATTAATAAAAATTATATTATTAAATATTTACTTTAAATAATATTTTATTTTATATTTTAATTAAAAATTAAAAAAAAATAAAAATTTTATTTTATTCTTTTTGATAATTTAAAATTTCATATTGTCTTTTTTTCTTTTTCATTTTTTCTTCATTATTATTAATTTTTTCTTTAAACTTAATATCACTATCAATACCATCTTCTTCATTATCATTATTATTTTTTTCATCTTCCATTTCAACATCATCATTATTTTTTATTTTATGACTAATAATTTTATTATAAACTAAATTTACTTCAGAAACAAATTTTTTAATAATTTTATGAATATCCTTAATTTTAACATGAATTTTATCAGTTAATTCTTTAATATCATTACTTCCAACTTGTACATTACTATTCATTTGCATATAACAAATTTCCTTAAAAATATTAGCACAAATAGAAATAAAACCATTCATAACACTTTCTTCAAGTAAATCACAATCTAAAATAAACATAATTTTATCATTATTTAATAAAATACCATAAGTAATAGAAATAGGTAAATGAATCAAAGTTAAATTAATAAAATTATCATAATAAATTTTATTATTTTTAATTCTAAAAAAAGGAATTTTATAAGTTAACCAAGAACTCAAAGCAGAAATTAAACAAGCATCAATTGCATTACCATCATAATTAATAACATTAATATCAATTACAATTTTCCAAACTAATTTATTTGGTATTATACATAAAGAATTTGAATCAAGTGCTTTACTTTCTCTTAAACTTTTTTCTAAATAATTTGAAATTTTAATTCTAAATTCATTTAAATCTTCATTTGATGAATTATAATCTGCATCTGGTTTTAAGTGATTTGTATCAATACTAAATGATATTATTCCTTCATTTGGTTTATCTATGAATGGAGATGTTAATTTTGAATATATTTGAGATATTATTATTGTGTTTCCTATTTTTACTTCTATTGGAGAGTTTAAATTGTTTGTTAGAAGTTTTAGACTTATATTTCTATATGAATCTTGATCTCTTCCATCTTCTCTTGGCATTCCTGTTTCGTCTTTTAATCTTTGGATTAAGTATTCTTTTGTATTGTTTGATATTATTGAAAACATTTTTATTTTTTTTATTTTTGTTTTTTTTTTTATATTTGATTTTTTTTTTTTGAATTTATTTATGGAATTTAATTATTAATTAATAAAATAATTAATTATATTATATATAATTATTATTTTTTTTTAAATTATTTAATTATTAATTAT
>JAEEGK010030421.1_pt1 | contig 10701 bp, 8 predicted proteins | sample 8958771 | NCBI WGS metagenome assembly JAEEGK01 (sample SAMN16246547, study PRJNA631951) | gut metagenome | biome: gut microbiome; feature: rumen; material: SC-attached | host: Bos | place: Iran: Karaj | collected 2018-10 | reverse complement strand
TAAGAGCCCTTGTAAATATCTCCTTTTTCATACATTTTCTTAAAAATCTTCTGCACCTGTTTCTCATGATAATCATCTGTAGTTCTGATGAACTTATCATAAGATGTATTAAGGCAGTCGCAGATAGCCTTAATCTCACCGGCTACGCCGTCAACAAACTCCTTAGGAGTTACGCCGGCTTCAGCCGCCTTAAGCTCAATCTTCTGGCCATGCTCATCAGTTCCTGTCTGGAACAATACATCATAGCCGTCTTTTCTCTTATATCTTGCAATGGCATCAGCAAGAACAATCTCATAACTGTTGCCAATGTGCGGCTTGCCCGATGTATAGGCAATAGCCGTTGTAATATAATACTTCTTTTGATCCATTTTAAGAAAAATCCTCCTGTATAAGTTATAAGTTTTCAGTTTATTTTTTCTTTTTAACGCCCGTAAAGGCCATAATGCTTCTGCCCATCAGATCGGCACTGCATTCTCCGTCGAACCTGCTCTGATCACCCGTGCTCATCTCCTGTTTCCATTTAAAGCCTTCGGGGAGTTTCGGAAGTTCGATATGTCTTTCTTCCCAGTGCATATTCCACATGACGAAAACGATATCGTCTTTCTTCTTTGCTTCGTCATAACCTGCGAACATAATTCCGATAACTCTGGTTTCGTAATCGGTGTGATCACACCAGGGAACCGAATTATGGATCGAGCAGTCGGGAAGTCCGCATCTTGCCTGTGAGGTTCTTCCTCTTATTACCGGATGGTTGTTTCTATATTCGATGCATTTCTTAATGAATTCGAACTGATGTCTGTGTGTGGGAAGTCTGTCCCAGTTAAGCCACGAGATCTCATTGTCCTGGCAGTACGCATTATTGTTTCCGTATTGTGAATTTCCAAATTCGTCTCCCGCGAGTAACATCGGGATTCCCCTGCTTACCATAAGGGTAAAGATCGCATTCTCACGCATTCGGTTACGCAGTTTCTTGATCTCGGGATCTTTTGTGTCACCTTCTATTCCGCAGTTCCATGAATGGTTGTCATTCGAACCGTCGGTGTTGTTCCATCCGTTCTTTTCATTATGTTTATAATTATACGCATATAAATCGTGAAGTGTAAAGCCGTCATGGCAGGTGATGAAATTAACCGAAGCAGACTGGCCTCTTGCTTTGGGATCGTAGATATCAAGTGATCCCGTTATTCTTTTTATCGCCGTCTCTGCCATACCCGCATCAGATTTAAGGAATCTTCTTATATCATCACGATATCTTCCGTTCCACTCAGCCCATCTTTTCCATGAAGGGAAAGAGCCGACCTGATAAAGTCCGCCGGCATCCCATGCCTCTGCGATAAGTTTGGTCTTTCCAAGAACCGGGTCAAAAGCCAGAAGTTCAAGAAGCGGAGGAGCACTTAAGGGAACACCGTCTGCCGCACGTCCTAAAATGGTTGCAAGATCGAATCTGAAACCGTCCACTCTGTACTCGGTCACCCAGTATCTTAAGCAGTTGAGTATCATGTTTCTTACGATCGGATGATTACAGTTCATCGTATTGCCGCAGCCCGAGAAATTAAAGAACTTTCCGTCCGGCGTAAGCATGTAATAAACATCTTTATCATAACCCTTAAAAGAATACGTCGGTCCGTATTCGTTTCCTTCCGATGTATGGTTAAATACAACGTCGAGAATGACTTCGATTCCGTTTTCGTTAAGCGTCTTAACGAGGTCTTTGAATTCATCGCCCTCTCTGTTATGTTCGACAACCGAAGCATAACTTGTATTCGGCGCAAAGAAACTTACGGTATTGTATCCCCAGTAATTAAGCACCTGTTCGCCGTTAACAAATCTTTCGGCTTCGAGTTCGTCGAATTCGAAAACAGGCATAAGTTCAACGGCATTGATACCGAGTTCTTTTAAGTAGGGTATTTTTTCTTTGATCGCATTGAATGTTCCGGGATGTTTTACGCCCGAACTTTTATCCTTGGTAAAACCCCTTACATGCATTTCGTATATGACAAGATCGTTGAAAGGGATCTCGGGCTGTTTGAAATTTCCCCAGTCAAAATTCCCGTCAACCACTCTGGCTTTGTATTTTATCTCCCTGTCGCTTTTAACACCCCAGACTCTCTGTCCGACAACTGCTTTTGCGTACATGTCAAGGAGCTGAGGGGATGCTTTTTCTTTGCCGTTTGAATCGAGTTCTATTACCCTGTACGCATACTCGAACTGTTCAATGTCAAGGCCGAATACGACCATAGCATACGTATGTCCGATACGGTATGCATCGGGAAATCTTAAAACGGCATAGGGTTCGTCTTCTTCGTTATGGAACAAAAGTAGTTCCATTGCATAAGCATGCACCGAGTGTATCGTAAAATTCACTCCTTCGGCCACTCTCTTTGCACCAAAGGATAAGAAATCTCCCGGACATACCCAGTACTTACCGATTTTGTCCACATGCTTATAAGCTTTACTCATATTTTCTCCGATTAGATCATTTTATTTCCGAATTAATCCGGATCAGTTTAATTTATCAAAAAATGAGATGATATCCTCCTCGGCTGCGGATACGCTCCCCTGAACCATCTGTTCCGATCCGCCTCCTCTTGCGTTTAATTCTTCCCTCATTTTCTTGGCGATCGCATTAAGAGAAATATCTTTTAAATTCTCATCTTTTCCTATGACAAATCTGTATGTGTTTTCATTCTTTGCAAACATTACGGCGATCACCGCCATCGAAGAAGCGGCAGTCTCGTTTATTAAGTTTCTGGACTGGACTTCATCTAAGGAAGGTGCGAAAAACACATTTATCTTCTTATCGTCACTTTTTAATCTGGAAACAAGTTTTTCGGTAAAAAGATTTGTGATCTGCTTCTTCAGTGAAACCGTTTCTTCATGTGATGCCGATGCTTTATCAAGCATGTTGGAAACCGCTTCAGAAGTATTGCTTCTCTCACTTGAGAGCATTTTCATTATCTGTCTGTTTTCATCATGTAAAAAGATATAATCGCCTATCGCATCGAGTCCCGCGATCAGCGTAAGTCTCATTCCGCCTCGATGAGGCATGGAATCGAGTATTTTAACGAGCTGGATCTCTGCACTTGTTTTAAGGCAGGGTGCGCAGCAAGCGCATACATCGAAGCCCTCGATTACAACAAGTCTTAAATTATCACGGATATCAAGTTTGCTTCTGAAGTTTATTTTATCTGCTTCCTCGCACGAAGGAAGAAGTGCATATATCGGAACATTCTTTGCTATTGCCTTATTGGCCGCGATCTCTATTTCTTTTAAGGCTTCGGCGTCTATCGGTCCGTCAACATCCATGATTGCTTCGATGCGAAGATTTCCATTTTCATCCGTATTCTCCGAAAGATGAAATCCCACATTGTCATAACCGAATCTTGCATGGATAAGTCCGCATATCAGATGTTCCGCATTATGATTCTGCATTCTTTTAAATCTCAGATCAAAGTCGATCTTCTGCGTTACGGTTTCGCCGGGCTTAACTTCTGATTTAAGAAAATGGATTATCTCTTCTCCCTCTTCTCTTACATCGGCAACTTCAATGTCATCAAAAAATCCGACATCGCTTTTTTGTCCGCCGCCCTCGGGTGAGAAGATCGTTGCGTCGGTTACTGTTTCAAACAATCCTTCAAAGCCTTCTTTTTCGGATCTTACGCACGAGATAACCGTCGCGTCATATTCTTTTATATATGCATCGGTATCAAATACTCTTTTTGTTTTTGTCTGAATGTTCATTTTTCCGGATTATTTCTTTTTCTTCTTGGGTTTGTTTTTTTTGTTATCCGTTTCCTTAGGCTCTTCTTCCTCTTCGACTTCTTCCACGATGATACGGTTTCTTCCGTTTTCCTTACCGTAGTAGAGTTTCTCGTCGGCGAGTTTTACCACCTCATCCTGGGTTCTTCCGAGTCCGCCTCGAACAAGACCCATTGTCATTGTAACCTTGATAAAAGGAATGTATGCATCATCAACCGTAAGATACTGTTCCGTCTCGGAACCGTCATCCTCGATGATCTCTATTTCACCGGTCTTTCCGGCAATGAATTCTCCGAAGAGTTCCTCTTCGGTCATATCTTTCTTATTCTCTATCTGAAGGCCTCTTATCTCATCAAGCATTTTCTGTAAGATAAGGAAAGCAGCCTTAATGTTCATGTTTGTAAAGATCAGAAGAAATTCCTCACCGCCCCATCTTGCGGCGAAACCGTTTCCGACCATATGTGTCCTTAAAACTTTGGCAACTTCTTTTAATACAACGTCACCCATATCATGGCCGTATGTGTCGTTAACTTTTTTGAAAAAGTCAATATCGCATAGAGCAACGCAGTAAGATGTTCCGATCTCTCTTTCATCTTTGATTATTTTATTAAGCCTTCTGTTGGCAAGTCTTCTGTTGTAAAGTTCTGTCAGCGCATCTTTTTCGATAAGCGAATGCAGGGATTTCTGCATACTCTGTACCGATCTGCCTATGTCAGATATCTCATCGTTTCTGTTTAAGATATGATAATTGACTTCGCCTGTCAGATCGCCTTTCGCAATACGCGAGAGAGAATCTTTGACCATTTCGATAGCTTTGGCAAGATTGGACGAATACGAATACGAAATGAAAGCCGCGATGATCATGGAGATCGCGATTATCAGGATCATGGGAAGAACGGACTTATAAACAAGTTTGTTTACTTCGCTGCATTCCTTTGCGATCGCTATCATTCCCGTGCATCCGCCGGCATCGTTGATCAGAGGCTCATAATAAACGTAATAGTCTTTATCGTTTATATTAACTTTGTGGTAGAATCTGCTCTGCTTTCCGTCCACCACGGCCTGCTTTACGACTGCATTTACACCCGTTCCGACAAGTCTCGAACCGTTCTCATCGGTAATGGTGGTGATCATTCTCGTATCTCTGTAGAAAATGGTGATCTGAGAACCGGTTTTCTCGGCAAAGCCGTCAATTATCTCATTATTTCCGGTTATTTCCTCTTCGCCCTTAAAAAAGGCCACAACATTTCCTCTTTTAACAAGCGTATATTCTCCGGGATAAAGAAGGTCATATGAAAGAAGCACTCCCGAAGCTATTTCTTTTAACTCCGTTTCCACCTTTTCATACATGGCATATGTAAAACGAAAACCGCAAAAGATCATGGCAAGGATGCCCAAAAAAAACAAAGGACCCATGCTCATTGCAGGGATGGTGTATTTTAATCCGCCTTTTCTTTTTTTACTGCTTTCTTTTCCCATATATTCTCCCCCATTGAATATAAAAAAGCCCCTAAAACCTACAGAAAGCAGGCATAGCCTGCTTTCCGGGTAAGTTTAAACTATGTTTCTTTTATCTGCCGGTAGGAATAAAAGGTTTGATTGCTTCGGCAAGCTGTGATACAGGCATTGTCTGTAACCAGATCTTTCCGGGTCCTGTAAGCTTGGTGTTGAAGAATCCTTCGCCGCCTACAAGTTTATTTCCGAGTCCGCCCTTAACTGTTTCAACATCCATCTGAACGGAGCCTTCCATAGCAGCAAGTGAACCTGTGTCTACAAGCATAACCTGTCCTGCTTCGAGTGTGTATTCGATCATACTTCCGTCGATCTCAAGGAAAAGAGCACCCTGTCCGGAGAACTTCTGCATGATGAATCCTTCACCGCCTAAAAGACCTGCACCGAATTTCTTTGTAACTGCTGTTTCCATTTCAACTGTTGTAGCAGATGCAAGGAAAGATCTCTTCTGAGCTACGATTGTCTGTCCGGGCTGAAGATCTACTGAAAGAATTCTTCCGGGAACGCCTGTTGTGAAAGCGATCATTCCGTTTCCACCGTTAGCGGTGTAAACGTTTTCGAAAAGTGATTCGCCGGTAAGTGCTTTACCGAACATCTTTCCTAAACCACCCGTCTGAGTTTTCATGTCCATGTTAGGTGACATCCATGCCATAACACCTCTCTGACACTTAACATCTTCTCCCGCTTCAAGGTTGCATACTACAACGGGAAACGGTTCGCCCTTGATTTCATACTTCATAAATTATCCCCTCCTATTTATGATATAATTTTTTGGTTTCGTATACAGGTTCACATGTAAGATTTACCCCAAGTTTCCTGAATACATTTTTATCCACATGTGATAGAATCACACTTGAATGCACTTCCGAACCCCTTAAATTCTGGAGTTGTTCCATAGCTGCTTTGGCATCTTCGTCCGTAGCGGCGCAGATTGATAAAGCTATTAAAACTTCATCTGTATGAAGTCTGGGATTTCGGTTACCCAGATGTTTTACTTTAAGATCCTGAATAGGTCCGAGTGTTGTGGCCTGGATCAGTTCTTTTTCATCATCAAGTCCCGCAAGAGCTTTTAATGCATTAAGGAGCATTGCACTGGAAGCTCCGAGGAGTTCGCTTGTCTTTCCCGTTAAGATCCTTCCGTCGGGAAGTTCGATCGCAGCGGCGGGTTCGCCTGTGGCTTCCGCTTTAACTTTTGCAGCCGAGACAACCTTACGGTCGTCCACGCTGATCTCCGCCTGCTTCATAAGAAGTTCGATCTTGAAACTTTCCTCTTCATCGGAAGTTCCCTGTCTCTTCTGGCAGAGAGCGTTGAAATATCTTCTGATGATCTCCTGTTTGGATGCTTCTCTTACCACGTCATCATCGATAATGCCGAATCCCGCCATGTTTACGCCCATATCAGTGGGTGATTTGTAAGGCGATTCGCCCATGATCTTTTCGAACATTGCATTAAGAACAGGGAATACTTCTACATCTCTGTTGTAGTTTATCGTAGTCTCGCCGTAAGCTTCCAGATGGAACGGATCGATCATGTTGACGTCTTTTAAATCTGCTGTAGCAGCTTCGTATGCGAGGTTAACAGGATGCTTAAGGGGAAGATTCCATACGGGGAATGTCTCATATTTGGCATATCCCGCTTTAGTACCCCTCTTATATTCATGATAAAGCTGTGAAAGACATGTAGCCATCTTTCCGCTTCCGGGTCCGGGAGCCGTGATGACCACCAGCGATCTGGATGTCTCAATATATTCGTTCTTTCCAAAGCCGTCATCGCTTACGATAAAAGGAATGTTTGAAGGATATCCGGCTATAGGATAATGTCTGTATACTTTAAGACCGAGAGATTCGAGTTTCTTCTGATATGCTACAGCGGAAGGCTGTGATGCAAAATGTGTAAGACATACGCTTCCGACATAAAGCCCGTATCCGCGGAATGCGTCGATAAGTCTTAAAACATCAACGTCGTATGTGATCCCGAGATCGGCTCTCATCTTATTCTTCTCAATGTCAGCTGCCGAGATAACGATCACGATCTCAGCCTCGTCTTTTAACTGAGAAAGCATTTTGATTTTACTGTCGGGTTTAAATCCGGGAAGAACCCTGGATGCGTGATAATCGTCGAAAAGCTTGCCTCCGAATTCGAGGTAGAGTTTGCCTCCGAAATAATCTATTCTTTCTCTGATTTTCTCAGATTGCATTTTCAGATATTTGTCATTGTCAAAGCCTATTTTATTCATCGTATTTTCCTCATTTCAAAACCTATTTTATTATAATAAAATTAGTCCTCATAATCAAGAAATAGTTTGCCCGCAAAATCAAAAAAGAACCGAATCAATCGGTTCTTTTATTATAGTCCTGATTTCGGGACGATTAGTCGTTAATTCCCGTATCTTTCAAGAGATTGATAACGTCGCCTACTGTTTCGATGTTTTCAAGATCGTCCTGAGGCATTTCGATTCCGAATTCCTCTTCAAAAGCCATAACGAGTTCAAACAGGTCGAGAGAATCTGCTCCGAGATCGTCTTTGAAAGATGTATCTTCCGTAATTTCAACTCCCTGAAGATTTAACTGTTCAATAATGATTTCTTTTATTTTGTCAAGCATCACAACACCTCATATTTATATTTTTTGTTTCTTTGAATTTCTGCCTTAACGACTATGAGTATATTATCAGTATTTTACTTTGTCAACCGCAATTACAGATTTTTTATTATTTTTCAAGAAGTGCCTTGTATACATCACTTTTCGAGATTCCTCTGTCCTTTGCAACGCTTTTCATGGCTTCTTTTCTGTCAATTCCGCGGTCCGTATATATTTTCATATGCTCTTCAAAAGACAGTTCTTCCCAGTTTTTCTTCTGCTCCTCTTTCTCGGCCTTTCTGTCTATGCCTTCGACGACAAGAACATATTCTCCTCTCGGCTCGTTGTTATCATAAAAGGAGACCGCCTCCCCAAGTGTCATGCGGCGTACTTCCTCAAATTTCTTTGTAAGTTCCCTGCAGAGTGCGATCTTTCTTTCTCCTCCGAGAGTACGGCTTAATTCCTCAAGCGTTGCCTTAAGATGATGAGGTGCTTCGTAAAGAACGATGGTACGGTATTCTCTTTTTAAATCTTCGAGAACTTCTTCTTTTTCTTTTTTATCCGTGGGAAGAAAGCCCTCAAAACAGAATCTCCTGGTCGAAAGCCCCGACAGAGTCAGAGCTACGATGCATGCGCATGGTCCGGGAAGGGATGTTACGCCGATACCCTCCTCGTTGCACATCTTAACCAGAACTTCCCCCGGATCGGAAATGCCCGGAGTTCCCGCATCGGTAATAAGCGCGATATTCGTTCCTTCCTTAAGCTTATCTATAAGGGTATACGCCTTCTGTGTTTTGTTGTATTCATGATAACTGGTCATCGGAACATGAATGTCAAACGCATTCATTAATTTCATCGAATTCCTGGTATCCTCGGCCGCGATCAGGTCGGCTTCTTTTAAAGTTTCGACAACTCTCTCGGAAATGTCCCCGAGATTGCCTATCGGAGTGGGACACAAATATAATATTCCGGCCATCATGCCTCCTCGTAAATTCTGCTCACTTCCGGAGTGTATTTTCCGGATTCATCATATATGATAAGCGGCTTTTCAATTATCATTCCGCTGTTCGCACACTTTACACCCTCTATGAGTATCATATTGGGTTTGCCGTCGATCCTGGGGTATACGACACGAAGTCTCTTTGGCTCAAGTTTCTCTTCTTTCATGATAACGATGATCTCGTCAAGACGCTCGGGCTTATGAACCATAAAGAATCTTCCGGTGTTTTTAAGAAGCCTCGAAGACTGTGTGATGACATCCCTTAAAGTACACTTTATCTCATGTCTTGCAACCGCCTTGCTCTCGTCGGGATTTATCAATGCCTTGCCCGGAACCATATACGGAGGATTAACCGTAACGGCATCAAAAGAGCCGGCTTCGAAAACATTCTTCAGATTGCACAGGTCTTCGCAGATAATGTCTATTTTATCTTCGATACCGTTCATTAAGACGCTTCTTCGGGCCATATCAGCCATGTCTTCCTGAATTTCCACGGCGGTAAAATGAGCAGCCTCGCTCTTTGCCGAAAGAAGGATCGGGATCACACCCGTACCGGTACAGAGATCCGCAACTTTATCCCCCTTTTTGATGCGCACGAATTCGGTTAAAAGAACCGCATCCATGCCAAAACAAAAACGGGTAGAGTCCTGTATAATACTATACCCGTTTCTCTGAAGAGAATCTATTCTTTCATTTTCCTTTAAAATACTATTCTTCTCCATTGCGTCTCGGTCTGCTCTCGCGACGATTGTTGTGATAATGTCCGCCCGGCTTCTTGTTGTTCGGGTTGGAATTCTTTTTCTTCTCGTTCTTGCCGCCTTCGGGCTTGGAATCCTTCCACTCACGCTTTTCTTTATTCTTGCCCTTGAAATCGCCCTTCCGGTCGTCGCGGTTTTCTCTCTTTTTATCAAAGCGCTTTCTGTCGGAATTGCCTGAAGCGGATGTTCCGAGGATTTCCTTTGCTTCCTCTTCCTGCTCTCTTTCGGTCTCGATAATGTCTTCCTGTTCCTGTTTCTCGAGAAGTTCAAGAGCCTCTCTGTCTTCTTCGCTTATAACTTCTTTTTCTTTCTTATAATTCTTCTTAAACGTAAGTTCGGAAGCGTTGTATTCCCTGATCTCTTTTTCGTCTTTTTCTTCTATTACGACTCTGACCTTCTGTCTTAAGACATTGATGGAAACAACTTCGCCTTTATATCCGTCGTTGGTATTGACCGTATCCCCGACATTAGGCATTGTTCTGTTGAGTTCCTCGTATGTCTCTTCCTCGTTCTTAAGGCAGCACATAAGTCTTCCGCACACACCCGAAACATTTGCGGGATTAAGGGAAAGATTCTGTTCCTTTGCCATTTTGATCGAAACGGGAGCAAATTCGTGAAGATAGGAATGGCAGCAGAATTCTCTTCCGCACATTCCCACGCCTCCGAGAAGTTTGATCTCGTCTCTTACGCCGATCTGTCTTAATTCGATCCTGGTCTTAAAAACAGCTGCAAGATCTTTTACGAGTTCTCTGAAATCGATCCTGTTGTCGGCCGTAAAATAAAACATGAGTTTCTTTCTGTCGAATGTATACTCGGCTTCCACCAGTTTCATCGGAAGTTCATGTTTTGCTATTTTTTCCTTGCAAATCTTATATGCATCGTCTTTGACTTCAAGATTGGAAGCTTCCTGTGCATCATCGGCTTCGGTTGCAATTCTGATGATGGGTTTAAGAGGTCTTACGATATTCTCTTCCGCAACTTCCCTTCTCTCGCCTATTACTGTTCCGTATTCCATACCGCGGGCTGTCTCAACGATAACGTGATCTCCTTTTTTGATATCAAGATCGCAGGGATCGAAATAATATAACTTAC
>JAEEGK010030418.1_pt1 | contig 10701 bp, 7 predicted proteins | sample 8958771 | NCBI WGS metagenome assembly JAEEGK01 (sample SAMN16246547, study PRJNA631951) | gut metagenome | biome: gut microbiome; feature: rumen; material: SC-attached | host: Bos | place: Iran: Karaj | collected 2018-10 | reverse complement strand
ACAGGATGGACAAGAGCTCGAGCCGAGTCGTCAACTGGAACACCCTGCCGCAATACGGCTACGCCGCAAGCGACGACGTCGCAATCGAGGAAAACATCACCTGGAACCCCATAGAAAAATATTACGTCTACGCCGGCGCCTCCTACCAGTATTCAGGAGTGCTGCCGCCTACGCTGGAATGTGAGAGGAAGTTCGACTTCGACTCCTACAAGATGTTTTCGACAAGCGTAGATTACAGCGACCCCGTATACGGCAAATTCGGCATCTACCCATACAACTACTGGCAGGCGGGAGCATACATCCTCATGGACTACGACTGGAAAAACCTGACACTCACCGGCGGCGTCCGTTTCGACTACAACTCGCTGTGGGGCAAATCGGTCAACCCCCGCTTCGCCGCACAGTACAGCATCTCCAACAGGCTCAAAGTACGCGCATCGCAGGCATACGCATACAAGACGCCGTCGCCGGGACAATATTATTATAGTGTGGGCGTGGCGATGGCGGTGGACGGACTCGGCACCGTGACGGCGCTCCACCACGTGCCATCAGACATCGACAAACTCACCGCCGAGCGAATCAACTCCACAGAAGTAGGCGTCAGGTTCAATGTAAACAAAGACTCGTACATCGAGGCTGTGGCATACACCAACATCATCAAGGACCCCCTCGTGCGCGCGTGGGTGAAGATGGAGGACTGCGGATTCACAAAAGTGCAGCAGTACAACATATTCGTCCCCAATCCAAACGACCCGAAGGGCAAGTATTACAACTCGGACGGATATTACGTGGGCGTCACCGACTTCTTCAGCACCACCAAGGGACGCGACTGGACACGCGCCTACAAGAACGAGACCAACGCCAAGACCAAGCTGTACGGGCTGCAGCTCATAGGCGTCGTCAGGGACATCGTGAAGCCGACCAATCTCAATCTGAGCGCGGCCGTAACATACACCCTCGGCAAAGAAAACCTCTCCAACAACGACGCCATCGCAGAGCAGTTCATAGAAGTCGACTACATCAGGGGAACGCCCAAATACATGGCGCAGGTGTCGGTGGAAAGCTACCTGGACAAGAATAAAATATTCCACATCAGGTTCGACAACACCTTCTGCTCCAAATTCGCCAGGATGTACTACCAGGCCACCGACAACCCTTACTTCTGGTCGCCAAGGTATTACAACCTCGATTGCGCCGTCACAGGCAAAATCGGCAAAAACCTCACCCTGGTATTCAAGCTGTCCAACATCACCAACTCCCTCTACGCCGGCATCGACGTAAAGGCGATGGATGTGGATTTGCCATACAACCCGCAGCAGCTCAGGACGTTCAGCTTCGGCGCCACATACGATTTTTAAAGAATTTGAGATAATTTGGCCAAGTGGCATTTTTTTTGGAACTCAATTTGTACAAGTAAAAACAAGGAATAATTTAATTTGATGAGAACTTTGGTAACATATTACAGAATGGCATTGCTCGCAGTGGCGTTGCTCGCGATACCCGTGATGGCTGAGGCACAGACGGGGGCGGTGGCGGCACGTGAACGCGACAGCCTTATCAATCTCATCTCGCGCGAGACGTCAGAGTGTAGGCTCGCCGTGCTTAATTATCAGCTCGCTGAGAAGTACGGCAAGCTTGGTCAGTATCCCAAGCTGATGGAGGTCGCCGACAAGGCCATTTCGTATGCCAACAACAGTCAGTGTAAGGACTACACTACGCTCTACAAGTCGCATTTGCTTGTGGGTGAATGTTATCTGATGGCCGACGACGCCGTAAGCGCAATCCAAAGATACCTCTCCGCACGTGGCGCACTCGACAAAAAATTCAACGACGAGAAGAATGCATACAAGAAGCAGCAGTTGGAGCTTGGTGTCGCTGAAAAAGACATCAAGGAATTGTCTCAATCGCTTGTAGACAGGGAAATAGACGCCGACATCGTGGTCAAGATTGGCATGGTGTACTTCAGAAGGGGACATTACATCCACTCCATCAACGATTTTAGCGACGCGCTCATCTCATACGAAACCATTAGCGAAGACGCGGATGTAACTCCCGACATGAAGCGTCGCGTAGATGAAAAAATTCTCAACATGAAACGTCACCTCGCCATCTCCTATTATATGCGTGGCGACTACTATTATACGCGTGGCGACTACGATCACGCCCGCGAATATTACGACGGCTCCCTCGAATATTACGAGGGTTTGCTCGAAGTATACAAGGAGAAAGGCGACTGGGAAAATGAGAGGATGGTGTACCAGAGGCTCAACGACCTTTCCATTGCAATGAAAGACTACGACAAGGCCCTCGCATACAATAGGGCGTTGTACAACGAGTGCATCGCACACAACAACGTGCGCGAATCGCTCAATGCGCTCAACAATGTGGCATACGCATACGTTTGCCTCGGCGAAAACGACAAGGCCATCAAGTATTACCAGCAGCTCATAGACACCGACCCTAAAGTCTTTGGTGACGAGCGTTTCATGGCTGGCAACTACACCAACCTCGGCCTCTGCTACCAAAACATCGGCGACTTGGACAATGCACTCGCCTGCCTCAAAAAAGCCGCCGAACTCCGCAAAACATACTCGCAGCCGATCGAAAGTGCCAACGTGGAAAATATGATTACGCGCATCTATCTCCATAAAAAAGACGTGCATAATGCTAAGTATCATATCGACTTGGCTGTCAAAGACGCAGAAAAGTCTGGCGACACAGAAGTTATGAAAACGGTGTACCAGACCTACAATGATGTGCTCAGGGATATGGGCGACTATGAACACGCATTGACATATTATCAAAAGTACCTTTCCATCAGGGATTCCGCCGAGGTCAACAAGGTGCTCAACGAAAGGCGTATGTCGGATGATCTCAAGGCTCTTACAGACGCCGCCACAAGTTACGAGCAGGGCATCAGCGACCAGGCCATCAAAGAGCTTGACGCAGAAAACTACCGCATGATGCTGGATGCGCGTGAAAAAGAAATCGAAAACCAGAAGCAAATGCTTCAGAGGGAGCACGAGCGTATGGAGGAAGAAGCTCGTCGTCGCGAGTTGGAAATTCAAAACCAAATTGCGCAGGAGCGATTCGAACGTGAAAAACAGGCACAGCAACTTGAACTGATGAAGGAGCAGCAGAAAGTACAAGAGTCGGAAAATAAACGATTGGAAGAGGAAAGGAAAAATGCCGACCTCTTGCGAGATCAAGAAAAACAGCAGGCTCAACTCGACGCACAAAAGGCGGATGCCAAGATTATGCGCTTGGGTTTGTGGCTTGCAGGTGTTGCCATACTCGGTGCGCTTGCCTTCATCCTCGTGGTAAGAAAGAAAAACAGCCGACTCAAAGCTCAGCAGGCAGAAATTGCTGCTAAGAACGAGACCCTCCAGATGAAGAACGACGAAATCGTTTCCATCAACCAGGAAATCACGAAGCAGAAAGCCGTCATCGAGGAGGCCAACAAGTCGATGACCGACAGTATAGTGTATGCAAAGCGTATACAGACCGCCGTGGCTCCCAACCCGCAGTATTTGTCGAAGTTCCATTACGACTACTTCATGTTTTTCCGTCCGAGGGACATCGTAAGTGGCGACTATTACTGGTTCTACGCCGACAAGCAGGATCACCTCTTCATCGTGGCTGCCGACTGTACGGGACATGGCGTGCCGGGTGCGTTCATGAGCATGCTCGGTGTATCTCTGTTCAACAAGGTTGTGGTGGAGCGTCAGATATTGCAGCCAAACCTCATCCTCAACGAGATGCGCAACGAGGTGAAGCTCGCCTTGCACCAGGATTCCATCAACTCCTCGCAGAAGGACGGCATGGACCTCTCGCTCGTGCGCATAGACCTCGACACGATGATGATGCACTTCGCCGCCGCCAACAACACCGGCTACCTCATCCAGCACTACGACGAATCGCAGCGCGAGGAGATTAGCAAAGACCTTGCAAAACCCGAACACCTCCGCGACCTTGGCAACGGTAAGCTCATGAAGCTCACCCTCATGCCGGCAGACCCGATGCCTATCGGCGTGTACCTCCGCGAAAAGGAGAGCTTCTCCATGACATCGTACCAGCTCCGTCCGGGCGACACGTTCTACCTCTCCTCTGATGGATACATTGACCAGTTTGGCGGCAAGTACGGACGCAAGTTCCTCTCGCGCAATTTCGTCAAGCTCCTCATGGACATCAACGACAAGCCAATGGCTGAGCAGGAGAAGATAGTAATCGAAACCCACGACAACTGGCGCGGCCTCGAATACGACCAGCTCGACGACATCATCGTGATTGGCGTGAGGGTATGATAAAACAAGTATTGCAAACATTCATCGGAAAAAAACATCAGAAAACATGGCTTTTGAGATAGAAAGGAAATTCCTTGTAAAAGGAGAGTTCAAGCATCTTGCGCTAAGTAGCACCTACATAGTGCAAGGCTACTTGTTTGCCGACAAAAGCAAGTCGATACGGGTGCGTCTCCGTGGCGACAAGGGCTACATCACCATCAAGTCGACTATCGACAATTCCACCATCACCCGCAACGAGTGGGAGTACGAGATACCCGCGCCGCAGGTCAACGAAATGCTGCGCATCTGTGGGTCGGGCATCATCGAAAAGACCCGCTACATGGTTCAGTACAAGAACCTTATGGTGGAGGTTGACGAGTTTTACGGCGACAACGAGGGTCTTGTAGTAGCCGAGATAGAGCTTGCCTACGAGCACCAGATATTCGAAAAGCCCGACTTCCTTGGCGACGATGTCACCGGCGACCCGCGCTACCTCAATTCTGAGCTGTCTAAACATCCTTATAAGGAATGGGGTGTTTAGCATAATTTTTGTAGTTTTTTTTTCCAAAAAAGTTTCATTATAGCAACAATTAGTTATATATTTGTCGTTTGATAATGGCAGGGGGCGCGTGTCCCGTACTGTTATAGACAAACTTTTGAAATACAATAAGATATGAAAGGAATACAGCAAGCATGTTGGGCATTGGCGGTAGTGGCGGTGCTTATGTCCGGGTGCAGCGGCACGCCGCAGGTAGGCTCGCAGGCCAAGCAGGAGCTTCGCGACAGCGCGAAGGTCAAGGCGTCGGCATACGAGGGTGCCATGGTATACTATTCGCTGCCCTCGCCGCTCGAAGTGGCGTACATCGTGGAAAATTCGGGCATCAACTACGAGCCGGGCGTTCTCCACAAGACCGAGCTTGGCGTGAGGTACTCCACCACAAAGTCGCAGGCCATCAACCTTGGCATCTACGGCTCCGACCTCAGCTACTCCATACTCTTCAATCAGCAACAGGTTGCGCTCAAGTACCTCGACTGCATCAAGGAATTGAGCTCGGGACTTGATGTCACCGACACCACCTCTATAAAGAAGCTGCGCGAGATGGAGGACAATATCCATGACAAAGAAAAGTTAAAAAAGATAGTCGCTCAGACTTTTTTCCATTCGGATGCGTTACTAAAAGAAAACAGCCGACGTCCCACCGCCATCATGATAGTGGCTGGAATGTGGATAGAGAGCCTGTATATCGCGACGCAGCTGTCCAACGGCAATCCGGAATCCAATCCGTCGCTCACGCGGTGCATCGTGGAGCAGGGCTTGGTGTTCGACGACTTGCTGGGAATGTTGTCGTCGGTGCCTGGCAATGAAGATGTGGCGTACATCAAGAGCAAGATAGAGGTCATCGGCAGCGACTACGACCAAATCAAGAATTCTCTCGGCGGTACATTTGTGTTTACGGGCGAGCATCTGACGGTGGACGCGGCGGCGTTCAAGCGCATCTGCGACGACATCAAGGCTGTCAGGACGGAATTTACCGAGCTGTTTTAGCAATTATCGGATCTAAGTGTGTAACAACATAGCAACAGTTAAGATATGAAGAAAGTATTATTATTCTCTCTGGTGATGTGGCTTGCAGGGCTTGGCGTAGCCAAGGCGCAATGCCGCGAATACATCGAAGCCATCGCCGAGTCGGAGCTCGAGCCTTACGTGCTTGACGGTAATTTTGAGAGCCCAATCGTGTCGGAAGGCGCATCCGTGGAATATTACAGGACGTTTATGTCGGGTCTCAATTACAAGATTGACGTCTGCGGCATGGAGATGTTTTTCAAGGAGATAACGATTTCGGAAGTGGAGAAGAAGGACAATGGCAAGCGCACTGTGAAAAATGTGCTGTTCAAAAACTTCGGCAAAAACACCGAGGACCAGATAATCACCACTTCCAACGGCGAGTCGTTTCCGCTCAATGGGTTGACTTTCTACGAGTTTACCCCCGACCATACGATGGAGCTGCACATCAAGGTGAAGATAGTGCCTTTTGAGGGCGGCGGCGGTGCCAAGCTCGAAGGATGCCTCGGCATTTTGGTGGGATTCTCCAACTAAGAGCCGTATATGCGCCTTAATCGCAAGCGAAATTAATATCAACAATCAGATAAATAAAGACAATTTATTAACCCAAAAATGAAATTCAAAGGAAAATTCGATGCTGATAGCTTCGATGATTGTTCTGTAGCCGGCTCTCGCAGCAATGCCATGAGCTGTGCAGGCAGAAGGAAGAGCCGTGTGGAAGATGACGACATGGCTTTGGACGACGATTATTTGGATGGCGACGGCGGCGGCGACGACCTCGACGACGACCTCGACACCGATGCACTCCTCGACCAGTTTGACGACGACATCGAGGGCGTGGACCTTTCTGACCTCGACCTCGAAGATTTTGCCGGCGAGTTTGGCGACGATGACCTCGACGACCTCGACGACGACTATGACGACGACGATTCGCCACGTGGCAAGCGCCGCCACGATGATGACGACGACGACATTATCGACGACGACGATATTGACGACAGCGCGTTCTACAACGACGAATTTAAGGATTTTGACAATTATACCACTATCTCTGACTTTGACGACGACCTCGATACGTATATCCAGAACGAGGACGGCGGTTTCTATGACGATTACGACAGCAGGTATTAACAACCTGCTATCGTCTCGCCAATCTTATTCGAAGTGTTTCCAATATGACTGCGGGTCGGCTATTAGCTTCAACGCTGCTTGGTAGTCGTTGTCGTAGTCATTGAGGATTTGACGGTATTCGTTGTTACCGTATAATACAAGGGCTATGCACGCCTTGATTTCGATCTTGAGGCGATAGTCCTTGTTTGTTTCTTGATTGAGTTCTTCCTTTACATTATTCAGATTGTAATTCTCGTCCTGTACGTATCTGTGAAACGCATCCACCATCAAATCTGATACTTTGAAAGTCTTGTAAAACTTGTTGAACCCGCCGTATGTGGTCAGTAGCCTGTCGCGGTGCGTATTGACGTAGTCGTATGCGTAATTTTCCACGTTGAATGCATAGATGCTGTCGAGCACATGTTTGGGGACGTTGGTGGAATCTTCTGGCACGAATATGTCGGGGATTACACCCATCTCGCCGTACACCGTGCGGTGTTTCATCACGGTCTTGAACATCGGCTTGCCAGCTGTGGATATGCTGTCGCGGAAGAGGTGCTCCTTGTGGCATTTGCGTGTGATTGTCTCGTTGTAATAGCTGTCGAAATTGCCTCTTACGTATGGTTTTTGGATGCAGCGTCCCGAGGGCGATACTATCCTGCCATTGGAGATGCTCAGCTTGGAGCCGTCAGGCAGCCATATAATCTGCTGTGTGAGTGCCTTGCCGTAGCTGCGGCGTCCTATGACCACGCCACGGTCGTTGTCCTGCACGGAGCTTGCCACCACTTCGCTCGCCGACGCGCTGTTTTCGTTGATTATGACGTAGATGCGGCTGTTTTTGAGCAGTCCTGTATGGTCGGCAAATTCCGCCTTGGATTCGTCGTTGGCGGCGTATGTGGTGAATATTGTGCCGTTTTCCGGGATGATGTGGTTGCAGATTTGCACGCATGGCTGGAGCGTGCCGCCAGGATTGTCGCGCAGGTCGATGATGACGTTGCGGAGCTTCTTGTGGCTCACAGACGCGAGAGCTTTGTCAAATTCGTCGCCGGTGTATTTGTTGAACGCGCCTATCTTGATGTAGGTGGTGCTGTCGTTGGGCGAGTATTGCGCGTCGATGGTAGTACGGGGCAATTTGCTCTTGGGTATTATGTATTTTTTGGTGCCTTTTCTACGTATTACGCTGATTATTAGCGAGTCGCTGCGCGATTCTATGATGTTGACTATCTCCTTGCCGGTGAGTACGCGGTGTGTTACTGGCTGGCCGTTGATGCTGTCGATCTGCATCCCGACCCGTATTCCAGCCTTGCGAGCGGGACTTTTGGGTTTCACGGAGGTTATGGTGAGCGTGTCGGAAAAATAGCGGCATTCTGCGCCTATGCCTATTTTTTCGGGGCTTTGCAGCCGCTGCTCCTCTTCCGCCTCGGCGGGCGTCTTGTAGCTTGTGTGCGGATCGAGCTGCTTGAGCATCATTTTGATGGTGTTGTCTATAAGACGATCCTGGTTGATGGTGTCGGGGTATGTCTCTTTGACAATCCTGACTACTTCATCAAATTTGTCAAGACTGTTGGTCGTGTTGCTCTGAGCTTTTGAGCCTGAGACCGCAAGCAGCATTGCAGCCGCTATGAGTATGAGCTTTGTTTTCATTTACTGATTTTTTTCGCCTCCTTTGCTATTTCGGCGAGGGCGATGCCTGCCTTTTGTGGGATGTAGATGTCGGTGATTTCGTATGTGTATGATGATTCCGACGGGTTGATTTCGATGATTGTGGCGCCGCACCGCTTGGCGAGCGTCGGGATGTAGCACGCCGGCATCACTTCGCCCGTGGTGCCTACTACAAGCACGAGGTCGGTCTTTTGTGCGAGTTCCATCGATTCGGTGTAGGCGTTGTGGGGTATGCCTTCTTCAAAGAAGATGAAGTCGGGCTTCAATACCGCGCCGCACGAGCATCTCGGCGGCATCTTGTCGAGGCTTACGGTCTCGGTGGGGTAGGTCTTGTGGCATTTTTCGCAAATCATGCGGCCTATTGTGCCGTGGTATTCGATGACGTGAGTGCTGCCCGCCTTCTGGTGGAGGTTGTCGATGTTCATTGTGATGATTGCCTTCATCATTCCCAGTTTTTCGAGGTCGGCGAGGGCGTAGTGTGCGGGGTTGGGGTCTGCTTCGCCCCAATGGTCGTAGAATATCTCCTTGATGATAGCCCATGATTTTTCGGGCTGGCGGTGGAAGTTGCTGAGGGTCAGGAAGTCCGGGTCGTACTTGTTCCAGAGTCCGCCCTGTCCCCTGAATGGCGGGATGCCGCTCTCCACGCTGATGCCCGCGCCCGTGAAGGCTATCGGGTATTTTGCCTTGCTGATAAGCTCGGCAACCTGAGTGTAATCCATGTTCGTTTTCATATTCTTTTATTGTTTCTGTTAATTCTTTATTAATGCTTGTTCATAAGTCCGAGTATGGCTGTGTAGAGCTTGCTCCTTGTGAACGGTTTTTCGATGAAGTAGTCGCATCCTACGCTTGTCGCCTTGTCCTTGTATTCCTCTTGTGAGAAAGATGTGACGGCGATGATTGGCGTCGATAGGTCGAATTTCCTGATTGCTGACGTGGCTGCGATGCCGTCCATCTCCGGCATTTGCAAGTCCATTAGCACAATGTCGTACCAATCGTTTTGGAGAGCTTTTACTGCGTCTGCCCCGTTGTATACGCGGTTTATGTTGTGTATTTTGAGTATCGATTTTAGCAGGGTGAAGTTGGTGTTGTTGTCTTCCGCCACAAGGATTTTGAGCGGGTTTTCGAGCTGCTTGTCCACGATGAGGGTGTCGGCGTCTAAGAGTTCTGCCGTGCGGTCGTATTTGGCGATGTCGGTTTCCGATGTGTGGACGGTGCAGGGCAGCTCCACGATGAAACGGCTTCCGGCTTCGGGTCTTGATACTATCTGGATGTTGCCGTCCGACTTGTCCACAAGAGTCTTAACGAGGGCAAGCCCGATGCCTGTGCCTTCCGAAAGGCTGCCGAGCTTCTCAAACTTGTCGAAAATCTTGGATATGTTGTTTTGCAGTATGCCGATGCCTGTATCGGTGACATATACCTTGATTCCTGTGTTGGTGGCGAAAAATCCTGTCGTTATCAGTCCGCTGCGTGTAAACTTGATGGCGTTGTCGAGCAGGATGGAGAGTATCTGTTCTATTTTTTCGGGGTCGTAATCGATGGTACAGTCGTATGGCGTGTAACATTCGAGCCTGATTCCAGAGTGCATTTTTGGCGTGAAGCGTTCTTTGATTTTCTGGAACAGTGCCTGCATGTCGATTTCTCTGATGTTGAATTCGATGATGCCGGAATCCACTTTGGCGAAGTCGACGATGAGCGTGAGCAGCCGGAGCAGCTTGTCGGTATTGTCGGTGATATAATTGAGGTATTCCTTCGCGTTTTCGATGGATGACGATTGTCTAATCAGGCTCGAAAAACCATCAATTGCATTGAGCGGCGTGCGTATTTCGTGGCTGATGTTGGCGAGAAACGCGCTTTTGAGCTTGTCGGACACTTCCGCCTGCTCTTTGGCTTTTTTGAGTTCGATGGCTTGACGGTTGAGCTGTTTGTTTTGTTGTTTGGTTTTGCGGGTCATACCCACCGCATATACCAGCATCATCAGCATTGCCGTAGAAATAATGCCGATGATCCAGAGAAAACGCTTATATCTCCGCACCTTTTCGCTCTCGGTGTCCACTATCTTGTAGTCATACGGCAACAGCTTCT
>JAEEGK010030415.1_pt1 | contig 10702 bp, 7 predicted proteins | sample 8958771 | NCBI WGS metagenome assembly JAEEGK01 (sample SAMN16246547, study PRJNA631951) | gut metagenome | biome: gut microbiome; feature: rumen; material: SC-attached | host: Bos | place: Iran: Karaj | collected 2018-10 | reverse complement strand
ACACCCAAGTTCGAGTCCGTAGACTTCAACCCCTACCTCGCAGACTTCTACGAGGACATGGAACGCTGGTCGTTCAACCTCCAGATCTATTTCCTGAACAAACGCTTCCAGGACGTAGTGGAGATTTCCAAGAAAAAGGAAGTGATCATCCAGGACCGTACCATCTATGAGGATGCCCGCATCTTTGCGCCCAACCTCCACGCCATGGGCCTCATGTCCACCCGCGACTTTGAGAACTACAGCGACCTGTTCGACCTCATGATGAGCCTGGTGAACCCGCCGGACCTCCTCATCTACCTCCGCAGTTCCATCCCCAACCTCATCTCCCAGATCCAGAAGCGCGGCCGCGAGTATGAGCGCTCCATCCGCATCGACTACATCACCGGCCTCAACCAGCGCTATGAAGACTGGATCAAGGACTACAAGGCCCGCCTCCTGATCATTGACGTAGACAACATCAAGTTCGAGAACCGTCCCGAGGACTTCCAGTTCATCACGGACAAGATTGACGCCGAACTCTTCGGCCTGTTCCCCACCGAATAATTTTTTCCGAGCCATGGCAGCAGCAAGACCCACCATCATCGACTTTGTCGAGAAGTATTCCCACCAGTATGAGAACGAAGTCTACCTCCGCGAGAAGGTAGACGGAAAGTGGAAAGAGATTACCCAGGGCCAGACCCGCGAGGAGGCCTACCGCATTGGCGCCGGCCTCATGTCGCTGGGCGTGAAGAAGGGTGACAAGATCGCCCTCCTTTCCGAGAGCCGCGCCATGTGGATTCTCGCCGAGCTGGGTGCCATGTACGCCGGCGCCACCGATGTTCCCCTGTCCGTCAACCTCGGAGAGGGCAAGGACCTGGTGTTCCGCATCAACCACTCCGAGTCCAAGTGGATTCTGGTTTCGGGCAACCACCTGCCCAAGATCCGCGCCATCCTGCCGGAGTGCCCGGCGGTGGAGAAGGTGATTGTCTTTGACGATGTCGCCTTCGACTACGATAAACTGGAGCCCCGGGAAATCCGCATGAGCGAAATCCAGAAGATGGGAGACGAGTTCCTCAACGCCCATCGGCCCGAATTCGAGGCCCGGTTCCGCTCCATCGGCCCGGACGACTATGCCAATATCTCCTACACGTCCGGCACCACCGCAGACCCGAAGGGCATCCTCCTCACGCACCGCAACTACACGGCCAACGTGGAGCAGGGCAACTCCGTCATTTCCGTGGACTACGGCGCCACCATGCTCATCATCCTGCCGCTGGACCACTGCTTCGCGCATGTGGCCGGCATGTACACCATGATGATCTATGGCGGTTCCATCGCGTTTGTTCCCATCGGCAAGAATGCCATGGCCACCCTTCGCAACATTCCCACGGCCATCATGGAGACGCGTCCGCACGTGATGCTGTCGGTTCCGGCCCTGGCCCGCAATTTCAAGAAAAACATCGAGACCGGCATCAAGAAAAAGGGCGGCTTCACCGAGAAGCTTTTCTATTTCGCCCTCCGGAATGCCATCAAATACAACAAGGAATACTACAACCGCGGAACGGGCGGCACTTTCTGGAGAAAACCGCTGGTAGATCTGTTTGACTCCCTGGTATTCTCCAAGGTCCGCGAAAGCTTCGGCGGCCGCATGCAGTTCTTCGTGGGCGGCGGCGCCCTTCTGGACATTGAGCTGCAGCGCTTCTTCTGCGCCGTGGGCATGCCCATGTTCCAGGGCTACGGCCTTACGGAGGCTACGCCCATCATCTGCGCCAACTCGGCCGGCCATGCCCGCTTCGGCTCCTCCGGACGCATCGTGAAGCCCATGGACTGCGTCATCCTGGACGCCGAGGGCAAGGAAGTTCCCCACGGCACCCGCGGAGAAATCGTAATCCGCGGAGAGAACGTGATGGCCGGTTACTGGAAGAACCCCAAGGCTACGGCCGATACCATCGTGGACGGCTGGCTGCACACCGGAGACATGGGCTACATCTGCCCCGAGGACCCCACGTTCCTCTATGTGGTGGGCCGGTTCAAGAGCCTCCTCATCTCCTCCGACGGTGAGAAGTACTCCCCCGAAGGCTTCGAGGACAACCTCACCGAAACCTCCAAGTGGGTGAATGCCTGCGTGCTGCACAACGACCAGAAGCCCTTCTGCGTGGCGCTCGTCGTGCCGGACAAGGCTGCGCTGGCCGATGCATGTTCGGCCCACGGCCTGGCCCCGGACTCCGAGGAAGGCAAGAAGTATATGCTGGGGCTCATTCAGGCCGATGTCGACAGCTACAAGAAAGGCGGCAAGCATGAGGGTATGTTCCCCGAGCGTTGGCTCCCCTCGGCCATCGGCATCTGCGATGAGGAATTCACCATTGCCAACAAGATGATGAACTCCACCATGAAGATTGTCCGCGGCAAGGTGGAAGAACACTACGCCTCCCTCCTCGATTACCTCTACACCGCCGAGGCCAAGGACATCTGCAACCCCCGGAACATGGAGGCGCTGTAAGCGTCCCGGCTCCTTTGGCGCAGGTTCCGGCATATTTGGCGCAGGTCCCGGGCCTCATCGGCGCAGGTTCCGGCTCTCCCCGGTACGTATAACGCACTTTTGGCCGAAAAACGCGTTATTGCCCCTACCCAAGGGGGACGTGTAACGCGTTTTTCGGCCTTTTTCGCGTTATTGCCTACCGTAATGGGAATTATTGCGTATATTTAGACCATGAAAATGAATGTTGGAATCATCGGGGCCGGGCACATTGCCGAGAAAGCTGCCACTACGCTGGCGGCGATGGATGACATGCATTGCCTGGCTATCGGCTCAAGATCTCTGGAAAAGGCGCAGGCCTTTGCCGCGCGGTTTGGCATTGAGCGCGCTTATGGGTCCTACGAGGATCTCCTGAAGGACCCGGACATCGGCCTTGTGTATATTGCTACGCCGCATTCCTGCCACTTTGCGCATGCACGGGACGCTATCCTTGCCGGCAAGCCGTGCCTGGTGGAAAAGAGCTTCATGCTCAATGCCACTGAGGCGGCGGCCATCGTGGCCCTGGCCAGGGAGAAGGGTGTCTTTGTGGGAGAGGCCATCTGGCCGCGGTACATGCCTTCCTGCAAAATCGGGCGGGAACTCATCGCGTCCGGGGTCATCGGCGAGCCCAAAATGGTGAGCGCTACGCTGGCGTATAACGTGTCCGACAAGGAGCGCATACTCAGACCCGAACTGGGCGGAGGTGCCCTGCTGGACCTGGGCGTGTACCTTCTAACCTTCGTGCGCATGTACTTCGACGCGCCCATCGAGCGGCTCAACACCACCTGCATCAAGGCGCCGTCCGGGGTCGATGCCACCGAGGACATCACCATGATTCTGGCCGATGGTACCCTGGCCTCCCTGCAGGCCTCGGCCTGGTGCCAGGGCGACAACGAGGCGGTCATCGCCGGAACCACGGGCTATCTGGTGTTTGACGACCTCATCCATCCCACCCGCATCTCCGTATGCCGCAAACGCCATGTGGTGGAGCGCGTGGTGGAAATGCCCCCGCAGATCACCGGCTTCGAATACCAGTTCCGCGCCTGCCGCGACGCCATCGCCGCCGGCGCCCTGGAGCCCTCCCAGATGCCCCACGGCGAAATCCTGTACGTGATGCACCTGATTGACCGCCTCCGCGCCGAGTGGGGTATGTAGGTGCCGGGCTCTCCGGCGCAGGTCCCGCCTCTCCTGGCGCAGGTCCCGGCTCCATCGGCGCAGGTCCCGGCTCTCCCCGGTACGTATAACGCACTTTTGGCCCTTTTTCGCGTTATTGCCCCTGCCCAAGGGGGACGTGTAACGCGTTTTTGGGCCTTTTCCGCGTTATTGCCTGTACTCCTTGGCGTTTAGGATCTGCCGCACCAGGAACTCCTGGATCTTAAGGAACTGGGCAATCTGGGGTATGGGCAGGTGGTAATCCCTTGCCAGGATCAGGGCCAGTTTTGCCTTTTCGTTGTTATCCAGGTGAACGACCTTCCGGCCAGAGAAGTGCTTGCGGGAAAGGTTATTGAAGATACCCTCTACCTCTTCGTCCGAGAAGGCAATGTCCTCTCCAAGGCGCTCTGCAACCTGCGCATAAGCCTCATAGTCTTTGGCCAGCCGGCTCAGATAGCTCTTGGGCGTAGGAAAGAGTTCATAAAACTTAGCCCCTTTGACAAAGCATTTCGGATTCAGGCCCAGCACTGGATTAAACTCCCAGTTTTCGGGAACAGGCATGCGGGAGCCGGTGAGCCGCTCAAGTTCCCGCTTGGACAGGTCCCTGGCCTTTGTCCATTCGAAAAGGGACAGGAACGTGTTATGATGCATGAGTGTGGTCCCCCACGGGTAGCCGCCCGGAATGCACAGGTGCTTTTCAAGGGTGTTTCTGTCCAAATAAATAAGCTCCGACTTCAGCTGCTCCCGGTTCTCGATGGGGACCAGCTTGAACCCATAGCCCTCCGGCAGTTCCGGGAAGCCCAGGACTCTGAGCCGATGGTTGAGTTTGCGTACCATATAGTGGAACATTTCCGTGATTTCTTCCCCGGTGCCATCCAACACAATGTGGATATGGTTGTGCATGAGGATGAAACTATAGATGTCAACGGCAAACTTGAGCGTAAGGAGTCCCATCAGAATCATTCCGTAGGCAAACAGGGCCGCATTGTGAAAAATGGTACCGTTCCACCGGCCGTCGGTGGAAAGATGGTAGCACCCGTTGGGGAGGTTTTTGTAGTTTTCTGACTTCATAATCGTTTCGTTTTGAGCTCCCAACATACGACTTTTCATTCAAAGCGCCATAAAAACTTGATCGAATGTGTGGTTTTAGCCGATTTTATGATATGTTTTAGCCGATTTTTGTATTTTTGTGCCATATGTTGACAGTCCGAACCGCCCTCAAAACCGATCTTCCCGCCATCATGAAGGTGCTGGAAGCCGCCCGTCAGATCATGATTTCTTCCGGTAACCCCAACCAGTGGGCAAAAGGGTACCCCACCGGGGAGATGGTCCTTGGGGACATCGGCCCGGGTTATGGAAAAGTGCTGGAGGAGAATGGAGAAGTGGCGGGGTATTTTGCCTGCATTCCTTCGCCGGACCCTACGTACGCCGTGATTGAGGGAGGCGCCTGGCTGGAGGATGAAACGCCGTATTACGTCATACACCGCATTGCCAGCTATCCGGATGTCCATGGTGTATTCAAGACCATGATGGCATACATGGAGGGAGTCACGGACAACATCCGCATCGACACCCACAAGGACAACCGCATCATGCAGCACAACCTGGCCAAATACGGTTTCACCTATTGCGGCATCATTCACATTGCTTCGGGCGCCGAGCGTCTGGCGTATCAGCGGTTACAGAAGTAGGGACAATAACGCGGAAAAGGCCCAAAAGTGCGTTATACGTCCCCCATGGGCAAGGGCAATAACGCGAAAAAGGGCCAAAAGTGCGTTATACGTGCCGGGGAGGCGGCACCTGCGCCGCCCCTACAGCACTTCCTTCAGGAACGGCCCCGTAACAGAATCAGGATCGGAGGCCAACTCTTCCGGCGTGCCCTGGGCCACGATGCGGCCACCCTTGCGGCCACCGGCAGGGCCCATGTCAAAGAGATAATCTACGCTCTTGAGCACATCCAGGTTGTGCTCGATTACAATCACCGTGTTACCCGCATCCACCAGGCGCTGCAGCACACCCATGAGCACCTTGATGTCCTCAAAGTGAAGGCCGGTGGTGGGTTCATCCAGAATGTACAGCGTCTTGCCCGTAGAAGGGCGCGACAGTTCCGCTGCCAGTTTCATGCGCTGGCTTTCACCGCCGCTCAGCGTAACGGCGCTCTGTCCCAGGTGGATATACCCAAGACCCACATCTACCAGCGCCTTCAGTTTGGAAGCGATGCGCGGTACGGGCTTAAAGAACTCATAAGCCTCGGAGATGGGCATTTCCAGCACGTCATTGATACTTTTCCCCTTGTACTTTACAGCCAGGGTATCTTCCTTGTACCGCTTGCCACCGCAAACCTCGCACGCCACATGCACGGAGGGCAGGAAATTCATCTCGATCACCTTGATGCCCGCGCCCTTGCACTCCTCGCATCGGCCTCCCGGAACGTTGAAGGAGAATCGGCCCGCCTTATAGCCGCGGACCTTGGCGTCGGGGGTTTCCTCGAAAAGCGTACGGATGTCGTTGAACACCGCCGTGAACGTAGCCGGATTGGAACGCGGCGTACGGCCAATGGGACTCTGGTCTATCTCGATGAGCTTGTCCAGGTACTCCACGCCCTCAATACGCTCGTAGGGCAGCGGCTTTTCCTTGGACCGGTAGAACTTCTGCTTGAGGATGGGCATGAGCGTCTCGTTCACCAGCGTGCTCTTTCCCGAGCCGGACAGGCCCGCCACACCCACCAGGCACCCCAGCGGGAAGCGGACGTCCACCCCTTTGAGGTTGTTGCCCGTAGCACCGTACAGGGACAGGAATTTCCCATTCCCGGAACGGCGGGCCGATGGTACCTCGATACGACGGACACCCCGCAGATAGTCCAGCGTGAGGGAATCCCCGCTTTTCAGGAGCTCCTCCAGCGGACCGTTGGCACAGATGCGGCCGCCGTTCTCGCCGGCGCCGGGCCCCACGTCCACCAGCCAGTCGGCGCTGAGCATGGTCTCGGCGTCGTGCTCCACCACCATCACCGAGTTTCCCTCGTCCCGAAGGGCCTTCAGGGACGCAATGAGCTTGCGGTTATCCTTCTGATGCAGGCCGATGGAAGGCTCGTCCAGAATGTACAGCACATTCACCAGTTTGGAGCCAATCTGGGTTGCCAGGCGGATACGCTGGCTTTCGCCGCCCGACAGGGACCCCGTAGGCCGGTCCAGGGACAGATAATCCAGCCCCACGTCCAGCATGAACTGCACGCGCTCCCGAAGCTCCTTGAGGATGTCCCGGGAAACATTCTGCTCCCGCTGGTTGAACCCGGACGGAATGGCATCCAGCCACGCCCGCAGCTCCGTCATTTCCATGGCAGCCACCTCCGGAATGGTCTTGCCGTCTATCCTGAAGCACAGGGCATCCTGGTTCAGGCGCGTACCGCCGCACACCGGGCACACCACGGTATCTTCGATATTCTCAATGACTCCGCCCCAGCTCTCCATCTCGGAGAGGTTACCCTCTCCCACGCGGAAAAGATCCTCCGATCCGTAAACGAGGAGACTCACCACTTCGTCCGGCAGCGCGTCAATGGGGTCGTAAAGAGAGAAATTATACTTTCGCGCGATGGCGCGGACAATATCGAACTTGCGGCTCTCGCGGACCTTCCCCAGCGGGACGATGGCACCATCGGCCACACTCTTCGTGCGGTCGGGGATGATGCTGTCGATGTTCACGTCCACGATGGTCCCGAGGCCCTTGCAGTGCGGGCAGTAGCCCTGCGGCGAATTGAAGGAGAAACTGTGCGGCTGCGGCTCCTGCAGCGAAAGCCCGCTCTCCGGGTCCACGAGGTGCTTGGAGAAGTGACGGAGAGAACCGTCCTCGGCGTCCAGGACCGCGACAGAACCTTTGCCGATGCCGATAGCCCGCCCCACCGACTCCCGGATGCGGCGGTCTTCCCCCGCCTCCGGCTTGAGCCGGTCCACAACCAGCTCGATGAAATGCGGCTTGTAGCGGTCCAGGGCCTGCACCTCCTGCAGTTCCAGGATTTCCCCGTCAATGCGCACCTGCGTGTAGCCGCGCTTGCGAAGCTGCTCGAAGAGCTCGCGGTAGTGGCCCTTGCGGCCCCGCACCAGCGGCGAGAGCAGGTAGCACTTGCGGCCGGCGTACTGCGTGAGAATAAGGTCTACAATCTGCTCATCCGTATAACGCACCATCTCCCGCCCGGTCTCCGGGGAATAGGCCCGGGAGCCTTTGGCATACAGCAGGCGCAGAAAGTCGTAGATTTCCGTAATGGTTCCCACCGTGGAACGGGGGTTGTTGCCGGTCGTCTTCTGTTCAATGGCAATGATGGGACTGAGGCCGGTGATTTCCTCTACCTCCGGCTTTTCCAGGATTCCCATGAAGTGCTTGGCGTAGGTGGACAGCGTGTCCATGTACCGGCGCTGGCCCTCGGCATAGATGGTGTCGAAGGCCAGCGAACTCTTTCCGCTGCCGGAAAGTCCCGTTACTACTACAAATTTCCCTCTGGGAATATCTACATTGACGTTCTGCAGGTTGTTCGCCCGCGCACCACGTATCTGGATGTACTCCATTTTTGCCATAGAGTACAAAGATACGATTTTTTTACTTGCGCTTCGCGACAAATTGGCCGATACCCCAGCACAGGGCGGCCACCGCCATGCCGTTGATGGAGGCGAATCCCCAGTGCACCAGGTTGGCCACCACGGCACCGGCCACTACACCTGCGATAGCAGCCCAGTCCACCGTCTTCTCGGTCACTTCTTTGCCACGATTCAGGAAATAGTGCAGGATGAGGATGATTCCAACGGGCGGCAGGGTGCAGTTGAGCACGTTGAGCCAGCCGCAGAACTTCCAGTAGAGCCATACGGCAGCCATCGTGCCGATAACACCGGAAACCAGCACCATCGTCTTCTTGGAAAGGCCGAAGATGTTGGACAGGCCCAGGCCGGCGGTGTACAGCGCATTGTCGTTGGTGGTCCAGATATTGAGGCCCAGCACCAGGACGGCCAGGTAGAAGAGATTCAGGTTGAGCATAACCTCGAAGATGTCGTTGCCGCCGGCATAGATGCTGGACACGGCGCCGAACAGGAACATGAGGCTGTTGCCGATGAAGAAAGCCGCCACCGTGGTCCAGAGGCCCACCTTGGCGTTCTTGGCAAAGCGGGTGAAGTTGGGCGTTGCCGTACCGCCGGAGACGAAACTGCCCACCACCAGGCCGGCACCCGCGATGACGCCCAGGTCCTTGGAGCCCTTGGCGAACTGCTCCACCAGGCCGGCGTCTCCGTTATGGATGGCCATCAGCATGGCAACGGTACCGAGGATAGCCACGGCCGGAACGGCGATGTAGCTGATGACGGTAAGGCTCTTGATGCCAAAGTAGGCACTGGCCGTCATGAGGACACCTGCTACGGCTACCAGCACATAACCCTGCCAGGGCATGGAGTCGGGCGTCACTTCCAGGCCCATCATCTCCTTGGCTACGGGAATGGCGAACATCGCAAGGCCCACGCCGAACCATCCGGTCTGGGTAAAGCTGATCATGGCGCTGGGAAGCCAGCTGCCCTTGGTGCCGAAGCTGCGGCGGGACAGCATGTCCAGGGAGAGGCCGCTCTCGGCGCCAATCCAGCCCAGGGCACCGGTATAGGCCGCCAGGATGAGGCCGCCCAGGATGAGGGCCCATACGAAGCCGCCCCAGTCCAGGCCGGCGGCCAGTTGCTGGCCCACCCACATGCTGGCGCTGAAGAAAGTGAATCCGAGCATGATCATGAACATGCTCAAGTTGCTTTTACGACCGCTTTTGTCCACCGCCGAGGTGGTGTAGTCGATGTCCGTTTTTTTGTTACTCATATTGCTTTAGGATAGAATTGATAGCTTGGATGCGCTGCGTGGCGATGTTCTCCAGGGAAAGGGCGCCGGCGTTCTCCAGCAGCTCCGTTTCGCTGGTCCAGAGCCGCTTCAGAGTCTCATCCATGAGATCCCGGAAGCCGGTGACCTTGAGCCACTCGGCATAGCTCAGCGGCTGCCCGTAGCCCAGCTTCTCCCCTACCAGTTTGACGGGATCGATGCGGTCGGCCCGGCCCCAGATGCCTTCCCAGTACTCCAGGGCCTCGTGGAAATGCACGGGAATCTCGTATCGGCGGGCGCCGCCGTCGTAGATGATGCACTTTTCCAGGATGGAGTAGGGATGTTCCATCACATAGCGGCGGAAATCCGGAGACACAATGCCTCCCTTCCAGCCAAAATCGATGTCGGGGACGTTGATGCCCGTAGCACCGGCATTCTCGTACACGCTGAAGATGCCTTCGTAGAAGAAGCACTCGAAGCCTTCGAACTCGGGGAAGATGGCGCGGATTTCGGCCGTTTTCTGTTCCATGAGGTCGATGGCGCGCGTTCCGCCGATGGTGAAGAAGATGATTTTCCGGATGCTGCCGCCACGCCGGCGGAAGCGGTCGATGACCTGGTCCAGGCACAGGCGAAGCGTGTCGCCGGTGGCGATGATGTCGCCGATGACAAGGGTGCAGTCCTTCTTGACTCTCAGTTTCTCGTATTTGATTTCTAGACCGGTGATGACGTGGTCTTCGATGATGCGTTCGCAGGAGACGAAGTGGATGTCCCGGACGCGGATGCCGTTACGGTGGCAGGCTTCTTCCAGGGGGTAATTGAGACCGCCGCGGAGGATGGTGAGAATATCAACATCGCCGCCCTGGCCTTGTGGAAACAAATGGCGAAGGGCGGCGACGGTAGGAGGGAGCATCGACAGATAGGAATCATAGCCGACGACTTCCGGAAAGGCCATCAGGCGGCGCGTGCCTGCATGGCTTATAATGAAATAGCGATTGCTGAACTGTCCGGAGAGCAGTTCGTACACACTTGTATCTTCCTGCAGGCCTACAAACTGAAGGCTTGCATCTATCATATGTTTGGACATAAAAAATCCCGATTAAGAGCTAACCGGGACACAAAATTAGAGAGAATCCGGGGAATTTGCAAAAATTTTTCGTGCCATCACGAGCAGGACGTATAACGCACTTTTCCCGGAAAAACGCGTTATACGTCCAGAACGCACCAGGG
>JAEEGK010030414.1_pt1 | contig 10702 bp, 5 predicted proteins | sample 8958771 | NCBI WGS metagenome assembly JAEEGK01 (sample SAMN16246547, study PRJNA631951) | gut metagenome | biome: gut microbiome; feature: rumen; material: SC-attached | host: Bos | place: Iran: Karaj | collected 2018-10 | reverse complement strand
AAAACGAGGATCAAGCCTACCGACTGACCATTAACCGCAACTTCATCCGCATGGAGGCCACCACCTCGGCAGGACTGTTTTACGCCACCCAAAGCCTGAAACAGCTTTACCGCTACGCCTTCCTAAATAGTACCGACGGTAACATCGCCCTGCCCTGCATGACCATCACCGACTGGCCCAATTTCAAACTACGCGCTTGGCAGGACGACATCAGTCGTGGTCCCATAGTCAAAATGGAGTATTTGAAACGGCTCATTCCGCAACTTGCTGAATGTAAGCTCAATGCATTTTCATTATACACCGAACACACCTTCAAGACGAAATGTCATCCCGACCTCGCCCCCACCGATGCCTTCACCGCCGAGGAAATCAAAGAATTGGAAGATTTTTGCAAGCCCTATCATATCCAAATCATTGGAAACCAACAATGTTTCGGACATTTCGAGGAAATCCTCTGTAATCCATTCTACAGCGATTTGGCCGACACAAAATGGAACCTCAACCCCGCCAAGGAAGAGACTTACAGATTCCTCGAGGACCACTTGAAAGAAGTCGCAAAAGCCTATAAATCACCCTATTTCAACATCAACTGTGATGAAACGGAATGTCTTGGACAAGGGTATGCCAAAGCGTATGTGGATTCTGTTGGAGCGGAAACTGTCTACTACCAACACCTCAACCGCGTCAATCGGATGCTGCGCCCTTACCGCAAGCGCGTGATGATGTGGGGCGACATCGCCGACAAGCATCCCGAAATCCTTGAAAATCTGGACAAAGACCTCTTCCTCATCGCGTGGACCTACGTGGGCAAGGACGATTTCAACGACTTCCTGAAACCTTACGTTGCATCGGGGCACAAGTTCTTCGTAGCGCCGGGCGTAAGCCTTTCCGAACGGGTTTGGCCAAAACACTACGAATTCAGATCCAACATTCCCCATCTCTGTCGCGACGGCTATAAAAACGGTGCTATCGGAGTCATCAACACATGCTGGGACGACTATGGAGAATCATTGACCAATTGCGCCTTATATGGTTTGGTTTTGGGTGCCGAGATGAGCTGGAACGCTGTTTCCACCAACGACCGCGGGACCGAAGCTAACTTCACAAGCCATCTCCTTGGAAGCACCTCCGATAACATCTGCCAGCACCTCGATGAGGTTTCAGAATGGACGAAGATCGATGGCATCGGCAAGTTCAGTGCCATGACCGAACCCATGATTCCTTTCTACCCTGCCCTCGTCGGCGATTCCGTTGAAGCCTTGAACGTCGAGGCGTTTGACGCATTGATAGAGTTAGGAAAGACTTTGGAAAACGACAAGAAATCGGTCAAGACTAACGCTGACATTTTCGACAACGCCCTCTATGCCGTGCACCGCATGAAATGGTGCGCTGAACGCAACATCGTCCGTTGTCAACTCTACCGCACCTACAACGATGCAAGCGAAGCCAATATCGCCGAAAGCAAGAGGATAATCCACGCCCTGACAGCCAGGTTGCACGACCTGAAAAACGAGTATGTCAAAGTGTGGAACATCGAGAGTCGCCCTTATTGGCTGGATGTCAACATGAAGAAATATGACGATGTGGCGCGTGAACTACAACAGCTTGAATATCTTCCCTTTATCGAGCCCATGACCGATGCCGAGGCGCATGTTGCCATCGACTTGAGCACTTTATTTGTCGACGACAAGGAAATCCACTATACCTTGGACGGCAAGGAGGTGACCCAAAGCGACCCTATTTACGAAAACCCCATTCACTTGACCCATTCCACCCTCGTCAAGGCGGCTTGTTTCAATGAAGTGGGCGAAGCCATCTGTGCCGAGCGTTATATGCTGTGCCACAAGGCGATGGGCAAGTTGAAGCAACTCAACAGTCCAGCGGGCGACTATCGACCCGAATACTCAGGCGGCGGTGACGGTGCCTTGGTGGACGGCATCATGGGCGGCAACGATTACAAAGACGGCCATTGGCAAGGTTTCTATGGTACCGATGCCGACCTTGAAATCGACCTCGGCAAGTGGAGCAAAGTCAACACCATCGACATCGGTTTTTTGGTCAATGCCCACGACTGGATTTTGCGTCCCAATGTAGTGGAAATTTACGGATCCTACAACGGGAAAGACTACACCCTGCGCGGTACCTTCCCCATTACCACCGAGGTGACCCGCGAGGGCAATTTCGTTTTCCGCGAAAAATTCGAAATCCCCATCTCGACACGTCTTTTGCGCATCGTGGTGAAAAACCCCGGCAAGTTGCCCGAAGGCTTACCTGGAGCGGGATATGATTCTTGGATCTTTATGGATGAAATAGTGATAGAGTAAGAAACCGGCAACCTGCAAACCAAAATCATTCTCTGGCAAAGAAAGATTTCACAGAAAATCATTCTCTCACAATGAACAATTTTTGAGCAAATTGCTCTCTGAAAAAGAATAGTTTTATCTCTTTTACTGCCGATAACCTAGCCGTCCTCCCGCTTCAAGGTTTTCCCAAGGAGAGAGGGCGGGTACTTTCAGCAACTATAACATGCTCATTAAAAACAATACCCGGCAGTTTGATTGCTCAGGGACTGTCGGGACTTAACGATGCAAAAATACGAACTTTTTATGAAAGCGCATGTAATTATCAAGAAAAAATCAAATTTTCATAACTTTGTCACTCACCACAACCACATGATTCACTCCATACAGCAAAGAATCGGCATCAATATTCATCCATTGAAAAAGTTGCATTATACGCGTATAGCAAAACATAACGCTCTGTGTATCAATATTTCCATTGTCACCAAAACAAATTGGTTCATGATGAGCAATCCTATTGCGCATATTGTTGATGACATCCAATGCGTTAAAAATGAAAGCATTATCATATTGGGCCTGCGGCGTGGATGTAGGCTTGTTCGGAAAAATGTTTAGCAAACATCGACCCGACAATCTGTATTGCACATTATTAAACATAAATTTCCATACTCCAAACTCCATCTCGGCCAACAATTTGGTAGGACTATATCTATGGCATCGAACCAATCCTTCATACGCCTTCTTGATGATTTTCCGTGTACCTTCCACTCGGGGATCCGTATCAAATCGGCCTCCTGGCAACACGAAATCGCGAAGCCAATCGTTTCCGAAATTCGCCTTCATCTCCTTATTAATCTTGTTCCTCAAGGACACCTCAAAACAACTGATTATCGCATACATTTCCTGTGAAAGTTTTATATTGTATCGATACAGTGTCATCGCTCGCTTGGTGTCATTGGTACAAGCCGAAACATAACGGTGCATCCTATCTGGAGAAATTGCATCCTCAAATTCGCTGTATTTCATCTCTGTACAGTTTATATCACTGCAAAATTAAACAAAACCGCCAACATTACCACACTTTTTGAAAAACGACCACAAAAATCCGCCCTCCCGCGCCAAGGTTTCACCAAAGAACGGGAGGGCGACTGCACGATTGGCTGGTAGAGACGCGCCATGGCACGTCTCTACACACATGCTAAATAATACTATGTGTTATTTCGCAGAACAAACAGGTCGGACAGAAAAACCTTGACAGCGGTTTCCATAGCAGAATACGTTGTAGTCACCCATATAGTATGTACTCGGATTGAACCCAAAGCTCTCCGCATCGTCTGGGTAATTCATGTCGAGCGAACTCGTCCGATAGTAGCCTCTACTGCCAGCGTAATTGAGGCCGTTTCCATAGCGGCAGCCTGCGGCTGGTATGAAGATACTATTGCCATTCGCAGCGGTGAATAATCGGCCGTTCACACCGTTTTGGGTCGTCCATGTGCATGTGGTGTTATTCATTAGTTCTCTCCAATCTGCTTCGGTAGGCATCCTCCATCCTGTTCCCCAGTTAGCTGTGGCAGCATCATCACTCGATTCCAAGGTTGTCAGATTATCGGTAAAACCATTGTAACCATAGTTAGAATTGTAACAATACTTGGTGATTGTGGTGTGGCTACCATAGCTATAATTGTAAGTGCTCCATTCATAGTAGTTTTTTGGTTGCGTCTCGCCCCAAGCAAAGTAGTTGCCGTAACCTTCTGGTGTGTCAGCACCCACATTACAAGTGGCCCATAAAGTGCCGCTTGGCAAGCCAAGGTCAACGTAGTCGTGGCCGTTGTGAGAACCACCACCGCCACCGCCATTTTCAGAGAAATTCGCCACCAAAGTCCTGTTGCTGTTCACCGTGAAGGTATAGTTGGCCTCGGTGGAAACGACATCGCTGCCCTCCATCCAGCAGACAAAGGTGTAGCCAGTGATGGCCGTGGCCGTCACCGTGCAGGATTGGCCTTGGTTGTAAGTGCCGTCCCCCGATGTCAAGCCACTATTAACAGGATAAGTCATGGTTGTGATGGTGAAGGTTGAGCTGTTGGGCAGTGTGGTGAAGCTCACCACTTCACCGTAAACCACTTCATTCCCTTCAGCATACGAATAGGCCCTGACATAATAGGGGGTTTCCGGCAAAAGGTCGGTAAAGGTGTAACTGTAGTTGAGCAATTCCGTGCCATTATACTGAACAACCTCGTTTTCACTGTTCACGGTCAAACCATTCGGTGACTCGCCAAGCACGAAACCGCGCCCAAATTCGACAGGCTGAATTGGGTCTGGGAAGACGACGGAACCCGTCACCGTGGCCGTTGTCCTACCGATGTTGGCTGGTAATACCTCATGGGTGGTCACGGTGGGACGGTTGCCCGTATTAAAACTTACAGTATGGCCATAACCCACCATCTCCAACCAGTTCTTTGCATAAGCCCGGGCATAGTATACAGTGTTAGGCTGTAGGTCTAAAGTGCAAGTAAACGCGCCTGTTCCCGTGCCTTCGGCAGGCACATAAAGGTCGTTTAATGTGGGGTTGTACGAGGTGCCGTAGCAGATGCCGCGCTCTGCAATACTATATGTTCCTGCATTGACCAACGTTCCTGTCACCATGGCCTGCGTGCTTGAAAGGACTTCGTAGGAGTCGGTGGTCAATGTCGGCAAGACTACAGGTTCGTTGTTGTATTCCGCCTCCACAGTAAACGCGAAGGAATCAAACAGATACCATGATGCTAACGTTCCCAAACCATTGCCAACATATTCTATTGCTGCCCTTGCCGAACTCGATACGATTTTTTCCAAAATTTTGTCCACATTGTATTTTGGGTTGATGTATTGCCGAAAAGCTTCCGTAGCGAATAAGTCTACTGCCCAACCAAGCAAGGCATTCGCCGCCGTCGTGAAGTTCTCGGGATGTCCAACCACTCCAGCAATGGTTGCGCACAGTTCCTGGTCGGCGAGCAGGCTCGTGAAGAACTCGGAATAACCTCTTTGTGTCAAGATGGCATCAAGTACTATGCCCACTGGCTGCATGATGAAATACACAACGTTTACGACAGCCGTCGGACGGTCGTCTTTCGGCGAATACATAAGCAAGGCATTCTCGTTGCTGCCTAACTCAAAGGTTATGTTCTGTAGTTTTGCCTTGTCCCAAGTCATATCGTCAAACCAGAAATCATCTTCGGTGATCAGGCGCCAGGTGTCAACGAAATAATCCTTCAGTCCGCCCAACGACGTGAATGTTCCCATGAACTTGCCCACATTCATGGGCGGGATAAAGTAAGGGGTGCGTCCGCCCGTGGGATGGGCCTGTCCATCTACGATGCTACCTTTGTTCATCCCAATGAAAACGCCGTTGTCGCTGTATCCGGTAAGGTTCAAAGTCCAAGTATTTGAAGACTCATTAAAGTTCGCACTTTCAATGTCGAGTCGGATGCCACTGTATCTGCCGTTGTTTTGGATTTGAGGCTGTTCGAGACGCAAAGTCCCGTCCTTTTTCAGCACGATGTGACCCATGTTGCCTCCCGAATTCGAGGATTGCATTTCAAGGAACGGCGCCAGCAATTCATCCCTCAGATAGTTCCATACCGTGTTTAATTCGTCGCCGATGTCTACAGCCCTCAAATATCCGTTCTGGTTGACCGACTGCGCAATGGCGGTCTCCAATGCTTGTACGCAGTCGAGGTCATAAAGGACATCCTTAATGGATTGGAATGTTTCATCCTTGGCTTGGTTCAATCCAAACGGAATCATGGTGAGGGCATAATACAGCGCGGTCTCCTTTGCGTTCAAGACATAGCTCTGCAACTGGTTTTCCCCTTTGGCAATGTCATAGTCAACCGAAAGGACGGACATGTAGATGATTTCATTGTTTGTCGCGTTTTTTGCGGTCAGCATCTTACTGTAACCGATGAAGAAATCGCCGTTCTCGTCGGGCATGGCATCCTCACCAAGATTCGTCACAATGATGTCCGCACCAGTCATGCCTGTAGGTATCTCCACGTTGCCGTCAAACTCCACGTCAATCAGGATTTCGTTGAAAACTTTTACATTATTGCGTTCCACAAAAGCAACATCAGAATCGGTCTCCTTAGTGGCCAGCACCTCGTCTCCGTCAAGCACTTCCATTGTGAAACCATTGGCCAAAGTGCCAGGAGGCAGCATAACGAAGAAGGTCTTGGCCGCCGTGGTCAAGGTCACGTTACAGTGAAGGGTAATGATGTTCGTTCCTTGGTTATTCGAGGCTTCGGTCAGCGTGGGTTCGTTGGAGGCGCAGTTGCTCACTTCGTAGGTGCCCCACAACTTTTCAGCCGTGTTCTTCGAGGTGATGCGCACCGCGCTCACACGCGCTCCAACACCTTTCAGCCGGATGCCCAAGCCGCCGCACAAATTCTTGAATTGCAAGTTCTTGTCATCGGAGCAGGCCACCATCGGATTGGCACCATTTGCAAAAGTACCAGATTCGCCAATGGTTTGGATGGCAGGAAGGTTGTAGGTTACCTTGTCGTTCTCAATGATTGCATCCGAGGGATAGGCTGCAATAAAGGGGCCAACTGTGTTGAACTCATCCGTAGTGCCAAAGCCTCCTTCAGTTGTGCCTTCGCCCGACTGCAATGTGAAGACCGCAGTTTCGTTGTTGTCGTTGGCAATGACAATCCGGTCGCCAGCCATCCAGTTGATTTGTCCATTGTTAGGGTCAAGGCTTGTCCTGCCACCATGATGCTCAATAGTGGCCGTGAACTGAGCCACACCCTGACTTTCCTTTTGCTTGTTGCACGCAGCAAGCACAGTCAAGCCTGCTAATGCGATAAGAAGAAAATGTTTTCTCATAAGTCAAAAGTTTTACGGCCAATTGACATTGGTCATGTTCATATTTTCAGTACCACCTTGTGTGCCGTCCTCTGCCGAAGCGCACAGAATGCTTTGTGTTTCTAACAATATGACCTCCGCTTTGGGAACCTCATAGCCTTGTCTTTTCAGGTTTTTCTCAAAATGCTCTTTCATTTGATTATTGTTTTAATTAGTTATTATATAATAAATTACAATTACTCCATCAAACAAAAGAAGCGTGCGCTGTGTTATATCACATCGTACTTGAAGGTCGTCGGATTACCTATAATTAAGAATGTAATAACAGCCACACGCTATACAACGTGAAGCCGTTATCCAACCTCCTTAATTATTAGACTTGAAAATTTCCGACGTTCTCAAGTACAAGGAAGCATAACGCTTCTAATATTCAATATGTTATGAATGGTTGCTGAGTACATCGATGCACTGGCGAACCAATTCATGGGCAAAAATAAGAAAAAATAAGTTTGGTGAAAGCATTTGGAGAGAAATTTGTATAAATTTCAATACCTTTGCAAAATAAAACACTGCTGAAATGAAACGACAATCCTTTTTTGCCTTGCTGTTTTGCTTCTTCCTGATACAAACACAAGCCCAAATCTTCAAGATGGAAGACGATTTTACTTTGACCTTCATCGACAAGACGCATTACGTCTCTGCCGCCATGCAACTTGAAGACTACCTCCCGCTTATCGAAGGCAAGCGAGTAGGCATAGTCGGCAACCAAACGAGCATCATAGGCGAGACGCATTTGGTGGACACCTTGCTTTCATTAGGCATCGACATTCGGAAAATCTATACGCCCGAACATGGTTTCCGTGGTACCGCCGACGCTGGTGCAAAGGTGAACAGTAGCAAAGACGAGAAGACAGGCCTACCCATCGTTTCACTTTACGGCAAAAACAAGAAACCCACGTCCGAAATGCTCCAAGGCATCGAAGTCATCCTTTTTGATTTGCAAGACGTTGGCGTGCGTTTCTATACCTATATCTCCACCATGACCTACGTGATGGAAGCCGCTGCCGAAAACAACATACCCGTCATAGTCCTCGACCGTCCCAACCCGAATGGTTTTTATGTGGACGGCCCTGTATTGAAACCAGAGAACAAGTCTTTCGTAGGAATGCACCAAGTACCTGTAGTCTATGGCATGACTATAGGCGAATATGCCAAGATGGTGAACGGTGAAGGATGGCTGAAAAACGGCATTCACTGTGATCTCACTGTGATACCTATTAATAAATACAACCGTAACGCCATCTACGAACTGCCCGTGAAGCCTTCGCCCAACTTGCCCAACTGGGAATCGGTGTACCTCTACCCCACTTTGTGCTTCTTCGAGGGCAGCATAGTCAGCGTGGGTCGTGGTACGGAAAAGCCTTTCCAGATTTATGGTCATCCCGACATGCGAGGCAGCTATACCTTCACGCCCAAAAGTACCGGTGGTGCATCCAAGCCTTTATTGGAAGGCCAACGTTGCCGTGGGGAGAACCTCGTGGAATTCGCCCAAGATTACCTTCATAATGAGAATGAGCTCCATATTGAGTGGATCATCGAGTCGTATCAGCAGCTGAAAGACAAAGGATTCTTCAAAGATTACTTCCGTCTGCTCTCAGGCAACAATCAACTGCGACGCGACATTGAAAACGGAAAAACCGCTGATGAAATCCGCGCTTCATGGAAAAACGAACTTGAAAGATTCAAGGCAGTTCGGGCGAAGTATTTAATATACTAATAGTTAGTCTCCTATGTCATTCCCGCGTAGACCTGTGCGAAAGCATGGAATCTATAGGAGACGACTTGTAGTTCTAAACTCTAATATGACGGTTCTTAAAGCCATAGATTCCAGCCCCCTGCAATTCTCCACACGGAATGACATGTCTTTAAGAACCTTGCCAAAACAGATCAAAAGCTAATACCAATTAGCCGAAAACTACTTCAAACAAATTAACAAACTCTTGATAAGCAAGTGTCTCTTTCAATTCTGACAAGGCTTCTGCCAAAGAGCGGTAGTACCATTCCACGTCAGTTTTGCCCTTTGGAGCATGGAATAGTTTCCATACCTCATCACCAACCTTACGATAATCCCAAGCAATACCACGCATGTTGGAGAGCTTGTCGCCAAGAGCCACCACCTTGCTGTCGTAAGGTGCGTTAGCTAGTTGATTAAGCTGTGCATTTTTTTTCTCACGCCAGGTTAAACTCTCGTCCGAAGGTGCAGTTTCATGCTGGACGAGTTCTGCTACCCTATTGCCAAACTGTTCTCGGATTTGTTCGATGGTCACTTCTGTATCTTCAACGGTGTCATGTAAAATGGCAGCGGCCAACATTTCCTGATCATTCGTAATGGTGGATACAATGCTAGCAGCTTCCATGGGATGAATGATGTAAGGGTAGCTTTTGCCACGGCGTTCGGTACCCTGATGTGCTTCGACGGCAAATTTCACTGCCTTGTCGAAGAATGTGGTTTCCAATGGGTTGTTCATAGTAATATGATAATGCCTTAAATAATGCTTTTTAGTTCACGCAGGACGCAGGCCCTTCGACAGACTCAGGGACCGCTATATGACGTAGTTTTGTTACTTAAACTAAATTGATTTTTTGGGCTTGCTCAAAGATGCGCTTGGCGCGTTGCTGATGGTAGTCGTTTTCGCCATAGAGCGCGTCAAAGAGGCGTACCAAACCGGCCTCGCCATAACCCTTCTTGAGGATGAAAACAATGCAAAGGTTGAGGACGGCCACTGAATAAGTCACGATGTCCAGCCCTGTGCCTGCCAACTGCAGCAGCGCCAACTGATAGGCACTTTCGCTATAATCGTTGCACATTCTGACGATGTCACCAATGGTTTTCATATTCATGTGCAGCAGTATTTTGTAATATGGCATGAGGTTGTCCTCATATACCTCTCCTTGGTTAATGGCTGCGATTTTGTCGGCAAGTTTCTTGAAAGGTTTCAGTTTGAGGAAGCTGCGGAAGGTGTCGCCATTGAGTGGCACTTCATCGAAGTTGCCGTTGGTCACCATCGACTGAACCGTTCGACGGTAGCCGTTGATTTCCTTTCGGATATGGCAGAACTGCTCGTCGGCCAGTTCCAACATTCCAGCAAGACGGGTCATATTGCGTTGGTATTCAACGGGGATTTCCACATCGCTTTTGTAACCAATGTCGTGGTACATGTTGGCCCAAACATGCTGCAAAGTGCTCCGCATCTGCAACTCAAAACGTATCTGGTTGAGTAGGGGAGTTTCAGGGTCATTATACAAAGTCTTCGGAATGCGACATACATAATGGAGCGACAAATAACCGAAACGGTCGATTTCTAGCATTTTGCGTTTGTCGACTGAGTTGTCCCAGTCGATTTCAAACAGTTTTTCGGCCAATGCGGAGATGATGTCGACTTCATCGCTATAGAAAGTGATGATACGGGCACCGACAACATCGGTGATGTCATCCAAAGAGTGGTATTTATAGCCTTTCAGTTCCAATTTACCTTCAAGGCTTTGCTCTGTCTTGACCCGTG
>JAEEGK010030412.1_pt1 | contig 10703 bp, 7 predicted proteins | sample 8958771 | NCBI WGS metagenome assembly JAEEGK01 (sample SAMN16246547, study PRJNA631951) | gut metagenome | biome: gut microbiome; feature: rumen; material: SC-attached | host: Bos | place: Iran: Karaj | collected 2018-10 | reverse complement strand
CAAGATTGAGGAGGACAAATATGGTGAGCCGGTTACTCCTCATCTGAACTGGAAGAAACCTTTGCCTCGCAAACCCAATGAGGATGAGCAGCGTGCCTTTGAGAGTCTTTACACTTATAACCCCGTGACGGGTGAAAAGATGATTGACTGGCGTCAGTTGAACTATCGTTATGAGATTTATGATTATACGGAGGCAGCCAAGCGTAAATATCGCATAAATCCGCAAGAGCGTATCCTCAATACAGATCTCCGTGCCAATGCCAATGATCAGATCTGGATATCCAAGGACACCGCCTATATTGATGATGAGGGAAAGATAGTCCGCCAGACCATCAACCGCCAGTATACAGGACCTTGGGATTTCCTGAATACCTATATCGTGAATGTCTATCCCGACACAACGTGTTGGGTCAACGACTTCCCCAATGCTGAGAACGAGGGCTATATGCGTTACTATTTCTCCAGTGCTTCTTATAATGACTATCCAGTAGTGGGTGTTACATGGGAGCAGGCAAACGCCTTCTGTGCCTGGCGTACAGAGTACCTGCTGAAAGGCTTGGGTGGTGCTGCCCGTTACGTACAGCGTTATCGTCTCCCGACAGAGGCGGAATGGGAGTATGCTGCCCGTGGCAAAGACCAAAATGAGTTCCCTTGGGAGAACCAGGACGTGGCTTCTGGTAACGGTTGTTTCTATGCTAATTTCAAGCCTGATAAGGGAAACTATACCAAAGACGGCAACTTGATTACCAGCAGAGTCGGTATCTATTCCTCGAATACAAACGGTCTGTATGACATGGCTGGTAACGTCGCAGAATGGACCAGTACCATCTTTACGGAAGCAGGTGTGGAGTCGATGAACGATATCAATCCACAGTTGAAGTATAATGCCGCCCTGGAAGATCCCTATCGCCTGAAGAAGAAGAGTGTGAGAGGTGGTTCTTGGAAAGACCCCGAGTCGTTTATCCGTTCTGCATGGCGTTCTTATGAGTATCAGAACCAACCACGCAGTTACATCGGATTCCGCTGTGTGCGTAGTATGGCAAATACTACCAGTGATAAGGTGAAGAGTAAGAATTCTAAACGTAGCAAAAAATGACAGTATATAGTAAACTGAATATGATTTATAAGTTACAGAAATGGATGGACAGCGTGCCTGGACAGACATTCCTGAACTATGCCTATAGTTGGGGCGCCTCTATCGTTATCTTGGGTACCCTGTTTAAACTGACCCATTTGCCTGGAGCCAATTTCTTCCTATATTTAGGTATGGGCACAGAGGTTATCGTGTTCTTCCTTTCCGCTTTTGACCGTCCTTTTGACAAGACGGCGGATGGTATGAATCTGGATATTCATCCAGATGTGGAAGGAGAGGCTGCTACTATCGTGAATGGAGAGCCAGAACCTCGTGCGGCTATCAGTGGTAGTGGTCCTGTCAGCAGCGGTACTGTCAGCGGTGGTGGTGGCACTGTCATTATCAATGGTGGTGGAGTGATAGGTGGTGGTGCCGTAGGCGCTACTAAGGGCAGCGATAATCTTGCGGCACAGGTCGACATGCCGACAGGAGGACAGCAGCGTGGTGCAGTGGCTTTGACTACTGGTGCTCCTGCAGGAGTCGCCGAGGCAACAGGAAATTATATCGATGAACTGAATGAATTGACAGAGGTACTCAAGAAGGTGAGCGAGCAGAGCAAGCGACTCACTGCTGACTCTGAGGAGATGGAGAACCTGAACCGTACACTGACAGGTATCAGCCGTGTCTATGAGATGCAATTGAAGAGTGCCAGCTCACAGATGGGTACCATCGATGAGATAAATGAGCAGACCCGTCATATGGCTCAGCAAATTGCAGAGTTGAACGCCATCTATGCTCGAATGATAGAGGCGATGTCTGTGCAGAACGTAAATAGACAATAAACATGGCAATCAAGAAACGCCCGGTATCTCCCCGCCAGAAGATGATCAACCTGATGTATGTCGTCCTTATGGCGTTGTTGGCATTGAACGTCTCGACAGAGGTGCTCAACGGTTTCTCCTTGGTAGAGGATAGCCTGAAGCGCACTACGCTCAATGCGACGATGGAGAATATCGCTATCTACGACGATTTTGCCGTGCAGATGAAGAAGAATCCTCAAAAGGTCAAACAATGGTATGACAAATCACAGAAGGTCAAGGAGATGAGTAATAATCTCTATAACCTGGCTGATGAGTTGAAACTCGCCATTGTGCAGGAAGCTGATGGTAAAGACGGTGATGTGCGTAATATCCGTAATAAGGAAGACCTTGAAGCTGCCACACAGGTAATGCTTGCCCCGGGTCGTGGTCGTGGCAAAGAACTGTATGACGCCATCAATGCATATCGTAACTCAATGTTAGGCATGGTTACAGACTATAAGCAGAAGAAAGTAATTGCCTCTAATCTCACGACGGAGATTCCAAAGGATGCCATGGCGATGGGTAAGAACTGGCAGGAATATATGTTTGAATCCATGCCCACAGTAGCTGCGGTAACCCTGTTGAGTAAATTACAGAATGACGTACGTTATGCGGAGGGTGCCGTCTTGCATACGTTGGTGTCTAATATTGACGTAAAGGATATTCGTGTGAATGCCCTAAATGCCTATGTGATTCCTAATGCGCAGACTGTGGTACGTGGCGACAAGTTCTCAGCTCGTATCGTGATGGCGGCAGTGGATACCACACAGGTTCCGCAGATATTCATTGGCGGTAAGGAGATGGATTTGCCAGGTGGACTATATGAGACTATTGCAGGGCGTACAGGTGACTTTACCTTGGAAGGTTATATACAGGTTGAGAATGGTAACGGCGAACTGATCAAACGCGAATTCTCACAGAAATATAGTGTGGTAGATCCCTCTGCTACAGTGAGTGCCGACCTGATGAACGTGCTCTACGCAGGATATAGCAACCCGTTGAGCATCAGTGTTCCTGGTGTTCCTGTGACGAAGATACAGGCATCAATGAGTGGAGGAACCCTTCAGCCTGTCGGTCCCGGTAAATATATTGCTCGTCCTTCCACTCCAGGGCAGAACGTCACTATCACAGTGACTTCTACCAATACAGGGCGTGCCCAACAGATGGGAACGTTCACGTTCCGTGTCCGTCGCTTGCCTGACCCAACTCCCTATATTGTCGTGAAAGACGAGAGCGGTGCTGACCGTTTCAAGGGAGGTGGTTTGTCGAAGGCGCAGTTGACAGCGGCAGATGGTATTGGTGCCGCCATCGATGATGGTATCCTCGACGTTCCTTTCCATGTACAGAGTTTCGAGACCGTGTTCTTTGACAATATGGGTAATGCTGTACCGATGGTTAGTGACGGTGCTCGCTTCTCTGCCCGTCAGAAGGAGACCTTCCGTAAGTTACAGCGTAACCGTCGTTTCTATATCTCAAGGGTGACGGCAACAGGTCCAGACGGATCGGCACGTAAGTTGAATGCGTCGATGGAAGTAATAGTGAAATAAAAAAGATTAGAAGATATGAAGAGAGTATTATTCTTTTTGATGATAACGCTGATGGCTGGTGCCGTTATGGCACAGCCAAAGGCTCGTCGCCAACAGCAGGCACAGAAACAGCAAGCACAGAAACAGCAGGTGACCACTCAGAATCAAGGTCTCAGCCAGCGTGCCCGCCTAATGTATCCCACTTCGTTGGATATGCCGGAGAATGTGGTATGGCGTCGTGACCTTTATCGTGAGATCAACCTAAATGACGAGGCGAACTCAGGGCTTTATTATCCTGTAGAGCCTATTGACAAGCAGATGAACCTCTTTACCTACATCTTCAAGTTGGCGTTGAATAACTATATTCCCGTCTATGAATACCGCTTGGACGGTAATGAGTCGTTTAGCGATTCATCGAAGGTGGCGATGAAGACCCTTCTTGACAACTATCATATCTTCTATGAGACACGAGATGGTAAGTTGCGGGTGGAGAATAGCGACATTCCTTCTGCCGAGGTGAAGATGTATTACCTCAAAGAGTCTGCCTATTACGATCAGTCGAATGCCCAGTTCCGTCGTAAGGTGATGGCGATTTGTCCTGTGATGATGCGTGAGGACGACTTTGGTGGCGAAGCTGCGAAATATCCTTTGTTCTGGGTAAAGTATACAGACTTGGAACCATTCCTGAGTCGACAGAGCGTACAGGCATCGAATCTCAATAACGCTGCTACGATGACGTTAGAGGATTACTTCACGATGAACAGCTATCAAGGTAAGATATATAAGGCTGGTAATAGGATGGGGCAAGCTGCCGCTCGTCCACAGTTTGGTGATTTCAACGCTGCCAGTGCAGACGCTGCTGCTAAGAAGGAGCAGGAGAAGATTGAGAAGGAGTTACTGGCTTTTGAGCGTGGCATGTTTGGACATACCCCACAGCGTGACTCTTTGGACTCTATCGCAAAAGTTCAACCAGAGAACGAGAAGGTCTCCAAGAAAAAGGCATCCCGTAACAGAAGTCGAAGCCGTAGTGTGAAAAGTAAGAAGAGCAAAGGTTCTTCTGAGGGAGGTTCCTCTTCATCCCCCCGTATTACCGTACGTCGTCAGCGTCACTAAAGAAAAATGTTAAAAAGTTTGTTAATTTGACGGAAATTGTTTATCTTTGCAGCAGGATAATTAATAGAAGGATTATATGAAAAAGATACTGACAATTATAGCTATTGCTTGCATTGCCTTCGCAATGCCTTCACAAGCACAGGTAAAGTTCGGTCTCAAGGGAGGCTTGAACCTGACGACGATATCTGTAGATAATATCAGTAATGCCATTTCCAATAAGTCTGGTTTCTATGTGGGACCTACGGTAAAGTTCACACTTCCTGTAGTAGGTTTGAGTATAGATGGTGCAGCCCTCTATGACCAGCGTAATGCAAAGATCAAGGATACAGACGAGACGATTAAATCACAGTCTATCCAAATTCCTGTCAATGTACGTTATGGTGTCGGCTTGAGCAGCGCGGTGAATGTATTCGCCTTTGCAGGTCCCCAGTTTGGTTTCAACATCGGTGACAAGAGTAAGTTGTTGGATCAGATGGGTAGCTGGTCACTGAAAAGCTGTAATATCAGTGGTAACGTTGGTATCGGTGCTACTGTATTCAGCAAGTTGCAAATCACAGCTAATTATAACTTCCAGTTGAGTAAGACAGGTGAAGTGGAGTATATCAAACCAGACGGTACCACAGGCACAGGTAAGATGAAGTTCAACTCCTGGCAACTGGGTCTGGGTTATTATTTCTAAAACGAGAAATCCTACTTCAAGATAGAAAGGCACTCTTGCTGAGGCAAAGGGTGCCTTTTTCCTTCAAAGACTTTTGCATCTGATGAGATACGCCGACCTGATATTACCATTGCCTTTGCAGGGCACCTTTACTTATGCACTGCCACTTGCCATGCAGTCGACAGTACAGGTGGGTATGCGTGTTCTGGTCCCTTTTGGACGTAACAAGACCTATCTGGGTATTGTGGCACGACTGCATGAAGTACAGCCGCAAGGGTATGAGGTCAAGAATGTGACTCAGTTGATGGATACAGAACCCATTGTCACTGCCCAGCAGTTGAAGCTATGGCAATGGATTGCCGATTACTATCTGGCTCCCATTGGTGAAGTCTATAAGGCGGCACTGCCAGCGGGACTGAAAGCGGAAGACGGCTATCATCCCAAAATGGAGACCTATATCCGACTGACACCTGCCTACCAAAACGAAGCGGCCTTACATGTCGCCTTGAACATCCTGGGACGTGCCCCCAAGCAATTGGAGGTTTTCATTGCCTATCTGGAATTGTCTGGATGGGACCAAATAGAGAGAGAAGATTGTAAGCTAAACGAAATCACCCGTGAGGAACTATTGAATGCCAGTCATGCCTCTGCCACTACGCTGCAGCAGCTAGAGAAGCGTGGCATGCTGGAGACCTATGAGGTGGAGGTAGGACGACTGAACCATGGGGGTGAGTATCATCCTGAATACATCAAGCAACTTAATATATCCCAGCAGCAAGCCTATAACCAGATTCTGATGTCGATGATGCGGAAGCCCGTCACCTTGTTGCATGGTGTGACGAGCAGTGGTAAGACGGAGATATATATCCATCTGATTCAGCAGGCATTGGAACGTAAGGAACAGGTGCTCTATCTCTTACCGGAGATAGCTCTGACGGTTCAGATCATGCAACGCCTGCAACGAATATTCGGCAACCGTCTGGGAATTTATCATTCGAAATATTCGGATGCGGAACGGGTGGAGATATGGCAGAAACAACTCTCGAAGAATCCCTATGATGTCATCCTTGGTGCTCGTTCTGCAGTATTCCTGCCTTTCCAAAAACTGGGACTCGTTATTGTTGACGAGGAACATGAGACATCGTATAAACAACAAGACCCCGCTCCTCGTTATCATGCCCGTTCTGCCGCTATCATGCTGGCACAGATGTATAAGGCTCGTACCCTGTTAGGTACTGCAACGCCCTCCATGGAGAGTTATCATAATGCTAAGACAGGGAAGTATGGGCTGGTAGAGTTGAAGGAGCGTTATCAAGGTATCGAACTACCGGAGATACAGGTAGTGGATATTGCGGACCTCCAGCATCGGAAGATGATGGCGGGTCCCTTCTCCCCTTTATTATTAAATAAGGTACGTGAGGCATTGGAGCGTGGGGAACAGGCAATCCTCTTCCAGAACCGACGTGGCTTCGCTCCCATGATAGAGTGTAAGCAATGCGGGTGGGTGCCCCATTGTCAGCACTGTGATGTATCACTGACGTATCATCTGCAGATGAACCAGTTGACGTGTCACTATTGTGGTTATACGTATCGGATACCCACCGAGTGTCCATGTTGTGGATCCACGGAGTTAAAGACACGTGGCTATGGCACGGAGAAGATAGAGGAACAGGTAAGGGAGGTGTTCCCAGAGGCGCGAGTGGCACGTATGGACTTAGATACTACACGTACCCGTAATGCCTATGAGCGCATCATCACCGACTTCGGGGCAGGGCGCACGAATATCCTGATAGGGACACAGATGATCTCAAAGGGTCTGGACTTCGACAAGGTCAGTGTGGTAGGTATCCTCAATGCCGACTCGATGCTGAACTATCCCGACTTCCGTGCCTACGAGCATGCTTTTATGATGATGGCACAGGTCAGTGGTCGTGCTGGTCGTAAAGGGAAGCGCGGACTGGTTATCCTGCAGACCAAGAGCAAGGAGGTGCCTGTCATCCAACAGGTTGTGCGTAACGACTATCTCGCCCTTTATAAAGACCTCATCACTGAGCGTCAGGCATTCCACTATCCACCTTACTACCACTTGGTGTATGTTTTCTTGAAACATCGTTATGACGAGGTGGTGAACACAGCAAGTATTGAACTAGGTTCTCGTCTGCGCCAGTGGTTCGCCGGTCGTGTCCTTGGTCCAGACAAACCAGCTGTGGCAAAAGTGAAGTCCCAGAACATCCGTAAACTCGTCCTCAAACTGGAGAACGGCATTGACATGAAACGAGTCCGTGAGTATCTGCTGATGGCACAGTCCCAGATGCTCTCCGACAAGCGTTATAACTCCCTCCAGATCTACTACGATGTCGATCCGTTGTAATTATGATAGGTTCTCAAAAGTTTTCAATGTATGGATGCACACAAAAGAGAACCCTTTTTCTTGCACACTAACGATATTTGTCTTACCTTTGCACATGAGAATTAAAAACCTTGATCTCTAACATTATTAATTATTAATAGAACAATGAAGAAATTATTTTTCCTGAGTGTGATGCTGACAGCAGCGATGGCTGCAAGTGCTCAAATGAAGATCGCCCCCAAGATGCAGAAGGGGCTGTCTAAAGTGTATAACGTAGTGGCAACCACGAATATCCCTGGTCAGAAGGAGGTGAATATCACCACAGACATGAAGTATACGGTGACCGAGGCGAGTGCTAACGGCTATGTGGTGGATGTGTTGACGACTACGTTTACTTCTGATGCCACCTCTGACAATATCGCAGGTCAGTTGTTGAGTGGTGCCGCAGAGTTGCTGAAGGGCTTGAATGTCCGTGTTGCCACCAACAAGGACGGTCGTGCAGAGAAGATTGTCAATTATGCGGAGCTGAGGCCGAAGATGGACGATATGTGTGACAAACTGATTGAGAAGATGTACCAGGCTATTCCGCAAATGTCCCAGCTTGTCCCCAAAGAGCCGTTGCGTCAGCAGATGATGGAGAGCCTGACAGAGGAGAAGTTGCTCAAGAGTATGCAGAACGCCACCAGTGTGATGACCTTGAACGGCAAGACAGTCATGACGGGAGCCCAGGAGGAGTATGTCAATGAGCAGGGTATGAAGATGAAACGTCTGTATTTTGTCAATGGAAAGAATATTGTGACGAACTCATCCATGAACATGAGTAAGGATGAGCTTAAAGCACTTCTCATTGCCCAGGTCGAGAAGTTGGCACCAGCCCAGGCAGATATGATTAAGCAGAACATCGACACAGTGATTGAAAGCGGGATGCTGAAGATGGATATGAAGGAGACGGCTACCTACGACTTGCTTGATGATGGCTGGGTGAAGTCTGTCACTGTCGACACCACGACGGATACGATGGGACAGACGGCAAAGTCACATACTGTCATTACTTGTAAGTAAGTTACATCTTCGATACCTCCCATGGGTTATTCCGATGCTTCCTTTGAGTGATGGCAGGCATCGTTATGGGAGGATACAAGGCATTCCGAAGAGGTATGCCAGGCATTTCCATGCCTGACGGGAAAACAACTGAATCATATTTATAGAATTTACAAAATTAATTGTAGAATTTACAAAAAGAACGTGAGCTCGGTTGGGAAATAACGGTTATCCCGAAAAAAATGCTAATTTTGCAGGGATTTTTCATCAAGAAGGAATATGTACGGCAACCAAGGACAATTGGACATGTATTTTATGATGCTTTATGGCGGCGTCGCAATGATGGCTATCATGTCGTGTGTATATCTTCTCCTCAGACCTGTTAACGTTATTGTGACGAATGTCCAGTCTCCACGTGAGCTGAGACTGTGGGCGGCAGCATTCCTTGCCACCATGGCAGGGAGTCATGTCTGGTGGATATTGTTGGGACAGGTATGGCTGACCGATGACCAGCTCGTCCGCATCCTTATATTGATTGCCCTCGACAACATGACGCTGGTACCACTCATCATGGCAACTCTGTTGCGACTGTTGCAGGACCGCCGTCGTCCCCTTTGGCTCTTCTTCGCCTCAGTCCTTCCAACGGCAGTCTTGGTGATAATAGGTGTCACGACACGCCAACGAGTCATCGAATGGGTAATGCAAGGCTATGTTTTCGTCGTAGGTGTCATCTTTTTCGTCTATATGGTCGTGGCGGTTAGACAATATGGACGATGGCTGAAAGACAATTTCGCCGATTTGGAACATAAAGAGGTATGGCAGAGCCTGTTGGCACCGTTATGCCTGCTACCCGTCTTCTATCTCTATGTCTATCATGGAGGTGAGCTCTATCGGGAATATCTTACGCAGTTTGTGTCCATCATTATCATCATCTATATCGTCTGGCGTGTCGAGACGCTCCAGACTCTTGAGATAACCGATGCAGACGATAAAGATGACAGAGACGACGGCAACGTGGTGCCACCGACGGAGATAGTGGAATCGGAAGTCAGCAACATTGATATGAGTGCACATCAGAAAATGGACAAACTGCTGCGTGAGTATTGTGAGAAGAAACAGCTCTACCGGCAACACGATATGACGCTACAGCAGTTGGCTACTGCTATTGGTACGAACCGTACTTATCTAGGTACTTACTTTGCCGAACGCGGTGAAACCTATAACGCCTATATCAACCGTCTGCGTATCGAGCACTTTACGCAGCTCTACCGGCAGAAGCTTTCCAATGGTGATACAGCGACAGCTAAGGAGTTAGCCGTAGAGAGTGGCTACCACAGTTACAGTACCTTTGGTGTCGCATTCAAACAATACATGGGAATGCCCGTAACACAATGGATCAAGAGTATTAACGAAGAAAATTCAATTGATAATAATGAATCCAGGTAAAAAGATTATCCAACCACCATATCTGAAAGCTGGTGACAAGGTGGCTCTTGTCGCCCCTGCATATTGGGTGGCACATGAAGCATTGATACAAGCTTCGGAGGTCTTCAGAGGCTGGGGGCTCTGTCCTGTTATCGGAGAACGTACTAATAGTTTGAATGTCGATGCTTATTCAGGAACAGCAGATGAAAGAGCTGCCGACTTGGAGTGGGCGTTCGAGGATGACGATATCAAGGCGATCTTTTGCTCACGTGGAGGCTATGGCTCTATTCACCTGTTGAAACGTCTCTCCAAAGAATGTATCCAGCAACATCCTAAATGGCTAATGGGGCATGGCGACATCACTGTGCTGTTGAATTTGATGGTCGCAGCAGGAGTCATGTGTGTCCATGGACCGATGGCGTTTCAGATTGCCGCAGAACAGGAGCCTTCTGTCTCTGTTGCGCGTAATATCCTTTTCGGCACGTTGCCGAGATATGAGATTCCTTCCAATCCCTACAACCGATGTGGCCATGCTGAGGGTATCCTGGTAGGAGGAAACCTCTCCAGTTACTCACCCATAGCAGGCACCGAGTATCATGTCTCTCCCAAGCGGGACATCATCTTGTTTGTGGAAGAGGTGGAGGAGGCGTTACATGCC
>JAEEGK010030410.1_pt1 | contig 10703 bp, 4 predicted proteins | sample 8958771 | NCBI WGS metagenome assembly JAEEGK01 (sample SAMN16246547, study PRJNA631951) | gut metagenome | biome: gut microbiome; feature: rumen; material: SC-attached | host: Bos | place: Iran: Karaj | collected 2018-10 | reverse complement strand
TTGGGCCCAATCCCCAATCCCCAATCCCCAATCCCCAATCCCCAATCCCCATTTTAAAAAATTAATAAATTATTAAATTTTTTATAATATTAATTAACAAAGTAACTATTTAAAAATATTTAAATAATTATATATATAAATATATAAATATTATATACATTAATAATAATAATAAATAATATATACACTATATTATATTTTATAAAATTGAAAGATAATTCAATTAATTAAATTAATTATAAAATTTTATCAAAATGTAAAAATCATTTGAATGTTTCTAAATTTATTCCTATACATTGCCATGGACATAAACCAAAACGATTTTCAATATTTTCTTCTGCTCCAAATTTTATTAATAAATTAACTACTTGAAAATTTTTATGAGATAATGCATAATGTAAAGGTGTATTTCCTCTATTATCAGAAATATTAGGATTACTTCCGCATTTAATTAAATATTCAATTATTTCTTTTTTACAATTATATCTTAAAGAAGTATTTAAAAATGTATAACCTTCATTATCTCTATAATTCATATTTATAAATTCAGAATTTTGTTTAATTAGATAATTAACTTTATTATAATTATTTTCTTTAATATAAAAAAAAATTACTTTATATAAATTATCTCCAAGACTTTCTAGCATATCATTTTTAATTTTCTCAGTCTGAATTTGAGTTATATATTTATTACTTGCAGAGAATAAATCTATTGATTTTAAACTTTTATTTTTTGGTGAATTTTTTATATTACTTATGTTATTTTTTTCTGTAACTAATAAACGTTTTTTAGGGGAATCACTTATTTTATATATAATATTATCTTTTAAAATTTCTTGAGTATCAAATTTTTTAATATTATTAAGACTAATGTGACTAATTATAGATAATTTTTTTTTCTTTTTTTTTTCTTTTTCAATATATTTTTTTATTGTTTTTTTAAAGAAGGTTTGTGCATTTTTAATAGATTGTTTTTTTTGAACATTTTTTAAATTCATATTATTAAATTTTATATTTTCTATAGCTGCTTTTTTAAGATTTATATTAGTATTATTTATAGTATTATTAGATAAACTTTTAACTTTAATGGAACCTGATTTATTAAAAATTTTAAAAAAATTATTGATTAAAAATTCATTATTTTCTTTTTTTTCATTTTTTTCAAAATTATTAATAAAAATATTATCAGGTTTTAAATCTAAATTATTATTATATGATTCTTTCATAATGAAATCACTAATATATTCTTGATTATTTCTATGTTTGAGTGATTCAATTAAAAGCCTTTTTATTTTGTAATTATGAATATTTTTATTTACATAAAATTTTTGAATATTTTTTAAACTATATGTATTTAATATTTTTGTTTGTTTTTTAACAGAATAACGTGTTTTTCTTCTTTCACTTTTTTTCATTGAATCTGTGATTAAACGATTTTTTATATTAAAACAAAAATAATAAACTTCTTCAATAATATCAAAATGTTTATTTAAAATATGATATTTTAAAGATGTATTTATTTTTATTTTTTTTATATTTTCATGAAATATTTTTTTGTTTTTTTTATAAATATGAAAATAAAAAAAATTTTGAAATTTTTTTTCTTTTTTATATAATTTGAATTTTTTAATTTTATTTATTAAAAAATTAATATCTAATTTACATTCTAATTCAATTCCTTCTTTAATTAAATATTCTTTTTCTTTTATTTTTATTTTTTTATCTAATTCATCAAAATTTTTATCTATAAAATTATTTATAATTTTATTATTAATTTTATTTTTTCTATTTTCTATTTCAATTAATTTCATTTGAATATTTACTTCAAAATTTTTAAAAAAATTATCTTTTTCAATTTTATTTAAATAATTTTCTGATGTTGAAGTTAAAAAACTTTTTGATTCAGATTTTTCATCACAATCTAAATCAAATTTATAATTAATTGAATTATTATTATTATTATTATTTTTATTTATGAAAAGTTTAGATAAAAATTTACTTTTTGATTTATTTTGATTATTATTTGTTTCAAGACAATTTAAATTATTATTTAATACATTTAATTGATTAATTTCTCTTTTTCTTCTAAATGAAATTGATTTTTTTTCTAAATTTAATAAGGATAGTTTATTTAAATCTATCATTGAACTTCGACGTTTTGGAAAATTTCTTTTTTTATTTTTTATATCATTTAAACAATCACCATCAAAAAGTTTATTATTATTATTATTATTATTATTATTATTATTATTATTAATATTATTATTATTATCATCATTTAAATTTTTATTTTTATTATTTATTGAAATATTACTTTCAAAATTATTATTTTTTATCTTTTCGTTTATGTTATTTTTAAATGTTGAATTACATTTTTTTTCAAAACTACGATTTATATTCTTTTTCTCTTTAAAAGATTCTAATATTTTTACAATAACTTTTTCATTTGATTGATTTGAATCACTTTCTTCATTATTATTATTAATATTTTTAATTTCATTATAAATATTTATATTATTATTATCAAAATCAATACTATTTTCATTTTTATTAAAAGTATTTAAACTATTATCTTTTTTACTTTTACTATTTTTATTTATATTAATTAAATTATCTGATGTTTGATAAATCGATTTAAATTCCAAAGAACCATTATTATAAGGTACAATATTATTATAATCATTAAAATTAGTTCGAAAAAAATTTTTTTGATTTTGATTATTATATTTTTTTTTTAAATTAATTTTATTATCATTTAAAAAATTTTTAGTAAATTTTCTATATTTATTTAATTTAAAAACATTTGAATTATTTGATGAATTTGAAGAACTTGTTTTTTCAGTTTCTGAATCTAAATCACCAATAATATCAATATTATTAAATTGTAAATTTAAAGTTTTAATATTTTTATTTAAATTTGAATTATTAAGTGTATTTTCTCTATTAATAAATATTTTTTCGTCTTTTATATTATTTTTATTAATAATATTATTATTACTTTTTATGAATTTTTTTAATTTATTTTTATTTATATATTTAAAATCTTCATTATTATTATCAATATTCATGTTTTTATAATCAGCACTAAAAGGTTTTTTATGTTTTGTTTTTTCTAATCTTAATCGAATTTTATTTCCTTCTGTTTTATTAAGATTTATATTTTCAATTATTTTTTTAAAATTTTCATTAGTTACGTAATATTTAATATTATATTTATTTATATTCATTTTAACTTTAACTTTTCCTTTTGCTTTAGGTAAATTATTAACAATATTTATAATATTTGAAGCAGTATTCATTGATTTTCTTTTAAAAGATGTTTCATTACTTAATTTTAAATTTGGAATATTTATAGATTTGTTACTAATATTATTAAATGAACTAAAAAATTTTTTGGAATTACTACTAATAGAATTAATATAATCTTTATTAAATAAATTTTTTTTATTATTAGTTTTGAAATTATAAGGTTTTATTTCTTTATCGCTCATAAATGTTATATTATCATTATTAAAAATATTAAAATTTCGGCTTTTATTATTTTTTTCAATTAAATTAATATTTGCTAAAGAATCAAAAGATTTTTTATTATTGTTATATTTTCTATAATAAATAATAAATAATTTAATTATAAAAATATTTTACTCAAATAATGATAATTTATTATTTGTAATATTATCCATTTATGAACAAAATTTTATTTATTTTTTAAATAATCCTTTTTATTTATTTTATTTTTATATTTAAAAATATTATTATTTATTATTATTGTTTTTTGTAAATATTAAAAATTTTATTATAAATAATATTTTAATATATTTAATTTTTCAAAAATAAAAATTAATTTTATAAATAAAATCTATTTAAATTTTATTATTAATTATTTATATTTTTTTTTAATATAAGAGAAAAATGGAAAATTCAAAAGAATATTTAGAAAAATTATTTAAAAATTCTTATGAACAACAAAAAAATTTTATGAATGATTTTTATGTAAAATTAAAATCAAATAATAATATTGATTATTTTAAATCAAATTCAGAAAATTTAATTTATTTTTTAAATACATTTAAAATCCCTTTTGCAATTTTATTTTTAAAAAAAGAATTTTATGAATTTTCAATTCAATGTTTTTATGAAAATATTGAAAATACTCAAAAAATAATTTCTATTATTATAGATATATTTAATTTTGATATTTTAATTGATAAAAAACCAACTTTTGATTATATTGAAGAATTAAATAATTTAAATATTCCTTATGAACCAAAAATAATAAGAAAAAATTTAACAAAAGAAGAAGAACTTTTTAAAAATTTAATAACTTTAGAATATGAGAAAAATGAATTAATTAATAATAATAATAATAATATTGATAAAAAATTTGAAAATAAATTAAAAAATTGTTATTTATTATTAGAAGAATTAAAAAAAGAAAATATTTTTAATTCTACATATGAATATTTTCATAATTATTATAAAAAATTAGAAAATTTAATAATAAACTTTAATAATAATAATAATAATAAAAATAATAATTTTGAGTTAAATATAAATAATAATAATAATATAAATTTTGATAATGAAAAGGATAAAAATTTAATAAATAAAGGTAATTTAATTAATATTAATAATTTATCTGAATTTTATCAACATATTAAATATGATAATGTTGATAATAAAAATAATATTTTAAATATAAATGATTCTATAAATAATATAAATAATATAAATAATAAAAACAATTTGAATTTTAATAATATAAATAACAATAATATGAATAATAATTTAAATAATAATAATAATAATAATAATAATAATAATATAAATAATAATATAAATAATCATATAATAAATGAAAATGAAAAAATTGATATTTTTAATATAGATGATGAAAATGATGATATGGATATTGAAAGTAATAATAATAATAGTTTAAATATATTTAACGATAATTTAAAAAAGTCAATAATTTTATTGAATATTAATGAAAATAAAAACAATATTGATAATAACAATTTTGAAAATAAAATAGATTTAAATAATGGAATTAAAAATATTAATAATAACAATATAAATAATATATTTAATAATAATAATTATAATAATAACAATAATATAAATGAAAATAATAAAAATAATTTATTAAATAATCTTCAAAATAATAATAACAATAATAATAATAGCAATAATAATAATAATAATAATATCAATAATAATAATAACAATAATAATAATAACAATAATAATAATAATAACAATAATAATAATAATAACAATAATAATAATAACAATAATAATAATAATAACAATAATAATAATAACAATAATAATAATAATTTTGAATATCTTTCAAATATAAATCCTCAAGATTATATGAATGAAGAAGATTTTGAAAAGTTTTTAATAAATCTTGAAAAAGAGCAGCAAATTGAGGAGAATATTTCATTATCATTAACTCCATTAAAACAAAGAAAATTTTTTTATTTCAACGAAAAATTAAAGCAAGGCGAAGATTTAGAAATAGAATTCAAAAATTATAAACTTCCATTAGGTTCAAAATCTGAAGAGATTAAAAGGCAATATTGTGGATTTTTAAATTCAAAAGGTGGTCGACTTTATTTAGGAATAACTGATAATAAAATAGTAAAAGGAAATTATTTAAATTATAAACAAAGAGATTCATTTAGAAATGAATTAGTAAATTTGACTTATTCATTTTATCCAAAATGTAGAGAAAAAATAAAAATAGTTTTTATTCCAATTAAAAATAACAATAATTGTTTTGTAGATGATTTATATGTTACTAAAATAATTATTTATCCTGGAGAAGGAAATGTTTTATATTCAACAAGTGATAAACAGTATATATGTAATTTAAGATTGCAAGGTCAAGTTGCTAATTTAACTAGCGAAGAAATTTGTAAAGAAATTATTAAAAGAAATAGTAATAATGTTCTAAATAAAGTTGATGAAAATGAATTTAATGATCCCGAACCTGAAGTAAATTTAAATGCTTCACAAAGTCTTTCATCTCTTAAAGATTTTGATGATAGGAATAATAATTTAGATGATGAGTTAGATGATGTTATAAATAAAAAAAAGAATAATAATAAAATTGGAAAACATAAAAAAAACAAGAAAAAAAATGTATTTACGTTAAAAATTTCTAATTTAAAAAAAGAATATAATGAAAAAATAATTAAAACTTTTTTAACAGGATTTAATGTTGTTAGTGTTAATATAATAAAAGATTATGGATATATAAATTTTAAAACACTTAAAGATGCTCAAGATGCAGAAGTATATTTAAAAAATATTGAAGGTAGTAATAATAAAAAAATTAAAGTAAATTATAAAGGTAATAATAATGATAATTTTAAATAAATTATTATTTATTAATCATAAAAAAAATATTTTCAATATAAAATATAAATATATAAATAAAAAATATTAAAAAAAAATTATAAAATTTATAAAAATTTATTAAAAATAATTAATTTATATTTTATGTCGAAAATAGAAGTAGAATCTCAAAAATCATCAGCATCAAATAAAAAACATTTATATGAAGAATATATGAAAAAATATGATGTTGAACACTTAATAAGTGAAATGGCAAATAGTCTCGTTCACAGTCTCTCTCCAAACCCAATAATTTATATGATAAAATATTTAACTGGTTTATTATCCGATGAAGAAAGAACAGAAAACAAAATAGATATACCTCCTCCTTATCCACAAGGTGTTCCAATAGTAAATTATCCAAAAAAAATTAAAGAAAATATTTTACATAAATTTTTAAATAAACAAAATTGGCCTAATTATAAATACATTAAAACAAGATATAATAATAACATTAATAATTTAACTAATCTTAATGATAATTCAAGAACAGATAAAATCGGAATTTGTTTATGTGATGATGATTGTTTAAATTGCTATTCAGAATTGTTGAATAATGTTATTGCTAATGTTCATGATATAAAATATGAAGCTAATAAAGAATATTATGATTTATCAAAATTTCCAAAATTGAAATTAAATGATGAATTTTTTTTTGAAAATTTGAAAAAAAATTTAAATCGAATTAGATTTGAATTTAATAGAAATGTTGAAGGTTTTACATATAATAATATAAATAAAATGAATGGAAAATTAAAAGAAGAATTTGAACAAGAAATTCAAAATTTAATTGATGATGGTTTAATAGATAAAAACATAAAAAAATTAAAAAATATTTATGATTTTATAAATAAAGATGAATTACTTCAAAATGAATTAGAATGGTGTAAAAACGCAAGATTATCAACCGATAGTTATTATACAGATAAAGATAGAACAATTTTTGCAAACGATGATTTTTCAATTGTTATTTGTATTAATTTTGCAAATCATTTTAAATTAATTTTATTAGGAGATAAAAATAATAACAACATCGATTTTATTAAATTATTTAATGAAGGTGTAAAAATTGTTAAACAAATTTCATTAGCTTTTCAATTTTTTTATTCTAAACAATATGGTTACATTACATCAGATATTTCTTTATTAGGCTCAGGATTTAGAATAGCTAGTGAATTAAATTTAAATAATATAAATGAAGATTTTATTAAAAAATTAAATTTCGATGAATATAAAATTGAAGGAAATTCATTATATTCATATAAAAATTATCATTTAAATGAAAGAGATGAAATTTCATTTTTAATGAAATATTTTACAACTTTGTTAGGATTAATTGAATATAACAATAATAATAATAATAATATTGAAAAATTAAATTTCAATGATGATGATAATAATATTTCTAAAGCTTATAATGAAACTTATGATGAACTTAAAAATTGTTTATCTTGCAACGGAAATTTAATTAATGATGTTTTAGCACCTTTTTTAGAAAATAAAAATTATCAAATTATTTTTAAAGATAAATTCGATTATTTAACATTTTTTCCTTTTATTTGTAAATATATTAATTTAAGCCAAAACTTTAATTTAAATGAATTAAATCATATTAATCATCCTGAAAACGCAAGAGATATTAAAGAAATTAATAATGATATTATAAAAAAAATAATTAATATTAATATTACAATAAGAAGAAATTTAAAAGATTTTCCTTTTCCTTTAAATTCAATTTATAAAGAAAAAAATCATATAATTTTAGATAAAATAAAAGAAGTTGTTGATAAATTAAATTTCAAAGAAAATTTGGCTGAATTTATTTTATTAAAAGACGCTCAAGAAATTATTAAAAATAATAATTTAACTATAGAACATAACAATGATCTAAATAAATTTAATATTGATACTGATTTTCCTGATTATAGAGCAATTATTAAATTTAATAAATCAAATATTTTTGCTATAATTAATGATATAGACCATATTAGAATTGAATATAATTTAAACAATCCAAAAGAAGATTATGATATAACAAAAGATATTTATAATTTATTGAAAACATTAATTGATTTAAATAAATTAATTAGTTTTGAATATGATGATAAATTCGGATTTTTAACTGCAAATCCTGATTATGTTGGAACAGGCATTAATGCGAAAGCTAAAATAAAATTGAAAAATTTAAAAGAAAATGAAATTAAAGATTGGTTTGAAGATAAAAAATTGTATAATTATAAAGAAATTGAAAATAATGATGATGGAAAAATTATTGAAATTAATAATATTCAAAGTGTTGGATTAAGCGAAACTGAAATTTTAGGAAATTTAATGTATGATATTAAAGATATTATTGAAAATGATAATGATAATGAAAAATAATATTTTATATTTTAAAATAATATTTTTTATGAAAATAAATTAAAATAATATTTAACAAATTTATACTATTTTAATCATTATTATTATATTATTATTATTATATATTAATAATTATTATTTATTATATAACTTACATATTAATAAAATTAAATTTATATTTTAAATTTACAATTTATTATTTATTATCATCACTTTCTTTCATCATTTTTTTAAGAGTATCAATTGGGCATTTATCACCATTTAAATATATTTTAATCATTTTATCTCTTATTTTTCTTAAAATTTTTCTAACATCATCAACTTGTTTCACACTAATTTCTTTTAAAATCGGAATTAATTGAAATAATTCATTATCATTTTCATTCCCTAACCAAGGAGTAATAAAAATCCCATTTTGACTTTGAATTTTAAAATTATCACTTATATTATCAATAATAATAACTTTACTTAAATCTCTCCCTAATTTAGACATATCTTTAACATTCCCACTTTTTTCAAAAGTACAATGTTGTCTATACAATCTATGTTGAATTAATTTATGTTCTTTATCAATTTGATTTAATAAACTATCAGCATATTCTTGAACACCCGCAGTGAAAATTATTATTTCAAAAAAAGGAGCTAATTCTTTTAAAAAAGTATCTACACCAGGACGAATAAGAGTCTTATTTGTTTCTGGTAATGTATGAACTAATGTTTCATCTAAATCCAAAACTAAAGAATAGGTGTATTTATTTTTATCTAATGGTGGTAAAAAAGGAGCTTTTGCAGGAGAATTAAATGAACTTAAAACTTGTTTATACATCATTGAATTTATAATTTCTAATTTAATTTTGTTCATATTCGTTTTAATGTACCATAAATCAATGTTATTATGATTGTTTTGATAATTAACTAAAATCATATTAATGAAATTATAAATTGTTGAATCAAAAGGATTTTTCGTTTTGAAATAAATTATTATAAAATTTCTTAACATATTAGTTATAATTGTGTTATTTTGATTGATATAGAAAAATTCATTGTTATTTATGTATTTATCATTTTTAATTTCTTCGTTTAATCTAATGTTTAATACTTCTTTTAAACGATTTCCCCAAATATTATAATTATATTCTTTATTAACTTTAGAAAGAATAAGAGAAATAATAATTAAAAAATTTTGATAAATATAATAAAATAAATTTTTTAAATGCGACAATGAATTTTCGTTTAATTTTACTAAAATTATTGAATATAAAGATAACATAACTGAAATGTATTCATTAATTAAATTTATTTTTAAATCTAATTTTTGTTTTGGTTCTTCAAAATAAATTTCAAATGATTGAATACTACTTAAATGAGAAAATTGAATGTATTCTTCACTAAATTTTGAAAAATCTCCGTTTATTCTTAAACATGTTAAAATCATCCATAAATTTTCTTCTTGAATTAAAAGATCTTCTAAATTAATAGGAAGTTTATTAATATAATAATTATTATTTTTTAATTTTGAATTGTTATTTAAATTGTTTTTATTAAAATTTGATGTATTGTTTTTACTTAAATTTTGATATCGAGAATATGTTTTTTGTTCGGGATTATTTTTTGGACGATTATATTGAATGTTATTATTTGGGGTTATTATATTTGTACCAATTTTTCTTAATAAATTATTGTTTTTATTATTGACTTTTTGTTGAAATCCGAAATAATTTAAATTGTTTGGTTTAATCATTATTTTAATTTGAAATTTATTTATTATAATTTAATTTCAAAAATATATAAAAATTAAATTAAAATAAAAATTTTATAATTCTTTTTTTATAATTTTTTTAAATTGAATATTAATTATGTTGAATATAAATAATAAATTCTTTTAAAGTTTTTTTAATTAAATTATCTTATATTTATAAATTAAATAAAAATATTGA
>JAEEGK010030409.1_pt1 | contig 10703 bp, 6 predicted proteins | sample 8958771 | NCBI WGS metagenome assembly JAEEGK01 (sample SAMN16246547, study PRJNA631951) | gut metagenome | biome: gut microbiome; feature: rumen; material: SC-attached | host: Bos | place: Iran: Karaj | collected 2018-10 | reverse complement strand
TTTATAATAATCAATGTGTTTTTTTTCCATATCAAAAATTATTTTATACTTTTGAAAAAATGGAATTCCAAATTCCCAATTTTTATTTGAATCATTATCATTTTTATCAAAAAAAATTAAAAAATAATATTTATTATTAAAATTATAAAATAAATCTTTATAATTTAAAGTAAAATTAAAATCATTTCCTCTTGTTCTAAAATTTAATTCTTTAAAGTTTTTTATAATTTCTTTATCATTACAAATATAATAAATATTATTTATTAATTTATTACTTATAAATTTATTACATTTATTAAGATTTATATAATAATTAAAAAAAGTATTTTCAATATAATTTTGAAAATATTTTGGTCCTTTTATTAATCCATTTTCATAAGAAAATGTTATTTTATATTCTTCATTTAATAAATAATTTCCATAATAAAATTTATACATATTAATTTCATAATAAAAATTTTTAGAATTTAAATCAATTTTATTTAAATAAAAATTTTCAATTTTATATTTTTCTTTTTTATTTAAATGAGGATAATTTCCAATAATTAAATTTCCTTGATTTATATTATTAAATTCAATATAAAAAGAACAATATTTAATATTACGATTATTATATAATTGATGTATTAAATTATAATTTATTATTAAATTATTATTATCTAAATATTTTAAGCCAAGAATTGAATTATATTTATTATCAAAAACTTTATTTGTTAATAATAAAAAACTAATATTATTTAAATAATTATTTTTTTCTAAAATAAAATTATCCATACTAGGAAAATTATTATTAAATATTGATTGAGAATTATTTTTTAAATTTGATTTATTTAATTCATATTTATAATAAGTATTTGAAAGATTAGGATTATATTCGATATTATTGTTTATATTTGATATTAATAAAGCATATTGTTTTAATCTTAAAGAAACTGGAATTTTTTGAGGAGGTGTCCCAATTTCAATAAAACTTATTAATTCAGTTCTAAAAAAAATATCATGAAAATTATATTCGTTTATACTATTAAAATCTATATTAATTTTAAAAGGAATTTTAATTACGCTTTTTACATCATAAAATAATATAAATAATATATATTTAATTTTTCCAATCATCTTTTTTTTTTTCTTTAAAATAGATGATTTTTAAATATATAAAAAAATAAAATTAAATAAATAAAAATATTATAAAAAAATAATTAAAATAATTTAATTTATGTCTAATAATAATATTATTAATACATCAATAAATTCGAATAAAAATAATTATAATTTAACAACAGAAGATTTAATTCCCTCAGAACAAAAATTAAATAAAATTCGAAGAAGATTAATAATATTATCCCCAACAGTCGAATTAGGTTTTGAAAGAGAATGTTGTAACAAAGATTTTTATAGAGAAAATGAAAATCCAATAGGAACTGGAGCATTTGGAAAAGTATGGTTAGTAAAACATTATAACACTCATAAAATATATTGTATAAAAATTATATCAAAAAGAAATATAATAGAACAAAAATTAATAAATCAACTTAATCAAGAAATTTCAATAATGTATCAAATTAATCACCCAAATAGTATTAAATTATACAATCATTTTGAAGAAAATGAAAGAATTTATTTAATAATGGAATATGCACCTAATAGTTCAATATTTTTTTATTTAAAAAAAAATAGTAATATTAATATATCTCAAAAATTACAATTTTTTAGAGACACATGTTCAATAATAAAATATTTACATTCAAAACATATTGTTCATAGAGATATAAAACCTGAAAATTTATTATTAGATAAAAATTATAGAATAAAATTATGTGATTATGGATGGGCTACTTATTTACAACCAGGAGAAAAAATAAAAACATTTTGTGGAACTTTTGAATATGCTGCACCTGAAATTTTAAAGAAAATAGAATATGATGAAAAAGTAGATATATGGAGTTTGGGTATATTATTATTTGAATTATTAACTGGTTATACACCTTTTAAAGGAAAAACAAACGATGAAAAATATTATAATATATGTAAAGGATTAATAAATTGGCCAAAAGATATAAATAAAGAAGCGAAAAATTTAATAAGTAAAATATTAAAATTAAATCCGAAAGATAGATTAAATATTGATGATATATTAAAACATAAATTATTTAATGATTTTCCTGCAATATATGATGAGTTAAAAATTGAAAAATTAACTAAAAAAGATATTATGTTATCTTTAATGATGAATAATGATGATTATAATAATAATAGTAAAGATAAATTAAATTCTAGTAATAAAAGTTTAAATAGCACGGAAGAAGAGACTTTAATTTCTAATGAATATAATAATAGTTTAGAAAAAGAACAAAATGATTATTTAAAAAATGAAAATAAAAGATTAAAAATTACGATTTTAAATTTGGATAAAGAAAATATTGAATTAAAAAATAAATTAAATGATTTTGAATGTTTGAAAAAAAATAATGAAAATTTATTAAAAGAAAATGAAAATTTAAATAAAAAAATTGAAGATTTAAATAATAAATTAAATGAAAGAGAAATTATTATAAATGAATATGAAAAAATAAATAAAGAAAATTTAGAATTAAAAAATAAATTAATTGATTTTAATAAATTATTTGAAGAAAATAAAAATTTAAATGATTTGAAAATAAATTATGAAAAAAATATTTTAGATTTAAAACAAAAAATTAATTTTAATAATTTAAATAATAATATTAATAATATAAAACAAAATGATGATGATAATTATAAAATATATGAAAATATAAATAATAAATTAAATCAAATAATAACAATTAAAAATGAAAATGAAATAATTTTAAATAATAAAATAAATGACATTCAAAATTTATTTTTAAATGAATTTGAAATTTCTCTAAACAAAATTTTAAATAATTATAAAAATCAACAAAATTGTTTAGAAAATTTTTTATTATTTAAATCAAAAAAATATTTTGAAAAAATCGATTTTTTAATAAATGAATTAAATAAATACAAAGAATATAAACAAAAATATTTAGAAAATAATGAAAAAATAATTGTATTAGATAAAAATTTAAAAATTTTTGTTGAAAAATATAGATTAATTTTAGAACAAAATACTTTATTAGAAAAAAATTCAAAAATAAAAGAAGAAATTTTTAATGATATGAAAAAAAAAATTCAAAATTACGAAGCAAAAATTTTAGATTTCAAAGTTTTTATAAATAAAAATTGTTCTAAAACAATAATAAATACATATAACGAAATATTTAATTAAAATATTTTATTTTTAAATATTGTAAATATAAATTTAAATAAATAATAATAATTTATTTAATATTTATTATTATTATTTTATTAAAAAAAATAATAAATTTATTTAATCAGTCATTTGCCAAGTAGATTTTAATAAAATAATAAAATGTTCATCATTTTCAACTGAAGCACTAACCGCAGCATAATAATCATTCCATTCAATTTTTTCAATTTTACCTGCTCCAGTTCTATCATTGAAATTTCTAGCAAACTCATCAAAAGCTTGTTCTCTAGTTATTTCTCCAGCTAAAACTTTAGGATGTCTTTCTCCATTAAAAACACCTTTTAAATCTCTAATATCAATCATACCTGAATCATCTTTTTCAAATTTATGAAATGCTTTATCTATAACTTCTTGTCTTTCTGCATTTGGCTCTCCTCTTAAAGCAACTAAAAATTCATTAAAATAAACATAACCATCTATATCTTTATCATAATATTGAACTAATTTTTCATTTGCGGCCTTTGGAAGAAATAAACCTATGTCTCTTAAACACATTAAAAAATCATCTTTTTCGATTTTATTTAAACCATTATAAGTTTTAGTATCTCTTAAATTTTTACCTATTATTCTTATTTGATCGTAACCCATACTAAATATTTTTTGTCTAAGAAATTCAAGAACTATTTTTTATTATATTATTAAATATTTTACTTTGTTCTATTGTAAAGTTATTAGCACTTATATTATAAGTTGTTGTTGTGGAAGTCATTTTTTTAATTATTAATTTATTAAGTTATATAAAAAATATATAATAAAGAAAAAAATTTATTTTTTATTTTTTTTTTATTTAATTTTATATTTAAATAATAATAACAATAATAGCAATATTATATTTTATAATTTTATAATAAAATTCTAAATTTTTACATTTCTCATTTCAAAAATAAAATTATATTATAAAATTAATATTTTTGAAGCATTTTTGTAAAATTAAAAGTTTTATCAATAACATCTCTTACATCTTCTGCAGGAATAATATTTTTTTTTAAATAATTAGTTAAATTTTTAAGTTGATTATCATTTTTATTTCCATAAAATGAATTAACTAAAATTCCATTTGTAATATTATTAGAAAAAGAAAATAAACTATTATCAACTAAAATAGTTGATTCTGGTTTAAAATTTTCAATAATTCTTAAATCTTTAATATATATTATATTTTGTAAATTAATACAACTTTCTCTATATAATCTGAATTTAAAATATTTATTATGAGGGTCGAAAATATTAATAATTTTATCAGCATAATTTTTACATGCTGCTGTAAAAATACCTAAATCAAAAAATTTAATCATTTCATTTAAAAATTTTTCTATTCCAGGTCGTAAATAAACTTCAATAAAAGTTGGTTTAATATTATCATCTCTTAAAAATATTCTATAATGATTACTAGCATCTTTTTCATTTATTTCAGGAATTGTATTAAAATCTGAATAAATTAAAGTTTCATCTAAATCTAAAATTAATAATTTTTTGTTTGTATTTATAGAATTAAATTTATAATATGAATTAAAATTGTGATTTTCGCTTGAGAAAATTAGATTAAAATTTATTTTTTTATATAATTTTATTGAAGGTAAAATTTCATCTAAATATTCTTGATAATTACCTTCTACATTTTCATGAGGAGAAACATATTTTAATTTAAAATTATCAATTTGATTTTGTAAAAAATGTGGAATATTTAAAATTGGACCTAATTTAAATTGATTAATGTAACAAAGAGAATGTGATTTTTTTTCATGATGATTTAAATTTTTTCTTTCTGTTAATTTATTTTTAAAATAAATTTGTTCTTGTTCTTCACTAAATGAAAATTCAGTTTTAAATTTTTTATTAACATATTTCATTTGATTTTAGTTCTTTTTTAAAGAAATTTTTAATATTTTTTTTTTCGATTTTTATTTATAATCAATAAAAAAATCAGTCAATTTTTTATAAATATTATTATAAAAATCAATAATATAATTTAATTAAATAATAATATTAAAAAGTAATAATAATAATATTTAATTATTTTATCATTTAAATTTTTATTATTATTAATAATAATACATGTCTGAACAAGTTTATTCGACTCCAAATATAACAAATTCACAAATTGAAGTTGAATTAGAAAACCAAAAAAAGAAAAAAGAAGAAATAATTTTAAGCAAAGGTTTAAGATGGTTCATTTTATTAATATTATGTTTACTTCACAGTTTTCTTGGTGTTTCAGGAGGTGTTTTTTCATCAGGTGTAAATGTAATAAAAAAAGAATTAAATTTAACAGATAATCAATTTGGTTCATTTGGTTCAATAAATGGGATTGGATCAATAATAGGAAGTTTTTTATTTACATTATTAAATAATAAAATAAGTAGAAAATATTATTTTTTATTTGCAATGAGTTTAAATACATGTATGAATTTATGTTTTTTTTTTAGTAATAACTATTTAATTTTATGTATGGCTAGATTTTTATCAGGAATTGGATGTGTAGTTGGTTATTGTTATTTTCCAATTTGGGTTGACCAATTTGGAATGCAAAAATGGAAAACTGTAATGTTTACATTAGTAAATTTGTCTGGTAATTTAGGAATGTTGTGGGGATATTTAATAAATTTAATTATTGGTTCAGAAAATTGGAAATTAGGAATTTTAACTGAAATTTGTTGTATTATGACTTTAGTTTTTATTTTATTATTGTTGCCTGATAAATACTTCATTAAAGATATGTATTATGTTCCTTTAAAAGAAGGAGAAACAAGAGAAAATTCAATTTTTTCACCTTATTTATTAGAAAATTCCAAAAAAAATGAAGAAAATGAAGCAAAAAATACAAATCATAATTTTTATAATAGTGTTTTATGTAATCCTTCATTTTTATTAATATCATTTTTTAAATCAACTGTCGCATTTGTTGCTATTGCTCAATTTTTTTGGTTTACAGATTTCGCCCAAACTTCATTATTAGTAAGTGAGCCTAAATATATATTTTTAGCCTATTCCGCAAGTTTAGTTTTTTCTGGAATGGGTGGTGTTGCATTAGGAGGAATAATATGTACATTTGTTGGAGGATATAATGGAAAATATGCTTTAACTACAATGATAATATCTCAATTTTTAGCATGTGTTTTTGCTTTTTTATGTACTAAAATGGCAACATTATTTTATTTTGCTTTATTTGATGCTATTTTTAATGTTTTAAATTCGATTGGTTCATTAATAGGGGGTGGATATGTGTTAACTACTGTTCCTAAAGATATGACTGGAACTGCAAATGGAACGTTTATGTTTTTATTAAATGTTTTGGGATTCATGCCTGCGCCGATGGTTTATGCTGCGGTTAAATCTTATTTTGGTAATAGTAAAATGGCTATGACTTTGTTGATGTATTATAATTTCTTGGGGTTATTTGCTTTAATTCTTGTGGGATTAATTAAAAAAAATAAAAAAGAAAATGAAAAGGAAAATGAAGGAACATTATTATCCGATTTGAATGAAAATGAAAATTGAATGTTTTGATTATTATTTTAATTTGAATTAAAGTTATTAATAAAATTTAATTTAATTAATTAAATTTTGAATTAATTTTTTTGTTGTTTATTTAATATTTGTTTTTTTCAATTTAATTTTTAATTATTTTGTTAAATTTTTATTATTAAAATCAATAAAATAAAATTTTATTTAAAATTAAAATAAAAAATAAAAATTTAAAAATTATTTAAAATTTTAATTATAATTTATTAATTTTTAAAATGAAATAAAAAAATATTAAAATAAAACATTAAAAACATAAATAAATTAAATTTATAAATTTATGGATAATATTCCTTCTTACAATGAAGAAAATATTATATCTTCTGTAAAATTATTAGAAGAAATAGAATTAAATAATGAAAATAGTCCAAAAGAAAAAGAAATTGATTTAGAAAATAATCAAGTTCAAAATTTAAGTCTTTTTTCAGATTCAGATTATTTTAAAGAAGATTTTCAACAAAAAAAATCAAATTTTAATAATATTAATATTAATCAAACATTATCATTCAACTCAATTAGCACATTTTTAAGTAACAAAAAAATTTATTTCATAACAAAAAACCAAAAAATAAAAACTAACAATAATTTTATTATTAAAAATTGCCCAAGTATTGTTAATTTATTAAATAATTATAAATCAAATAATAATAATAATAATAATATAAAAAATAATGAAATTTTAATTGAACTTCCAAATGATATTACAAAAGAAAATATTATTTATTTTTATAAATACATAGAAAATTCTTTAAATTTTAATCAAAATAATAATACAAATGAAAATGCAAATATTATTTTAAATATTTTATTAGTTTCATTATATTTTGAAAATAATAATGTAAAAAATTCTTTATTATCAACAGAAATTCCAAAAATTTTTAATTTAAAAAATTCTTTATTTTTTTATAAATTTTCTTTAAATCACTTAAATAAATCAAAAAAAAATAATAATAATGAAATTTGGAATTATATTATTTCATTATGTATAAAAATTTATTCAGATAATTTATTAATATTAATAAATGATGAGAAATTTAATAAAGAAATTAGAACATCAGAAAAAAAATTAATTTTCGATTTGTATTGTCAAAAAAATAAATTAAATATTAAAGAAAATTTAATTAATTATTTTTGTGAATCTTTAGGTTTCAAAGAAGTTGATATTTTATTACTTTTAAATAATTTATACAATGAACAATTTGAAATTAATAATATATCTAATTTTTTAAATAATTTAATGCCAACGATTATTAATTTAAATAAAGAAAAAAATTACGATAGTTTTGAAGTAAATTTTAATTCATATACAACAGTTTTTGAAATTTTACGTGAAAAAAGAGAAGAAAAATTTAGAATAAGTTTTAAAGTAAAAGACATTCTTTGTTTTATATTTAATATTATTTATTTTAATGATGAAAAACCAATTTTAAATTTCTCAAAAAATTCTAATTTTTCAATTCCAATCAAAGAAAAAGAAAATGTTTTATATGTTTATTTTAAAATCGATTTTTTATTTACAGTTTTATTTAATTTCTTTTTAAATAATCCAATAAAATATGTAAATTCATTTAATAATATTAAAAAACCACATAAAAATTTTATAAAAGAAATTTTTACTAATTTTAAAAATAAACATGTTAATAGTAATGTTTCTTTAATTTCATTTATTAATTATTATGAAAATTATTTAGGAAAAGAAAATAATTTAGTTAATATTAATGAAATTATTCAAAATATTAATTTAAGAGAAGTTAATTTAGATATTTTATCTGAATTTTATATTAAATTTTATAATAATAAAGATATTAATCAAGATAATTTAAATTTTATTAATAAAATATTAAAAGAAAATAATTTAGATAAAATTATTAATCATTGTGCAAAAAAAATCAATTTCGAAATTAAAACAAAAAAAATTAATAATGTATTAAATAAAGTTTCTATTGAAAATAAATATAATTTTTCAATTTTAGCTAAAAAAAAAGAAAATAATAAAAATATAGAAAGAAATTATATTGAAAAATTAATAGATGATTATGATAATGTTAAACATGAAAAATTCAAAACTAAATATAATAATAATAAAAATTATAAAAGAACTAATACTAATGTTACAGATAGAAATGAATCAAATAGTCCTTCATATTATAATAAATTTACAACAAAAAGTACTTTACCAAAAAGTAATAGTTTAAAAAAAAATTCACAATTAAATAGTATTATTAATTTAAATAAAAAAAAAAATCACAGTAATTTTGGAACAATAGTAAATAAAAATAAAAAATAAGAGTAATAATAATAATATTTTTTTTAATTATAAATATTATAATAATAATTTATTAAAAGTCATATTTTTTATATAATAATTTTTTTTTATAAATAAAAAATATGCTTTTCATGGTTTATTAGATAATTTGTAATAATAAATATCAAAAATATATAATTTATAATGATTTTTATTTAATAATAATAATTATTTATATATAGATATATATTCTTTTAAATACTATTATTTTATATTATTTTTAATATATTAATAATTAATAAAAATTAATGTCAACAAATAATGAAAATACACCACAATTAACACAATCAAATCAAAATAATCCCGTTTCAGATAATAACACAAATTTTAATCCAACTCCACCGCAAAATTTAACTCAATCTCAAAATTTTAATAATGACATTAATAATAATAATAATATCAACAACAATAATGATATGAATGACTTTCATAACAACCCAAGCACAAAAATTCAAAAAATAATTCAACCAAAAGGTCAAAAAACAATCGTTTGTTGGAATTGTCTTTCAGTATTAATGGTAAAAGAAGAATGGAATGTTGTAGAATGCACAAGTTGTCATAAATACAATAGAATTCCACATGATGATTCAGATAATCAAGAAACAGCAATTTATTTAAATGATAATATGAATCATTTTGATTTAAAAATTCCTTATGTTTATGGAATAATAACTTGCCCATTTTGTTCAACTGAAAATAGATTTCGAAGAGATGCTCAACATGTAATATGTTATAGATGTCATCATAGTTTTAGTTTATCTTCTATAAAAGAAAATTCATTTAGTGATTTAAATACAGGAAATAAAATAGGAGGAGTTCAAATAAATAAAAATGGGGGATTTGAAAATAATAATACATATTTAAATCAAAATCCTTATTATAATGTACCTCAAAAATTATTAAGATTTTCTGATTTTTATAGCCCTGATATTATGTTTTGGAGAGGGTATTATCCACAACCTTATATTTTTAATTCATGTGATTGTCAAGGAACTGAAAATTTATTAAAAGAATTATTAAAAAAAGTTAAAAAAAAACGTAAATATATACCCCCTCCACCTATTGATAATTATGGACCTTTAAGAGCTTTGGTAAGAGACATAGATGATATTGATAATAGAAGAAGAGATAATGTGTTTAAATATAATTTTAATAAAAAATATTTTGAAGGGTATGATAATGATAATGCTTTGGAAAATTATAAAAAAAGAATTACGAAAGATAATAATTATGAAAATAATAATAATAATTATTATGATAATAATCATTTAAGTAGAAGTTATTCTATGAATAATAAAAATAATGCTATTTATAATATGATGTTTGGAGGGAATAGAACACCAAATCCTTATAATAATATTTATAGATATGAAAATTTATATTGAATTAAATTTTGTTTTTAAATATTGTTTTATATATAAATTATTTATATTTTTATATATTTTATTAATGAATTTTTTAATAATATTTTATATATTTAATTTTTTAAAAATTTCTTAAATAGAATATTTTTACTAATATTTTAAAAATAAAGAAATATGGGGATTGGGGATTGGGGATTGGGGA